>ERZ773216.3640-NODE-3640-length-12070-cov-3.152226_pt1 | contig 12070 bp, 6 predicted proteins | sample MGYA00511259_ERZ773216 | MGnify/ENA primary metagenome ERZ773216 (study PRJEB29015, sample SAMEA2737764) | human gut metagenome | biome: human gut; feature: human-associated habitat; material: faeces | place: China | collected 2012 ... | reverse complement strand
GTTTCAGTATATTAATAGCTCTGTTTTATGCAAGCGTACTCTCCGCAAGATACGGCAAAACAAATTTTCGTGTAATTGTTTCGGCAGTAATGATTATAGCTACTATAATCACAAACATAATACATATGCCTCAAATGCCTATGTTCTTTACAGGGATAGCTATACTTATGACTTGTATATTCATACTCAGCGATGACAAGCCTTTAAAAAAAATATTATTCACTTTTATTCCATATGTATCGGATATTTTATTGTCGCTCGTATATCTTTCACTGCGAACAATACTAATGCCAAACTTTGATTCGGCTTTCGGCGGTCAAACACTTGCCGGACTTTCAAGTATTCCAAACGCAGTCGAACCTTTGCTTTTATTTACAGTTGAAATGTTGATACTGTTTTCAATCTCAAAATGGATACAACATAAAAAGCCAAAAATAAGTGACCTTACTATTGTATATATACTTTCAATAATAATTGTTCAAATATTTATACTGACGTTCTTACTTTACATTTATTATGCAAAAATAAGTATATTGAAATTTGTATTGGTCTTAATTGTTTATATGATTATTTCAATTTCGCTTACAGTTCTTGTTATACGTTACAGTATTCGTATCAGTAAAGAGCAAGCAAAGCAAGAATTTGTTGTTAATCAGTACAATCTTTTAAGCTCACAATACGACCAACTGAGAAACAACTATGTAAACTATAAAAAATTGCGTCACGATTTAAAAGACCACATTAACGTTATTAACGGTCTGTCACAAAAAGCAGACAAAGAAGAATTAACCGAATATACAAGTAAGTTATTAAAAAATTGGGATTCACTTTCGGCAAAAACATATTGCGATGTTCCGGCGATTGATATTATATTGGCTGAAAAATACAATATGGCTACAGCCAATCATATACGAACCGATTTCTTAGTCGGCGGTATTAAAGAGGCTCAGCTCGACAATGTTTACTTATGCAGTATCTTCTCCAACCTATTAAATAATGCTTTAGAGGCGTCTAAATACTGTACGACAAATCCTTATATTGAATTAAAAAGCAGCATACAACTCGGCAATTTAGTTATCACCTGCCGCAACAGTATGCCACAAGTTATTCGTAAAAAAGACGACCCTAATCACAATCACGGGTACGGATTACATATAATTAAAGATTTATCCAATCTTCTTGGCGGTAATTTCGTTTACGAACATGATGAGTACAATTTTACCGCCATTGTAACAATTCCGATTAATGACAAGGAGGAAGTACATAAATGATTAATATCGCGATAATCGATGATGATAAAACTTTCTGTGATGATTTTAAAGAACAAATAGAAAAAATTGATAACAGCTATAATACCGACTGTTATTATGATATAAACACTTTTTTAGAATCGGTTTCAAGCTACAATATCGCTGTTATTGATATAATGCTCGGAAAAGATAACGGAATAGATATAGCGTCAGCAATCACTGAAAAATACTCTAATATAAAAATTATATTTATATCTGTTGAGCAAGACTTTTTTCAAGACGTCTATTCCGTCAATCATTTATACTTTTTGGTAAAACCAATATCGAATGAACAGTTAAAACAAGCCTTGTCAGTGTGTTGCAGTGAAATAAATAAGCAGACTCTTTATACAAAGCTCGGCAGCGGAACTACTGCTATAAATCTAAATGATGTTTCCTATTTTGAAGGGATTTTAAAGAAAACTATCGTACATTATGTCAATGCGCCAAAGCAAACCTTAAACGAACCTCTAAAGGACATCGAAAAAGAAATTCTTAACACCAACTTTATACGCATACATCAAAGTTACATTGTAAATCTTACATACATAACTCAATTCACCAAAACAAAAGTCAATATTCAAGACCTTGAAATACCTATAAGCAGAAAATACTCACAATCAGCCTTAAATGGTATAAGCAAGTTTTTAGGTAATAATCTAATTTAAAAAAAGTCGGAGTCGGACTCCTAAAGGAATCCAGCTCCGACTCTAAAATTAACCTTTTCGGCTTATTTTAAAATTTATCTGAATTTACATATTGCGTTATACTGCTTAAAAGCTGTTTACATTCGGGATAATCTCCGTCTAAGTCAAAACCGCAGAACAATAGCTTTGCTTTGCCTATTTCTGTTTCAAACAGCGGTGATGACGCAGTATTATCAAAGAAATTCGGTACTGTTTCAATTATAGGTTTTACTTCACCTGCAAACTTCGATATATCTGTACCGATCGAGTTATCAAGCAGTCTTTTCCACTGATAATCGGGATATTTTTCTGTCGGAAAATCATCAAATATTCTATGATTATTATCAATTATTGCACCGCACGGTTTTTGTGACGGGAAATGTACCGGCGACCAAAATACAGGTATAAAACTTCCATGTATCGGATTTTTGAAACACTCTTTCGTCACAATAGCTTTTCCACCGTTTTTGATTATATCATCAAGTTCTTCTTCAGATTTAATCATACGAACATTGTTTTCAATCTTATTTTCGACAAAAACAAATATTCTCCAAGTATTTTTATAACCGTTCACTTCAAGCATAACACTAAGCATTGTTGATTTTGTTATACTGTTTAGAGGTATGCTTACCTTGCTTTCTGTTGTTGACGTTTTATAAAATACCTGCTCACCGTTTTGTACCGTCAAATTATAAACAGGATTGTTGATTTTCTTTTCGCCAAAATCATATAAGTCCAATTCCGCCTCTAATGTATCTGTATTTTTAAATATTCTCTTTGCTTTAAATAACGGTACTGCCTCACCTGCAAAATTTTTAAATTCATCGGACGAAATTAAGCCTTTACTTTCATAAAACACATCAAGTATGCCGACAGTAGCTGTACTTTGCCCTGTGTAATCCGACAGCGACAAAAGTTCAAAACCGCCGAAATCTTTTGTCCTAAGCGCCGCCTCAATATCTTCTTTATAAAGCTTAACAGCTAAGTCACCCGACGCTTTAATATAATCATTCAATTTATGATACACATTCTTTTCAATCATAAATTTTTTAATCGCGTCAAGGTTTACCGGCAGAATATTGCCTGTATATTTTTCAATTAAGTCAACATCAGGATATACACAATACTGCCCCACTTCAAACGAAATTATAGGTACAGACACATCTTGTACCGCAGAGGAATAATCAAGCGATGTGTTTTCAGCCGCCTTATCCTGACAGTTTTGTATTCTGACATTGTGACCGCCTGCCTCATATGCACACAAATAATCTTCACACGGCATAATCGGGTGGTCAAAGTTCGTCGTAAGCGTATAAATTCTTCTGTTATCATAAGCCTTTATGCAAGTGGTTATGTCGTTAAGCATATCAAAATCACCCATATTTTCATTACCGTTTGAAAACATTATAAACGAAGGGTGATTGCCGTATGTTTTTGAGATATTAATAGCCTCCTGCATAAAATATTGACGGTGTATCGGGTCTTCACCCGTTTCAAGTGCACATACATCATGATTAAGCCATAGCGGCATTTCAACAGATATGTACATTCCTATTTCGTCAGCCGCATTAAAGGCACATTCAGGCGGACACCATGCGTGAAAACGAACGTGATTTAAGCCATAGCTTTTGATAGTCTTGAAATTTTTTCGCCATACTTCAATATCCATAGGCGGATAACCTGTAAGCGGATATATAGCACAATCTATTGTACCGCGCAAAGAAATTTGTCTGTTGTTAAGCAAAATCTTTTTATTTTCCGTTTTTATCGTTCGCATACCGAACTTTACGGATTTTATATCAGTATGACCGTTACATTCATATTTAACTGTTACAGTATATAAATTAGGATTAAATTCGTCCCAATAATCTATTTCGGAAATATCGTATCTGAAATAATCGACTTGTTTTGAATTAAACACATTCGTTTCAAATATTTTTTCTCCAAGTAAATCTCCTTTTGGTGAAGTGACATTTACGGTAACAGTCGCTTTCTCCGTTTTAAACGGAGAATGTACATCCGATGTTTCAACGACTTTAAGCGTTATGCCTTTGTCATCTGTATATACTTGAATGCTGTCAATATGTTCTTTTTCTTCATATTGCAATTCAATACGTCCGATAACACCGTTCCAATATCCTTGCGTGTCGACACTGTATCCGCTTGCCATTGTATCAAGGTTTAGCAAATTTCTGTTGTCTATTTTCAGCGTAAACGTATGTTCGCCCGGAGTTATTTTACCTGTTAAATTGTATATGTGAGGTGTGGACAGCTCAATTATTTGTCTGTCTGTTTTCACACCATCTATCCATAATTCAGATGCTATATTAACTCGCTCCATAAACAGTCTGACAGTTTTACCGTCTGTATCATTCGGAATGTTGACCGTTTTTTGCAGCCAAAGAGGAGCGATATATTCATATCGCTCTCTCGGTGCACGTACAGCCTCTTTTGATATTTTGTCAAAGTATTCTGTTTTTTTGCCTATCTGATTATCACAAGTTGAACCCGGAAGATTAAAATTATTATTTTCAAATTTTACGCTGTCTATTGTCTGACTATCGTCAATATCTGTTTTATAATTCCATTTTCCGCTTAAATCTATTGTTTTCATTGTATCACCTATTTTACTATATCTCTGAGTTCTGCGTGGCATTGATTTAATTCAAGTCCTTGTTTTGCATACTTTTGGGCATTATCATTATCACCTATACCCAAATATCCAAGTGCCGCCATAAGATTACAATGTACCTTATTGTTTTTATTTAAGTCACCTTCGAATATCAAGAAATCCGGTAATGATACAGCAAAGTAATCAATTTTCATTTCATCATTCATATGATTATTTGCATACTCAATAAATGCGTTAAATCTCTTTTTAGCCTCGTCTTTATCTCCAAGTGCCTCAATCGCTTTTGCAGAATAATACATCATCTGCGGCGGTTGGTCGTTATAATACATCGCCGAAGAAAGATTAAATTCACCCCTTGCTGCAAGTCTGTATGCCTGTTCGGACTTTTCCTTATCTTCATACAAGTTACCAAGCATATAATATATATCGTTATCCATATTACCGATTAACTTGCCCTCACCTAAATTATACGGATAAACGAGAGCTTTTTCAAGATATTCTATTGCTTTTTCTGTATTTTTTTCTGCTTTAGCCTTATTAATAAGCGCAATTCTGTACTGAGCAGGTATCTTACCTTCACCGCCCTCCCAAGGGTGGAAGTTATGGTTCATAATACGATTGTATGCGTTATCATATTCGCCGTTCATATTAAGCAACGTGATATATTCCGTATATAAATCGTCACGCTTTTCAAGTAAGTCAGAATTTTCATTCATATTTGCCAATCTCTTTTCAAGAGAGAAATTAAGTGTTTTGTACAGTTGATCAAGTTCAAAGAATATTCTTGCGTCACTCTTATCAATACTGAATGCTTTTTCCATTGCTTTTAGTGCTAAGACACCGTCTTTTAATTTATTGTAATAAACAAGCGAAAGGTTTCTATACACTGTCGGAAGTTTTATATTATCCGCACACTTTTCCCATAATTCTTTTGATTCTTCCCATCTGCCTTTGTCATAGAACAAACAGCCAAGATAATAAGCAGCATAATTACCGCCGTTATATATTGCCTTTTCCAATACAGCTATATCTTCAAGTCTGTTCGGGAAACAATACAGGCTTTCAGAATTTTCAGCCTTATCAAGTTCTGACTTGTCATTTGTCAGTGCATACAGATAGTAATGTACCATAGGCTCATTGTCATTCGGTGCAAGTTTTAATATTTCGATTGCGTCCTCCGTCAAATAAGCCGTCATATAACTAAGTGCAAGTTCAATATAGTTATGATTGTCGCCACGCATAACAGCTTGCATTTCGTCTAAGCCGTTGCCGGTTAGTTTATAAAGTTCATAATATGCACTGTGATCTAATGCATCTATATTAAGTGTTTCTTTTGCAAATTCTGTTGCCTCTGTATTTTTTCCGAGTTTTCTGAGCAACGCCGATTTTAAAGTTCTTGCCTTTAAATTATGCATTCCCTTTACAAGCGACTTTTCTATATATTCCAACGCATCATTATAATCACCTCTGCCCGATGCAATACAGGCTAATTGATAAAATGCTTTATCCTGCATATTTCCGTCCCAAACAGCTTTATAAAACGCGTCAAATGCAGTATTGATTTTACCTTGTTTCTTTAATGATAATCCTAAATTATAATACGGTTCACAATCATATGGATTAGGATTTTTCCAAGTTGATGATTTAATAGCCTGTCTGAAATATTTTTCACTTTCCGCAAATCTGCCCTTATTATACAAATACTTTCCGTATCCGTTGTTAAGACGAATATCTGTTTCATCTCGCTTCAATCCCTCAAGGTAATAATCCTCAGGCGAATATGTAGCATGGCGATATTGCTCTAAATGTGTAGCCGCAAGGAACAGTTTTTCGGTTGTTTCCACAAATTGCGGCTCAGGCAATGCCTCTGCCGGATTAGGTGTTTCCTCGTCATTTTCGCCCATAGGAGTGTAGCTTAATAATTCGTTTCCGTCTTTATATACGGCAAGTATAAGCTTTGTTTCATCAATGTTAGGCATAGGAACACTCTTTGTAAATATATCGGTCGGTGATATGTTTGCTTTTTCTTCAAACATCTTATTTCCGTCATAAACAAATTTGATTGTTACATCGTCAACTTGTATCGGCGAATATACAGTTATATTAGCCGTATCGTTATCTAATTCAAGATTCATAACAACTTCTGTTGAAGCATTTTTAACCGCACCGACATTTTTGTATGGCATAAAGTATTGAACGAAAGTCTTTTCTTCATACGGTTTTAAGAACGTAAAGTCGGGCTGATTGTCTGTAAACATACCTGTCATAAGTTCAATATACGGACCGTTTTCGTCTGTAAGATTTCTGTCCCACGCTTTTCCGAAATCACCGTTACCCCAAGTCCATTGCTTTTTACCGGGTGAAACGTGATGGTCGGCTATATGAAGAAGTCCCGCATTTTTGGAATAATCGTAATTGCCTATAAAATTATAATCCGAATGATATGCCATATACGAAGTCGGTACAGGAATATTTTTGTATCTTGAAATATCCGTACCCGGTGCATAATCAACCTTATAATAAACTCCGTCGGCAATAGGAAACTTTGATACATCACGTTTGCCGTGATCCATTACCGCGTGAACATCCGGTGGGAATATTGATTGTGTATAGTCATTTACCGCAACGGCAGGATTTGCCCACCATAAAAATGTTTGAGGTCTGTCTGTCGGATTGTATACCTGACCTTTTATTTCAAGATATGCCTTGTCTGGGTATACAGTAAATCCCGCCATACCTTTCGTATGGAACATCTTTTCTGTTTCGCCTACCCATACCGTAATCGAACCGTCATTGTTTTCTTCGATTTTATAGTCAACAGGATCAAATGTGGACGGTCTGTGGTGTTGCGGCCAGTTAAACTCAATACCTCCCGAAATCCATGGACCTGCCAAGCCTACAAGCGCAGGCTTTACAACTTCATTATAATAAACCGCGTCATATCCGTTTGTTTTATCATATAATCTTTGAATTTTACCGCCGATTTCAGGTAAAATCATTACAAGAATATAGTCGTTTTCCAAGAAAATTGCGTTGTATTCTTTATCAGTCTTAATGTCCGAAACACCCTCGCATACAGGGTGCGGATAAACTCGTCCGCTTGAACCTTGATATACACGTTTTTCAAGAAACATAGGATTTTTGTCGTAATCAGAAATTTCATATGTAGGTATTGTAACTTTTTCTTGCTTTAATATAACCTTATCCATAATAATTGCTCCTTCGCATATCGTTTTATTTATGATTAGATTATACACCGCCAAATCCAAAAAATCATTAAGCATTATTGCTGTAAAATATGAAATTATTGCTTTTTATAAAGAAGTCAATGTTTTTTCGTCTGCCGACGCTGAACCTCAATCTTGATCTGCGATCCATTCAATTTGTACCGTTCTGCAATATTTCATATACTTCAAATAACATTTCTGCCGCCACAATCATACTTAAAAATTTCTTTGACATTTTATTTACCTCTGAAATATATTTTATATGTATATCCTACAATATTTTTTTTGTGGAAATCATTCAACACATCTAACAATAAAATTTATTTTTTAGACATATTGACTTTTTTAATACACAATGATAAAATCATCAATGTTAGATTGAATATGACGCCTTTGCCATCGCTTTCTCTTTGTTTATTTGTTGAACTTATTATAGCAGTTGAGAGCATTATGTTATAGTACACTATGCACAAAAACCGACATTTTATTTAAACATTTCATACAATGATAAATATTTTATCATCGACGGTACATTTCTTTTTGGATACACATTGGTAATAGTTCGCATATAATAATTTTCTCACATTTTGTCGTATAATTCAATCTAAATCATTTATATGTTCACTTTTATAAAAAAATAACCGTAGCATAAGCTACGGTTATCTGCTTTAAATTATTACTTTGAAGCCAAGAAGTCATTAATCTTCTTTACAAGTTCGTCAGCATCAACGCCGTGAACCATGCAAGCTTCCTCAAGTGATTCGCCCTGTGATGCCGGGCAGCCAAGGCAGTGCATTCCGATACCCATTAGTATTGGAGCGATTTCTTCATCTATGCTTAAAGCCTCACCGATTAGAGTCTTTTTTGTTACTTGTGCCATTATTGTTTCCTCCTTTTTATATATTAAAACATTCTTCAAATTCTTTACCGTCAATAGTTTCCTTTTCAAGAAGTTTTTCAGCCACTCGTGTAAGTACAGCCATATTTTCAGTAAGAATTTGTTCAGTTTTCCGGTATTGTAAAGTCATTATATGCTTTACTTCCGCGTCAATATCTGCGGCTGTTTTTTCGGAATATGCTTTTGAATGTGCAAAATCACGTCCGATAAACACTTCGCCGCCGTCATCATACGATACAGGGCCGATTGCCTCTGACATACCGTATTTTGTAACCATTTGACGTGCTATGTCAGTTGCACGCTGAATGTCACTTGACGCGCCTGTGCTGATGTCGTCCATTGTAAGTTCTTCGGCTACTCTGCCGCCAAGCATTACAATTATTCTGTCCAACATTTCATTTTTTGATGTGTACATTTTATCTTCATCATGCACATACATCGTATATCCGCCTGCTCTGCCACGCGGTATTATTGACACCTTATGAATATGCGATGTTTTATCAACAAGTTTTGCCAAAACTGCATGACCTGCCTCGTGAAATGCCGTAAGTTTCTTTTCTTTTTCGGTAATAATTCTCGAACGTTTTTCCGTTCCCATCATTACTTTTAAGTTTGCGTCCTCAATATCTTTTCTTGTTATTTCAAGATGGTTTCGTCTTGCCGCAAAAATAGCGGACTCATTCATCAAGTTTTCAAGGTCTGCACCCGAATAACCTGCTGTTGCTTTTGCGATTTCTTCCAAGTCAACGTCATTTGCCAAAGGTTTTTTAGCCGAATGAACTTTTAGAATAGCCTCTCTGCCCTTTACGTCAGGAACGTCAACGACAATCTGTCTGTCAAAACGTCCCGGTCTTAAAAGTGCGGGATCAAGTATATCCGGACGGTTTGTAGCCGCCATCATTATAACGCCTTCATTTTCGCCAAATCCGTCCATTTCAACAAGCAACTGATTTAAAGTCTGTTCTCTTTCATCGTGACCGCCGCCCATACCGGCTCCTCTTTTTCTGCCGACTGCGTCTATTTCATCTATAAACACAATACACGGTCTGTTTTTCTTTGCCTGTTCAAACAAATCTCTCACTCGCGATGCACCTACACCGACATAAAGTTCAACGAAATCCGAACCGCTTATAGAGAAAAACGGAACTTTCGCCTCGCCGGCAACCGCCTTTGCAAGAAGTGTTTTACCCGTACCCGGCGAGCCGACAAGAAGTACACCCTTAGGTATTCTCGCACCAAGGCTTACAAACTTTTGAGGATTTTTCAAAAACTCGACTATTTCCGCAAGTTCGGCTTTTTCCTCATCAGCTCCCGCAACATCTTTAAATGTCACGTTCTTGGTGTTCTCATTAAGTCTTGCTCTGCTCTTTGTAAAATTGGTTGCACCCGAACCGCCTTTTCGCAAAAATCCGAAAAAGAACACACATATAAATACAATTATCAAAATTATATTTGTAACCGCCGTCCATGAAATCTTGGTTTCATAAGCCTCTTGCTTTAAAGTGCCTTTATCCATTTGGTCGTTCATTTCTTTTCCGACATCTGCCTGCAACGTGTCAAGTGACGGAATTTTCACCTTTGCTTTGTCACCGTTTGTAAGTGTCACCGTTACGGTATTTCCCGACACAAGCATCGAACTTACCTGTTCGGACTTTATACTGTTGACCAAATCAGAGTAAACCATTTTGGTCTGCGATGCACCGAATCCGACTGCGAACATATAAATCAGATACGCAACTACAAGCATTGCCACCCATACTCCGAGTCCTTTAAATCTTTTCTGCAACTGACTACCTCCTTAATTATCGTAAAATTCTATTTTTATACCTTTATCCTTGAAAGCAAAACGTTTGTCTATTCTGTTGCCGACTGCAGCAATTTCGCCGTTTATCTCAATTATCGGCACACTGTTTCGTTTATCTTTAGGAATTTTTTTATCTATAAAATATTCCTTTAATTTCTTCGTACCGTTCATACCCATAGGCTGAAATTTATCACCGTTTCGCCTGTTGCGTACAATGATTTTATCAGTCTTGTCACACGAAAGATATATTGCACCGTCTTTATTTCGCATATCCGTTTCAGATACCGAAATTTTTTTGTCAAGTTCCGAAATAAAAACTGTTTCACCGATATTAATACTGACTTCAAACGGCTGTGTTTCTTCTTTTTTGTGTTCAAGTATTATTTTGCCGTACTCGTTTTTTGCAACAATACCGTACGGCAAATTTATTTGTCTGCCGCTTGATTTATCGGCAAGCGACAATATATCAGCAACATATGTTGACGAAATATCGTTAAGACCGTTATAAATATCTCTTAACATCAACCTTAAAACACGTCTTTTTATCGCAATATCCGTCTTATTCAAATCTTCAATATTAACAGCACAATTTCTGATGTGCTTTTTATAAAAATCTTCCGCAATACCGTCAAGATAATCACTGTCATCTTTTATCAAGCAAGCATTTTCCGTAACGGTTTTAATAAAACTCGTGTTAAATTCCTTTTGAATATATGGAAGTAATGTGTGACGTATTTTATTGCGTGTGTAATTTTCTGTCAAATTTGTACTGTCTGTCATATATTCAAGTCCGTTATCACTGCAATATTTTTCGATTTCATCTCGTGAAACATTCAATATCGGACGAATTATATTTCCGCGGACATACGGTATTCCGCAAAGTCCGTTTGTCGTACTGCCACGCATAAAATTCATAAGCAAAGTTTCGGCATTGTCATTTCTGTTATGCGCCGTTGCAACTTTGTTTATATCGTATTTTTCGCACAATTTATTAAAGAAATTATATCTCACATTTCTGCCGGCTGTTTCTTCCGACACATTTGTATCTTTTGCAATTTGGGGTATATCTGCATTTAACACAAAACATTCAATGCCCAATTTTTTTGAAAAGTTTTCGGCAAAAAGTTCATCTCTCTTTGCCTCCTCGCCTCTTATGCCGTGATTAATATGAGCCGTATATAATTTTATGTCAAATTCATCTTTCAGCGACCAAAGTGCGTGAGTAAGACACACCGAATCCGCACCGCCAGAAAGACCGACCAGCACGCTGTCGCCGTTATTCAATAAATTATATTCACGCAAGGTCTTTTTAATAATATCTAAAACCATTATTCTTCCTTCAATGCAAATTCAACATTAGAAAACTTAGTATATTCACCTTTCCAACCAAGTTTAAACATACCGGTTTCACCACTTCTGTTTTTTGCGACAATACATTCAGCCAAATTTTTATCCTCGGTATCGGGATTATAATATTCGTCACGATACAAAAACATAACCATATCGGCATCCTGCTCGATAGCACCAGATTCAC
>ERZ773216.3616-NODE-3616-length-12138-cov-9.187619_pt1 | contig 12138 bp, 10 predicted proteins | sample MGYA00511259_ERZ773216 | MGnify/ENA primary metagenome ERZ773216 (study PRJEB29015, sample SAMEA2737764) | human gut metagenome | biome: human gut; feature: human-associated habitat; material: faeces | place: China | collected 2012 ... | reverse complement strand
GGGGGCCTTCTCTCACGTGAGAGAAGGCCCCCTTTTGCTTCAGACTTCACGGAACGCTTCAATGCGATAGCTCCCGTCCGGGCGCACTTCCAGCGTCAACTCATCGTGCGTTCCTTCGCCGTCCTCGCCGCGCGGCGCGCTCCACAGCCGGATGCTGTCGCCGTACTGCTCGCCGCCCATCGGAATAAAGTATCCGGGGCCGAAATCGCTCGCATACTCATAGAATGCATCATACTGTGCGAGGTACGTCACGCCATCCTGATTGCACAGATCGTCCACCGTGATATCCGCCCACTGCGTCAAAAGCGCGGAAACGTCACTCTTGGGAATGCGCCGCACGGGGACCGCCCAGTCATCCGGCACCTTGAACCTCTCCGCATCCTCTATTCCCAGCGTGTCGAGCACAGCGTGGAATTCCTCCACGTCCGCGTCTCCCAGCGTGGTGCTGAGCGGACAGTACCGCAAAAAATCCGCAAGGTCGATATCGCGTGGATCATCGTAATGCGAGGTGAAAAAGCAACTCACCGGCGTTGAGGTCGTGTAGCGGTATTCGCCCGTCGTTTCATCCATCACATCGGTCTCAGAGGCAAACATCTCCTTGAATTCTTCGATCTGCGCCTCCGTCAGCGGCGTCGCATCATCCTCAGGTCCACCGTCCGATTTGTCATCATTCGCTCTCGCGCAGCCAAACAGCGCCAGTGCGCACACGCAGGCGAGCAAAAAGGCAAATAATCTCTTCATCGTTTCTCTCCTTTTCATTTTCGCATCATTTGTTTTTTACTGCCGGCGCGCCAGCTTTGCTCTTATAGGCTATTCACCGTGCCGAGGAAGAGCGGCAGGCCGTCCACGCCGGTGATCATAAAGGCAAACGGCCGGTTCAGATCCATCTCCACCACGGGAAGGTCTTCCGGCGCGGCGGACTGGGCGTCCGCCCTGACGGCGGTAAAGGCGGCGGCCTCGCAGCCCTTTTCATCGATCTTGACGCGCGCGGCGTGCTGCACCTGCGTCACGGCGACCGCCTTATCAAAGCGGTCAAAGTCGACAAGGGGCGAAAAGTCCGCGCGATCAAAGTCAAACACATCAGAAACGCCCAGCGCGCGGAGCGCGTCGGTCAGTTCAAGGTCGGAGCTGACGTCGAACTTTGGCACGCTCCAGATGAGTTTGCCGCTCGGCAGGCTCACGCCCATGTCGTAACCGAGCAGTCCGCCCACGGCGCTGCCGTCCGCAAGAAAGCTTTTAAGGCTCGTGCCCTCGTCGGGCAGCAGGAAGCGCATCGCCTGCCCACCCTGAAAGCGCAGCTCCGCCACGGTGTAGTTTTCGCCCCGGCAGTAAGCGGCACGATCCTGCGTGAGGTGCATGAAGTCGACCGTCTGCTGCGCGCCGTTTGCTGCGGTGAAGGTATCCTCCTTTGTCGCATTCTCCCAGAATTCGTCGCGCCACTGGTCCTTAAAGTAGAGCGTCGTCAAAAGCAGCATCACCGTCTCGGGCTTGGTCTCGATGCCGCCCGCGGCGTCCTGCAAAAGATTGCCCGTGTTCTCATTGATCCATTCGCCGATGGCCTTGTCCGTCTTCTCATCTCCCATCGGGGCGGAGAACGTCGAAGCAAGGTACTGCTCGGCGAGAAGTCGCAGCGTCTCTTCATTATAGGGGACGTTCTCGTTCAGCCACACAGAGCTGCCGAGCAGCGTCTTTCCCGTCGAGGTCTCGCCGTAGAGATTGCGCCAGACATAGTTGCCCGCAGCGCGCGACGCATCGGTATTTTCAAGGCCTAAAAGCGACAAGAGCTGCGCGCGGCTGTCGCCATCCGTCGTCTCGCTGAGCATCGCAAAGGCGAGATACAGGTTTGCGGGCGAGAGAACGGTGTTCTCCTCCGCCGAAAGCAGCGTGCCCGTCTCCTGCGTGAAGTGCAGGAATGCCGCGGGGTAGCTCGTGCCCTTGCTGCGCAGCGCCTTGAGCGCATCGTAATAGGCATTGCTGCGCGCGTCCCAGTCCTCCCAGATCTTCTCCTGCGCCTTTTCATAGGCGTCCGCGCCCATCTTGTCATAGTCGATGGTGCTGAACGCCTCGTCGAGCTCACTCTCGTTCGGCATGGCGGGCAGCACGGGATAGTCCGCCGTCTTCACGGCGAGGTCCTGCAAATACTGCGCGGCAATGGGGTCTTTTTTCACATTGTCCTTCTCATTTTCATTTCGGATCGTCGTTCCGTTGTCTCCGCAGGCGGCGAAGGACAGGACCATCGCCGCGGCGAGCAGCAGCGTTAAGAATCGTTTCATGTCGGATGTACCTCCGTTTCGGGATTTGTTATATTAGACGGCGCGGATGGAAAAAAGTTCCCGTTTTGTCAAAAATAGCATGCCGCCCTTTTACGAAACGGGCGAATGTGGTATACTTTCAAAAATATTTTCTCTTTTGTGTAACGCAAACGGCAAAAAAGTTGTCTTTTCCCCATGATGGCAGACAACAGAAAGGAGCGAACCTATGGACGACCGCCAGATCGTCGACCTCTACTGGCAGCGGGACGAGCACGCCATCGAAGCCACCGCCGCCAAATACGAAAGCTATTGCATGAAAATTTCGCAAAACATTTTATCTGACCGCGCCGACAGCGAGGAAAACGTCAACGACACGTACTTACACGCCTGGCAGGCCATGCCGCCGCAAAGGCCCGCGATCCTGTCTGCCTTTCTCGGCAAGATCGCGCGCAATCTGGCGCTGAACCGCTATAAGGCGAGGTCGGCGCAGAAGCGTCAGGGCGACGCCTTCGCGCTCTCGCTCGACGAGCTGGACGACTGCGCACCCGCCCTGTCCTCGCCCGACGACGAGGCCACGGCAGCAGAGCTCGGCCGCAGCATCAGCGCGTTTCTGCGCACGCAGAGCGAAGAGGTGCGCAGCATGTTCATCCTGCGCTATTTCTACTGCGAACCGGTCGAAGCGCTGGCCGCGCGCTTTCACTGCGGCGAGAGCCGCATCAAAACCACGCTCCTGCGCACGCGCAGAAAGCTCAAGGAGCATCTCATCAAGGAGGGATACTGTGAAGCATGAAGTTCTGACCCGCGCCATAGGCGAGCTCGACGATGAGCTCATCGCGGACGCCTACGCCTACAAGCCGCGCAAACGGTACGCCCTCCCGCGTTTTCTTGCCGCTGCGGCGTGCCTTGTGCTCGTGCTGGCCGCCGCCCTGGCGATGACGCGCGACACCTTACCGGCTGAGATCAAGGTCGAAGGCGCAGCACTCTCCTCAATCCCCATTCCCATCAGTCAGCCCGCAGCGATGGCGCTCGACGCGCGCGGCAGTCTGAGCGGCCCGCTCAGTCCGATGCTCACCATCGAGAGCAAATCGGGTGAGGCCGTGACCGTTACGGTGTCGGATGGCGTGCTGACCCAGCCTCTTTACTCGCTGCAGGAGGAGTTCACCTCCTACACCGTCTCCGGCAAGGTGCAGCTTTGCTGGACCATCGAAGAGCCGGACACGGGTACGGTTTACACGCTCTCTCTCGACGGCGCGCCCGCCGTCACGCTGCGCTACGACGAGGCCAACGGCTATTGGGCCGCCGCGCGGGCGTAAGCATCCCATTCCACATTACTATTGACAACACACAACATTTTGGAGGTAAATTCCCATGAAAAAGTTTCTCACCCTGCTGCTGGCCGCAGCGATGACTCTCTCCCTCGCCGCCTGCGGCAGCAAGACGGATGACAATAGCGGCAATAACAGCCAGCCCGCGAGCGCTCTCGAGCTGCTGAACGCCGTATGGGCCAACTACAGCGACGACGACAAGTTCCCTGCTGCCGGCGGCGACTTTGATGAGGCGAATATGACCGAGGACGCGCCCGGTAACTTCTCCGTCGAAGACGGAGACGCACTTGACTACTCTCTCTCCTTCCCCGCCGCGGACGCAGGCAAGCTCTCCGACGCCGCGTCCCTCACTCACATGATGAACGCCAACACCTTCACCGCGGGCGCGTTCCATGTTGCGAGCTCTTCCGACGTTGACAGTGTCGTCTCCGACCTCAAGGACAACATCATGAACCGCCAGTGGATGTGCGGCTTCCCCGACAAGCTTGTCATCCTGACGCTCGGCGACTATGTCATCTCCTGCTACGGCGCGGAGGACCTTGTCGACCAGTTCAGCGAAAAAGTCACCGAGGCCTTTGCCGATGCTGCCGTCGTCTGCGACGAGGCCATCGCCTGATTTGATCTTCTGAAAGGCGGAGAAGTTTATGCTCTTTTCCAGCGTTCCCTTTCTCTTTTACTTTCTGCCTGCGGCGCTGCTGATCTACTTTGCAGCGCCGCGGCAGCTGAAAAACGCGGTGCTGCTGCTCGCAAGCCTCTTTTTCTATGCCTGGGGCGAGCCGAAATATATGCTGCTCATGCTCGTCTCCATCGTGCAGGGCTATGGTTTCGGCCTGCTGATTGAAAAGCACCACGGGCAAAAGGCGTCGAAGGTCTTTCTGACGCTCTCGATCCTTGTGAGCCTTGGGCTTCTCGGCTATTTTAAGTACGCGGACTTTTTTCTCTCCAGCGTCAACGCCGTCACAGGGCTCTCCCTGCCGCTTTTGAAGCTGAGCCTGCCCATCGGCATCAGCTTCTACACCTTTCAGGTATTGAGCTACGTCATCGACGTCTACCGCGGCGAAACGGCGGCGCAGCGAAATTTTATCGACCTCGCCGCCTATGTTTCGCTCTTCCCCCAGCTCATCGCGGGGCCGATCGTGCGCTATTCCGACGTCGCCGCGGAGCTCAAAAGCCGCACGCACAGCGTCTCCGCCGCGGCGGAGGGCGTGCGCCGCTTTACGGTCGGCTTTGCCAAGAAAATTCTGCTCGCCAACCAGTTCGGCGCGCTCGCGAGCGCCTACAAGTCGACGCAGGACGCGAGCGTCCTCTTCGTCTGGCTCTACGCGCTCGCGTTTCTGCTCCAAGTCTATTTCGACTTTTCGGGCTACAGCGATATGGCCATCGGCCTCGGGCGGATGCTGGGCTTCCACTTCCCTGAAAACTTCAACTACCCCTATATTTCAGCGAGCATCACGGAGTTCTGGCGCAGGTGGCACATGTCGCTTGGCTCGTGGTTCCGCGACTACCTCTATATCCCTCTCGGCGGCAGCCGGAAGGGTAAGGCGCGTCAGCTGTTGAACATTCTGATCGTCTGGCTCGCGACGGGCCTGTGGCACGGGGCGGCGTGGACGTTCGTGCTGTGGGGACTGTGGTTCGCGGTCCTGCTGCTTCTTGAAAAGCTGGCGCTGCTGCCGGTGCTCGAAAAGCACCGCGTGCTCGGCCATGTGTACACGCTCTTTTTCGTCACGCTCGGCTTCGTGCTTTTCGACGCAGACAGCGCCGCGCAGGCGGTCTCGCGCATCAGCGCGATGCTCGGCGCAGGCGGACTGCCGCTGTCGAGCACGCAGGCGGTCTACTACCTTAAAAGCTATGGCCCGCTGCTCGTGCTCGGTATCCTCTGCGCAACACCGCTGCCGAAGATGATCGTCGCAAAGCTGCGCAAATCCAAAGGCGCAGCGACGGCGCTCGATGTGCTCGAGCCGCTGTTTGTACTGATTCCTCTGCTGCTCGGCACGGCATTTTTAGTGGACGGGTCGTTCAACCCGTTCCTCTACTTCCGCTTTTAAGGAGGGCATCGCATGAATCGAAAAATCAAAGACGTCCTCACCCTCGGCATCGCGGCAGCGTTCGTGCTTATGTTCGCGCTGTGGGGCATTTGCAAGAGCGACGACGCCGTGTCGGAAAGCGAGCGCCGCCCGCTCAAGCAGTTCCCGACGCTGAATGCGGAAGAAGTACTCTCCGGACGCTTCCAGTCGAATTTTGAGAGCTACACGCTCGACCAGTTCCCGCTGCGCGACGAGTTCCGCACACTCAAGGCCCTGTCCGTCCGCGATTTATTTGGCGAGAAAGACAACAACGGCATCTACGTCGCGGACGGCTACGCCGCGAAGCTCGACGACACGATCCACGAGGATTCGCTCGACCACGCGGCCGACCGCTTCCGCTACGTGTACGAAACGTATCTCAAAGATACGGGCGTAAACGTCTACCTCTCCGTCATCCCCGACAAGAATTACTTTTTGGCCGCCGAAAACGGCTATCCCGCGATGGATTACGAGAAGTTCTTTGCGCTCATGCGCCAAAAGGTCGACTTTGCGGACTATATCGACCTGACGGGCACGCTGTCGCTCTCATCCTATTACCGCACCGACCTCCACTGGCGGCAGGAAATGCTTGCCCCCACGGCCAAGGCGCTGGCAGATGCGATGGGCGTCTCACTCACCGTGGACTTTACCGAGGTCACGCTTGATACGCCGTTTTACGGTGTGTACCGCGGGCAGTCGGCACTGCCAATGGAGCCCGACGGTCTCTCCTACCTCACAAACAGCGTCATTGAAGGCTGCCGCGTGTACGACTACGAAAACAGCGAATATCTCCCCGTTTACACGCTCGAAAAGGCGGACGGCAGCGACCCGTATGAAATTTTCCTCTCGGGCCCGAAGTCGCTGCTGCGCATCGAGAATCCGAACGCGCAGGCGGAGCGCAGGCTCCTCGTGTTCCGCGATTCGTTCGCCGCGAGTTTACTTCCGCTGCTCGCGGAGGGGTACAGCGAGATCACGCTTGCCGACATCCGCTACCTCTCCCCCTCAATGCTCGGAAAATTCATCGACTTTACCGCGCAGGACGTGCTGTTTCTTTACAGCACGAGCGTGCTGAACGACAGCGACACGATCAAGTGATGCAAAACGGGACGCAAGCGCCGTGACCGGCGTTCACGTCCCGTTTTCTTTTTTGTCCGCAAAATTTTTTCACAACGCAGCACATAAGCATAATGCCCGCCCCTGCCGTTTCCGGCAAGGGCGGGTTCAGGCTAAATATAGCACAGCCGTTTTCTTCATGCAAGAAAAAGTTGCCGCACTTTCATAATTTCGTTCACACCGCACATCCCGTCCCACTAAAGTGAGGGGAAAGTTGGAAAAACAAAGTATTGACGCTGCTTGCCCCGATGAAGTATCATTACTTATCAAATTTTTTATTTCGAAACAGGAGGTCTGGATCATGAGTGAAGCGACTCGCATTCCCGAGCTTTTTGGCTCTCTGGTGTTCAATGAACGCACAATGAAGCAGTATGTGCCGCAGAGCGCCATGGACGTTTGGCGCGGCTGCTTAAAGAGCGGGCAGCCTCTTCCCCTTTCCGCGGCAAATGAGATCGCCGACGCGATGAAGACCTGGGCGCTGGAGCATGGCGCAACGCATTTCACGCACTGGTTCCAGCCCTTGAGCGGCGTGACGGCGGAAAAGCACGACAGCTTTATCAACAACGCCGGCGGCGGCCGCGTGATGATGGACTTTTCCGGCAAGGAGCTGGTGCGTGGCGAGCCCGACGCGTCCTCCTTCCCCAACGGCGGCCTGCGCGCCACGTTTGAAGCCCGCGGCTACAGCGCTTGGGACCCCACGGCGTTTGCCTTCATCAAAGATGGCAGCCTTTGCATCCCGACGGTGTTCTGCTCCTACAGCGGCGACGCGCTCGACAAGAAGACGCCGCTGCTGCGCTCCATAGCCGCGGTCGACCGCGCGGCGGTGCGCGTGCTCAAGTTATTTGGCGACGACGCGGAAAAGGTCACGCCGCAGATTGGCGCGGAGCAGGAGTATTTCCTCATCGACCGCGAGCTGTACTTAAAGCGCATGGACCTGCGCCTGTGCGGCCGCGCCCTGTTCGGCGCAAAGCCCCCGAAAGGTCAGGAGTTGGACGACCACTACTTCGGCGCGTTCCGTCCCCGCGTGGCCGCCTACATGAAAGAGCTCGATGAAGAGCTGTGGAAGCTCGGCGTGCTCTCCAAGACCAAGCACAACGAGGTCGCCCCCGGCCAGCACGAGATGGCCCCCATCTACACCGACGCCAACACCGCGAGCGACCAGAACCAGCTCGTCATGGAGACGATGAAAAAGGTCGCCGAGCGCCACAACCTTGTGTGCCTGCTGCACGAAAAGCCCTTCGCGGGCGTCAACGGCTCGGGCAAGCACGTTAACTGGTCGCTCTCGACCGACACTGGCAAAAACCTCTTCTCCCCCGGCAAGACGCCGAGCCAGAACGCCGTGTTCCTGCTGGTGCTCGCCGCGTTCATCAAGGGCGTGGATGAGTATCAGGAGCTTCTGCGCTGCTCCGTCGCCTTCGCGGGCAACGATCACCGTCTCGGCGCGCAGGAAGCGCCCCCGGCTGTCATCTCCGTCTTCCTCGGCACCGAGCTTGAGGGCATCATCGATGCCATCGTCGGCGAAAACGACTACACCGCGCCCGAGCACAAGTCCCTGCGCATCGGCGTGGACGTGCTCCCCGCCATCCCGCAGGATACGACCGACCGCAACCGAACCTCGCCCGTCGCCTTCACCGGCAATAAGTTTGAGTTCCGCATGCCCGGCTCCTCGCAGTCCATCGCGGGCCCGGTCACGATCCTCAACACCATCATGGCCGAAGAGCTCGACGAATTCTACGCGCAGCTCAAGGACGCGCCGGACTTCACCGCCGCGCTCCACAAGCTGATCCGCGACACGTTCTCCGCCCACCGCCGCATCATCTTCAACGGCAACGGCTATGAAGAGGCCTGGATCAAGGAGGCTGAAAAGCGCGGCCTTGCCAACCTGCACAACACCGCCGAGGCGCTGCCGACCTACATCCTGCCCAAGAACATTGAGCTGCTGACGCGCCAGGGCGTTTACAGCAAGGAAGAAATTTTCTCCCGCCACGAAGTTCATATCGAGAAGTACTGCAAGGTCATCCGCATCGAGGCCGCAACGCTTGTTGACATGGTCCAGCACGGCATTCTCAACGCCGCTTCCGAATACGAAGCCGCGCTGTGCAACACCATCGCCGCCAAGCGCGCCGCCGCGCCGGAGCTGACCTGCCACGTCGAATCCTCGCTCGCCAACGCCATCGGCTCGCTCAACGAGCAGCTGCTCGAAGAGACCATCGGCCTCAAGACGGCGCTCGAGACCGTCTCCGACGACGCAGAGCCCGAAACGCTCCTGCACTACTACCACGACGAGGTCGAAAAGCGCACGAATGACGTGCGCAAGACCGTCGACAAGCTGGAAGTGCTCACAGCGTCGAAATACTGGCCGTACCCGACGTTCTGCGAATTACTCTTCTCCGTGTAAGTCAAAAAGGACGCTCTTTCGAGCGTCCTTTTTGAAGTGGAGTTTTGCTTTATCGCAGCAGTTTCATTTTTCTTTGACAGGGGAGGAAGAAAATCTATGAAGTACATTTTTGTCACCGGCGGCGTGGTGTCGGGGCTGGGCAAGGGCATCTGCGCGGCGTCGCTCGGGCGTCTCTTAAAACAGTGCGGGCTGAAGGTCAAAAACCAGAAGTTCGACCCGTATCTCAACGTCGACCCCGGCACGATGAGCCCGTATCAGCACGGCGAGGTCTTCGTCACGGACGACGGCGCGGAGACCGACCTGGACCTCGGCCACTACGAACGCTTTGTCGACGAGGCGCTGGACGAGAAATCCTCCGTGTCCTCGGGCAAAATTTTCTGGAGCGTTCTCAACCGCGAGCGTCAGGGCGGTTATCTTGGCGGCACGGTGCAGATCATCCCGCATGTGACCGATGAGATCAAGCGCCGCATTTACGACATGGACGACGGCGAGACCGACGTTGCCATTTCCGAGATCGGCGGCACGGTCGGCGATATCGAGAGCCAGCCGTTTTTGGAGGCCATCCGTCAAGTCGCGGCCGAGCGCGGGCGCGAAAATGTGCTCTTCATCCACGTGCCGCTCATCGTGACTATTCCCGGCAGCGGCGAGCTCAAGAGCAAGCCCACGCAGCACTCGGTCAAGGAACTCCTGAGCGAGGGCATCCAGCCGGACGTTCTCGTCGTGCGCACGGATGAGCCCATCACAGACGACATCCGCCGCAAGATCGCGCTCTTCTGCAACGTGGAGCCCGACTGCGTCATCCAGAACGCAACGGCGTCCACGCTCTACGAGGTGCCGTTGCTGCTTGAGCACGAGGGCCTTTGCCGCGTGGTGTGCCGCAAGCTGCACCTTGACTGCGGTGAACCTGACATGACCGAGTGGCGCGCGCTGGTCGACAAGATCCACGGCGTGCACCGTCATGTGCGCATCGCGCTCGTCGGCAAATACGTCGGCCTGCACGACGCCTATTTGAGCGTCGTTGAGTCGCTCTTCCACGCGGGCACGGCCTGCGACGCGAGCGTCGAAATTCAGTGGGTCGACTCCGAAACGCTGACGAGCGACAACATCGCGCAGAAGCTCTGCGGGTGCAGCGGCATCTTAGTCCCCGGCGGCTTTGGCGACCGCGGCATCGAGGGCATGATCTTAGCCGCGCAGTACGCGCGCGAGCGCGGCATCCCGTACCTCGGCATCTGCCTCGGCATGCAGATCGCAGTCATCGAATTTGCGCGCCATGTGCTCTCATGGGACGACGCGACGAGCGCGGAGTTCTCCTCCACGACGGCGCATCCCGTCATCGCGCTCATGCCCGAGCAGGTCGGCGTGACGGCCAAGGGCGGCACGATGCGCCTCGGCAAGTACCCCTGCGTGCTCGAAGAGGGCTCGCTCTCCCGCGCGCTCTACGATGCGCCCGAGATCTGGGAGCGCCACCGCCACCGCTACGAGTTCAACAACGACTTCCGCGACGACTTCACGGACGCCGGCATGCGCCTCGCCGGTCTCTCCCCCGACGGCACGCTCGTCGAGATCGTCGAATCGAAGAGCCACCCCTGGTTCGTCGGCGCGCAGTTCCACCCCGAATTCAAGAGCCGCCCCAACAAGCCGCATCCCCTGTTCCGCGGCTTTGTCGCGGCCTCCCTCGATCGCGCGGTCCATTGACCGCGCGACCTTTTTATTTTTACAATACCGCTGGAAAAATGGGAAAAGCTATGGTATGATGCTTTTACCATATTATTGGATACGGCAGGAGAATTTCAATATGAACCATCAGACCATCATCGTACTGGACTTTGGCGGCCAGTACAACCAGCTCATCGCCCGCCGGGTCCGTGAATGCAATGTGTATTGCGAGGAAAAGCCGTACACGACCCCCTTGGCCGAGCTGAAGGCCATGCGCTTCCCCGCCGCCACGGGCAACACCGCCGTGGATGCCGGCTACCGCGCCATCGCCACCTACCTGTCCGGCGCCGATGCCCATGCCATCACCGATCTGGCCGTCGATTACGTGCGCGCCTTCATCGGCCATGGCGTCGATGCCTACTCGGCCGCCTACCCCTTCGAGTCGGTGTACACGAGCCCGAAGCGTCTCATGATGCAGGACGCCCGCGACGAGGTGCTGGTGCTGTACCGCACCTTCGGCTTGGACAAGCAGGAAAGCTGGAAGGAGGGCGAGGATCACATCGCGCTCGAGCTGGAGTTCGAGCAGATCCTGTGCGAGCGCGCCATCGCGGCGTACGAGGCCGGTGACGAGGACGAGTGCCTGAAGCTGCTGCTGTCGCAGCGCAACTTCTTGGAGGACCACCTGCTGGCGTGGTACCCCATGATGGCGGCCGACTTGCAGAAGTTTCCGCAGACCGACTTCTACAAGGGCCTGGGCAAGCTGACCGACGGCTTCCTGCGCAATGACCTCGAGTTTTTGGACGCCGTGCTGTCCGAGAACGAAGCGGATTGCCATCCTGAGCGGAGGCCGCAGGCCGGAGTCGAAGGATCCCGTGCGGCGTCAGCCGAAACCGAAGTCGAGGTTGCATGATGGACGAGCGCAGCATCGAGCCCAAGCGCGATACGGGCCCCTGCGTGTCGCGCCGCACGTTCGCCCTGGGAGCCGTGGGAGCGTGCGCCGTCATCGGGCTGGGCGGCGTGAAGTACCTGCCCAGCGCCACGTTGCTGCGCCCGCCGGGCGGGCAGGACGAGGAGCAGCTGGTGCGCGGCTGCCTACATTGCGAGAAGTGTCGCGAGGTGTGCCCGAAGCATGCCATCGCCCCCGCTCATATCGAGGACGGCATCCTGAACGCGCGCACGCCGCGCATGGACTTCAAAAGCGGCTGGTGCGATTTCTGCGAGAACGAGCCAGGCGGGCCGAAGTGCGGCGCGACGTGCCCGACGCATGCGCTTTCGTGCCCCGATCCGTCGCAGGCGATCATCGGCAAGGCGGAGCTCAACCGCGACTGGTG
>ERZ773216.3615-NODE-3615-length-12141-cov-3.903442_pt1 | contig 12141 bp, 9 predicted proteins | sample MGYA00511259_ERZ773216 | MGnify/ENA primary metagenome ERZ773216 (study PRJEB29015, sample SAMEA2737764) | human gut metagenome | biome: human gut; feature: human-associated habitat; material: faeces | place: China | collected 2012 ... | reverse complement strand
GCGCGGCAGGCGAAGTCGTGGCGCAGCCGGATGAGCAGACGCTTGCCGACTTTGCGGAGCGCCAGAAGGCCGATGCGGCGCATCGTGCCATGCTCGCGCAGTACAAGGATAAGGAGGGCGCGACCTCGGACGGCCGCCGTGTAATTATCGAGGGCAACATCGGTACGCCGGATGACGCAGTCCGCGTAGCGGAGCTTGGCGGTGAAGGCGTCGGCCTGTTCCGCTCGGAGTTCCTGTTCATGGATCGTACCGACCTGCCGAGCGAGGAAGAGCAGTTCGCCGCCTACAAGAAGGCGTGTGAGATCATGCAGGGCAAGCCGGTTATCATCCGCACGCTGGACATTGGCGGCGACAAGGAAGTGCCCGCACTGGCGCTGGAGAAGGAACAGAATCCGTTCCTCGGCTACCGCGCGATCCGCATTTGCTTGAATCAGCCGGAGCTGTTCCTGATTCAGCTTCGCGCGCTGCTGCGTGCCGCGCAGTACGGCGATCTGCGCATTATGTTCCCGATGATTTCGTCGGTGGATGAGGTGCGTGGTGCAAAGCAGGTGCTCGAGCAGGCGAAGGACATGCTGACCGCGGAAGGCGTACCCTTCAATCCGAACGTCAAGGTCGGCATTATGGTCGAGATTCCGGTGGCGGCTGTCTGCGCGGATGTGCTGGCGAAGGAGGTTGACTTCTTCTCGATCGGCACGAATGACCTGATTCAGTACTCCTGCGCGGTGGACCGCATCAACGAGAAGATTTCCTACCTGTACCGTCCGCTGCATCCGGGCGTGCTGCGCCTGATCGCCATGACGGCCAAAGCAGCGAACGAGAACGGTATCGAAGTCGGCGTGTGCGGCGAGATGGCAGGCACGGCCGGCATGGCGCCGGTGCTGTGCGGTCTCGGCGTGACCAATCTGTCCATGTCGGCATCCGCAATGCTGGCAGCAAAGGCAGACCTTGCAAAGCACTCCTGCGGCGAATGCAAGGAGCTGGCTGACAAGCTACTCGCGTGCGCAAGCGCGTCTGACGCAGAGCGTATTTTCGCGGACTGGAGAGAGTCCTGAGTAAGAGTAAAAAGCCGCCGTTTCCCTGTGAAGCGGCGGCTTTGCACTGTTCGGATGGATAGAAATTGACTTGTATCGGAAAATGGATATCAGGGGAGCGGAAATGATGGGTATCAGCAAAAAATTGGAGACAATCTATCATAACGGACAGCCGGACGGTATTCGCTCCATGCGGCGTAGCCTTTCGACGATGACGACCTATGTGATTCCACGGCCGTTGCTGGGGAAGGCGAAAGACATCTCTGGCATCAAACGTCCGGGCATCTATTATCTCATCAACGAGGATGAGGATAACAATATTGCGCAGATCTATATCGGCCAGACGCGCAACGGTGTCATCCGGCTGGACGACCATAACCGCTCCAAGGATTTCTGGAACAAGGCGATTATGTTTCTGGCAGAGAGCCGGACGTTTACTTTGGATATGATAAGCGGTCTTGAAAAATTTGCGATCATCAAGGCGCAGGCGTCCAAGCGGTACCGCATCGAAAACAGCGTGATCCCCAAATATGAGATCGACGAGTATGATCTGGTCTCGGTAGAGGAGATATACGACGAGATACAATTTATCATGGCGACGTTGGGGTACAAAATGAGCGACGCCAAAACGGATTCTTTTCAGAAACAGGTCTTTCACACCACCCGCAACGGCATCGCCGCGCTCGGCGTGTACGACGGGGAGAAATTCGAGGTACTGGAAGGCTCGCAGGTCAGCAGCGTGCTGTATCCGAGCGTTCCCCAGTCGATCAAGCAGCAGTGGTTCACGGCGCTGAAAAACGGCGATATCGTTTATCAGGATAACAAGCATTATCTGAGCAAATCCATGTCGTTTTCCTCGCCCAGTGCGGCGGCCTGCTTCGTTTTAGGCGCAAGCGCGAACGGCTGGACGGAATGGAAGGACAAGAGTGGCAGAACACTCGATGAGCTGTTCCGCAGACAGGCAGAGAAAGCATAAGTAAAGGGACACGGAATGATTCTGTGTCCCTTTTTACGCAGGAAAGAGAAGCGTTTAGCCCTGGTTTGCCATATTCTGCTCGTAGGATTCGATCATCTTCTTCACCATCTGACCGCCTACGGAGCCGGCCTGACGGCTGGTCAGATCGCCGTTATAGCCCTGCTTGAGGTTTACGCCGACCTCGGCAGCTGCCTCCATTTTGAAGCGATCCATTGCCGCGCGTGCTTCCGGTACCATGCCCTGATTAGAACCATTTTTCGTGTTAGTCATGTTTGTTCGCTCCTTTTCGATTCGGTTTGGTGTGTTGGGTTTTGCTGATAGTAGGTTGCGCACCAAAGGTCGAAATATGAGATGCAAATGCTGTGACGGAAGCCAGAAAATATGATAAGCAAACGCGTTTTGCCAGCGCAGGAAAACAAGCGTTGAAAATTTGCTTTTGGACAGCGCATAAAACCTGCTCTGCTCACATAATAAAGGAAAGCACAGACATATACAGCCTTATTAGTTACGGTATATACTGCGGATGGGTTAGCTTATTCTAACTTATCGTTTCCGCCCGTCACCCAACCGTCCGGATGTGTTTTTCACTAAATTGTAAGCAAACACATCTTGCAAGGATTTGTGCAATATGCTAATATGATGGTGATATATGTCCGATGCACAAATGTACAATATGCGGACACGGGAACGAATTCCGAGAAAGTCTGACAGCGATCGGAAGCGGCAGTGGAGGTGCCGCTGAAAAAGTCATATTCACTCAAATTAGGATGCTTAACCTTTTGCAAGCGCAGATTTACGTGGAAATAAGGCGGCTATGCCGCTTTATCAATAATGGATAGAGAACAGAAAGGACATCATAGTATGAGTCAAAACGAGAAGAGGTTATTCGACAGACACAAGAAACAGGAAGAACCGCCTTTAGAGCAGACGCAGGCAGTGCCTGCGGTACAGGATGAAATCACGGCAGAGCCTGCAGCCGAGGCGACGCCCAAGCGCAACAAATACGCAGACAAAATGAATCGCAAAAAGCGCAGACTGAGCAAGGGTGCGCGTATCGGCATTACGGCGGCGGCAGTTGCGCTGCTGCTTGGCGGCGGCATCTGGGCTGTGGTGAAATCCCGCGATGCGGGTACGGAGGACGTGACGCAGACCACGGCTATGGTCAGCTGCGGCGATCTGGAGACCTACATAGAGGGAAGCGGCGTTACTGCTGCAAAAAAACGCGAGGAACTTGGCCGGGAGGTTAAGGGCAAGGTAACACAGGTGCTGGTCGCCGAGGGCGACGAGGTACACACCGGCGATCCACTGCTGGTGATCGACCCGACCGAAACCCGCAAGGAGCTTGCGGATGCACAAAAGGAACTGACCGAGGCGGAACGCGGTGTCTCGGACGCGCAGCTGGAGGTCTCCAAGGCACAGTCCGACTTGAGCGCGGCGCAGAGAAAACTGAGCCGTCTGCACATCACGGCGCCGTTTACCGGCAAACTGATTCCGGCCAAGGATTCGGACGACAAGGATGTGTCCTTCCGTGTCGGTGAGCAGGTGAGCGAGGGTCAGGTCATCGGCTACATGGTAAATGACCGCCAGATGAAGCTGACGCTGGCGTTCAGCGCCGAATATGCCCGCAGCATTCGCACCGGACAGTCGGCCACGGTATCCATCGCTTCTGCGATGAGCGAGGTGAGCGGTACGGTATCGTCGGTCGAGGCAGCACAGCAGATTTCGAGTGAGGGTGTGCGCGTTATCCGCGTCGGTATTACGGTGAATAACCCTGGTTCGCTGACAAAGGGCATGACAGCCACCGCGACGATCAATGCCGGGCGCCTCGGTGCGATCTATCCGGCGAACGCGGGCACACTGGAATACAGCCGTGAGGAAGCCGTCACCGCACAGATGAGCGGCGAGATCATCAAGCTGAACGGCACAAGCTACAGCACCTACAACGGCGGTGCGCTTATCATGTCCCTGTCGAGTGACGCTTCTCAGGATGAGATTGCAGCCGCGCAGAATGGTATTGCGGCGGCAAACCGCACGGTTGACAGTGCAAAGACGGCTGCAAACGAAAAGCGGGCACACATTGCCGAACTGCAACAGCAGATTCAGAACTCGACCGTTACCTCTCCGATGGACGGCATTGTTGTCAGCCTGAACGCGGTTGAAGGACAGGAGGCGACCGGCTCGGAGACGCTCGTTGTGGTTGCCGATTTGAATGATATTGTCGTCAACGCTGAGGTCTCCTCGATGGATATCGGCTCGGTGCAGCAAGGACAGCAGGCGACTATGACGATGTACGCGTCGGACGGCTCCGAGATTTCGCTGACCGGCGAGGTGCAGTCGGTAGCGCTGGAGCCGACACAGAGCTCCGGTGACGGGCAGGGCAGCATGCCGACCTTCAAGGCGGTCATTTCGGTGGATCCGCTGGAGGGACAGAAAATTTACAGCGGCATGTCTATCGAATATAAAATCACGACGGCCTCGTCCTACGGCTGCCTGATGGTACCGTCGTCGGCTATCGTCAACACGGACAGCGGCACAGCTGTATTCGCCAAGCCGCTGACGGACGAGAACGGAAACGAGATTCCGTTTGAAGAGACCCTGCCGATTCCCGAGGGTACCGAAGGCATTCCGGAGGATTATCAGCTTGTACCGGTCGAGACCGGCATTGCCGATTCGACCAACACGGAAATCCTCGGCGGTCTGGAGGAGGGCACCGAGGTATTCCTCGCCGGACCGAGCGATCTGTATGCCGATATGTCGGATGACGGCATGTCAGTCGGTTGAGGAGGGCGCGCTTATGTGGGAAAGAAAGGCGCAGACTCCTGACACGGAGCGTCGAGCTGAATTGTTGATTGACGTTCAGCGCATGAGCAAGATTTACAACGAAGGAAGAGAAAACGAAGTGCGTGCACTGGATGATATCTCGCTGCAGGTATCCTGGGGAGAGTTCCTGTGCATTCTCGGACAGTCCGGCTCGGGCAAGTCCACGCTGATGAACATTCTCGGCTGTCTGGATATTCCGACCTACGGCTCCTATCATCTGAACGGGCAGCCGGTCAGCGATATGAAGCCGTCTGTGCTGTCCGGTATCCGCAACCGGGAGATCGGGTTTATCTTTCAGGGCTTTAATCTGATTCCGGCGCTGACAGCGCTCGAAAACGTCGAGCTGCCGCTCATCTACCGCGGTATGCCGCGGGAGGAGCGCCGCCGTCTGGCGCAGGAGGCGTTAGTCTCGGTCGGACTGGAAAAGCGCATGGATCACCGTCCGGGTGAGATGTCCGGCGGACAGCAGCAGCGTGTTGCGATCGCGCGGGCAGTGGCGGCAAAGCCGCCGATCATCATGGCGGACGAGCCGACCGGCAACCTGGATTCTGCCTCCGGTCTGGATATTATGCGCAAGCTGACTGCACTCAATGAGCAGGGAACCTCCATCATCCTCATCACGCATGATAACCATCTTGCACAGATGGCCAAACGCATCGTGACGATACAGGACGGCAGGATCATTTCGGACATGAAAGGAGGGGCCGTATGAATTGGATGCAGACGGTTCGTATGGCGTTCAAGTCCATCCTGAACAACAAGGTTCGCTCGATTCTGACCATGCTCGGCATCATCATCGGTGTGGCATCAGTTATCGCTATCGTGGCGTCGATTCAGGGCACGAGCAAGCTGCAGCGCCTGCAGTATGAGGCGATGGGCGTCAACCGCATCGACATTTACGGATACGGTGCGAAAAACCGCGACTGGCAGGAGTTTGAGGACTATATGACGAATGATCTGTCCGACAAAATCGCCGCATGGTCGCCGCAGAGCCAGTATTACGACTGGCAGAACAGCGGCATCCAGTACCGGGCCAAAAGGCTGAATAACAACGACAGCAACAGCGGCTACACCTATATGTACTTCGGCAACGAGCATTACGGCGAGGTGACAAGTCATGCGATTTCCGCCGGACGGGATATTTCCGCTGCGGACTGCCGCACGCGCGCCCGCGTCTGCGTGATCGGAGAAACATTGCGCAAGTATTTCTTCGGGGCAATGAGCCCAATCGGGCAGAAGCTGCAGATCGGCGGCAAGGGCTTTGAGGTTATCGGCGTGTATGCCGGCAAGTATGACGGCAAGCTGAATACAGACGATCAGATGATTGTGATGCCGTACACGCTGCAGAGCACGATGATGAGTGTATACGGCATGGCAGACCGCCAGTATATCGTGAAGGCGGCGGAAAAGGACGTGATTGCCGAGCTGACAGACGAGCTTCTGCCGGGCTTTATGCAGGGCCGCTGCGAGGCGGGGAACGGATACTTTTCTGCTTCGTCGGACAGCCAGTGGCAGGAGCAGAGCGAGTCCTCCAACAACATGCTTGCGCTGCTCGGCGGCGGTGTTGCCGGAATCTCGCTGCTCGTCGGCGGTATCGGTATTATGAATATCATGCTGGTGTCTGTTACCGAGCGCACCCGTGAGATCGGTATCCGTATGGCAATCGGCGCCCGCAAGCGGGATATTATCGGGCAGTTTCTGGTAGAAGCCTCGGTGGTCTCGTGCTGCGGCGGTGTGATCGGCATTGTGCTCGGCTGCTTTCTTTCGGCGGTGCTGGGCAATCTGCTGCTCGCGAAAACGCAGAACAGCTACATGCCGACCGTGGAGCAGTTCACCGTACTGCCCTCTGCGGGACTGGTCATCGGCGCATTTCTGTTTTCTGCGCTGCTGGGTATCATCTTCGGACTGTATCCCGCCAATAAAGCCTCGAACCTGCAGCCGGTAGATGCGCTGCGGACGCAGTAAAAGGAAAGGACAGGTAGGAAAATGAAAAAAAGATTTGTCAGCCTGTGTCTGGCAGGCTTGATCATGGTTGCACCGGCTTCGGCGGTGTTTACCGATATTTCAGACAGCAGGGTATCGCAGACGGCCGCCGTTCTGGATGCACTTGGTATCATGCAGGGCGTAGGCGGCGGCAGCTTCGCGCCGGGTAAGGCGCTGACGCGGGCGCAGTTCTGCAAGCTGGCGGTTACCGCCATGGGTGTGACGGATGTAAGTCCGTATGCCAGCTACACGATTTTTCCGGATGTTAAGCATTCGCACTGGGCAGCGCCGTATATCAACGCGGCAGTACGCCATCCGGAACTGAAGGAAAAGGCCATTATCCGCGGCTATGCGGACGGCAGCTTCGGCCCGGATAAGATTGTCAGCTACGGCGAGGTCTGCACCATGCTGCTGCGTATGCTGGGCTATAAAGAGGAGGACGTCGGTCCGTTCTGGCCTGCGGACTATATCGCGCAGGCACAGGCCATCGGTCTGACGGACGGTGTCACGATTGCGGATGCGCATGCCGCAGTCAAGCGCGGAGACGCGGCGGTGCTTCTGCTGAACGCTCTGAATACGGATAAAAAGGGAGAAGAGGGCAGCACACTGCTTGACAAGGTCGCGTCCTCGACGGTCAAGGACTGCATTCTGCTTGAGACCGGAAAAACATACAGCGGCCTTGCTGCAGATGCGGCATTGTTCTATGAGGACGGTGTTGTGGATGCGGAATCTCCCCGTAAGACCGCCGGTACGCTGGACAGCAGCATGATCGGTGTGTACGGCACAATCGTTATCGGCAAGGGCAGCAGCAAGGTTGCGGTCGGTGTGATTCCGAACGGCAACAAGACCGAAGCCTATGAGGTTGTCAATGCGGCAGCAGATCGTATCGTTACCACGAACGGAACACTGCGTCCGGACCGTAAAACCAAGCTGTACATCAGCCGCGACTATGCCATGGACGAGTATGAAAATGTATGGGCAAACCTGCAGAGCGGAGATACACTGACCCTGTACTACAACGAGTACGGTGTGCTGCAGCTGATGGCAGTCCTGCCGAAAACAACAGCAGGCGCCGCGCACTCGTTTGTTTACGGTCTGGCGACCTCGCGCCGGATTCCGGCGGAGTATACGATCATCAAAAACGGTGCGAAGATCGACGCGAGCAAGCTGAAAAAGTACGATGTTGTGACGCTCGATGCCGCAAACCGTCAGGCGATTGTTTCGGATACCAAGCTGAGCGGCAAATATCAGACCGACTCGACAACGTACAGCCATCCCTCTCAGGTGAAGATTCTGGGAAAGGACTTTGAGGTTTCCTCCGAGGCGGCGGCAACGTTCAAGGATATGAAGCTGAACGATTACATCACGCTGCTGTTTGACGCGGACGGCAATGTTGCGGCTGCGTACCCGAAAAAGGATGTCAGCGCGGAGATGCAGGGCATTGTAACCAAGATTGACGCGGAAAAGGCCACGGTCACGCTGACAAACGGTCTGACGCTGCGCGATATTTCAATCGCCAAGGACGTAAAAACCGATGTGATGGGTCGTCTTGTTACGGTCAGCCAGTCCGGTGAGAAGGCAGACCTGATTCGCCGCACACTCTCCGGAAAGACCGCCGGAAACTGGTCTGTTGCGGAGGGCAAACTGGGCAGTAACGCTGTTTCCTCCAAGGTGCGCGTGTATGAGGAGGTGCTCTCCGGCGCACCGCTGAACGCGATCAACGTCAGCGATATTGACCTGACCTCGGTTCCGGCTTCGCAGATTAAGTATACCGTGCAGGATAACGCAGGTACGGTTACGAATATTGTTCTGGGCGATGTGACCGGAGAAAGCTGGATTTATGGTATTGGCTATGGTAAGCGGATCAAAGGAGATCTTCATATACCCTCTAATTGGAATGATATGTCTGAAGAGGAACAGAAAAAATATGAAAAAGACCCCGATCACTACAACTATACATATGCGGTTATTCCTAAATACTGGGAGAACGGAAAAACGGTAGAGGATAAAGAATATCGTGTAGTATCTCTGCCGAGCGGCTTAAACGGCAATCCGATTGGCATTCCCAGAGGGTACTCAACCGATGCAAGCATCGTCAATACCTCACTGGATACGCTCAAGCTGACATTGATCGACACGGTAAAGCCGTCGGCATTTGACGGTTCCTCCGGTGTCCGTACCAAGGACGGCTATTACGAGATGGCAGAGAACATCGGCGTTTACGTCTCGGAGCAGAACCGGTTTGTTTCGCTGCAAACGGCGAAATCCAACTACACGAGCTTCCGCGTATACGCCAATAAAACAGCGGAAAACGGCGGGAAAATCCGTGTGATTGTCGCTTCGTGATTTGCTGTGTGCTGCGGTCATAGTTTTCTGTTAAATAATTGAAATTGCAAAACGGATGCTTCTCTGTGCTTGGAGAGGCATCCGTTTTGTTTCAGCTTGGATTTTAATGCAGTTTTCAGGATTTTGAAAACGTCAAATAAGTTACAAAAAAGCCGCTCTTTCCAACGAAAGAACGGCTTTGCATGGTCCGAGTGACAGGACTTGAACCTGCGGCCTCTTGACCCCCAGTCAAGCACGCTACCAGCTGCGCTACACCCGGATTTGCAACGGTCTATCAAACCTTGCCTAAATAGGATACCAAATCCGGAGGGAAAAGTCAAGTGTTTTGTGAAAATTCCTGCAATAAATTTGCGTCATGCTGCTTGTTTTGAGCGCCGCCGCACCGTCAACCCCAGCGAAACCGCATACACGCTGAGAGAACCCATCGCAAACACGGCCATTACCATCAAGACGAGCAATCCGTCAGCAGCAGAGAGCGCCCCGGATTCCTGAATCTCCACATCGCACAGGGGCGCGATGTACAGCGGCAGACTCAGCCAATCCGCGAGCAAATGCGCTGCCAGAACCGTACCCAGCCACAGCAGCGAATCTTTGACCGGACGAAACGCAGGCGTGCGTGTCACGCAACGCGAGAGCAGAAAACCGGTCGGCACAGCGACCACAATCGCTGCAAACATGCCCTCCGTGCGCCAGACCATCGCCAGTGCAGCCAGAAATGCCATCTCATACACTAAGCCGCACGCGACATAATACGCTTTCCTCATCCGAACACCTGATTTCTCTCGATACAAAAAGAAGCCCGCAGAAGCGGACTCCTTTTTTCATTTGATTACTGAACTTCTGCTGCCTCAACCTCACGCTTTTCCTCCGCGATATGATGCTTATTCGCGTAGCCGGTCAGAATAAGCGTCAGCGCGCCGTCACCGGTGACGTTGCAGGCGGTGCCGAAGCTGTCCTGCAGGGCAAAGATGGTCAGCATAAGCGCGGTGCCGGTGCCGTCAAACAGCAGGATGCCGGTGATCAGACCGAGCGAAGCCATAACCGTACCGCCCGGCACGCCGGGTGCGCCGATGGCGAAAATGCCGAGCAGCACGCAGAACAGGATCATGGTTCCGACAGACGGAATCTTGCCGTACAGAATCTGCGAGATTGTCATGACGAAGAAAACCTCGGTCAGCACCGAGCCGCACAGATGGATGTTGGCGAACAGCGGAATACCGAAATTAACCATGTCCTTGCGCAGCACTGTGGATTTCTTTGCGCAGCGCAGAGCAACTGCCAAAGTCGCCGCGGAGGACATCGTGCCGACTGCGGTGATATACGCCGGACCGTAGTGCTTCACTACTTCGATCGGGTTCTTGCCCGAGTATGCACCCGCAACTCCATAGAGCAGCGCCATCCAGATATAATGACCGATCATAACGATGATGATGACCTTGATGAACACCGGAAACTGCTTGGTGATCGTGCCCTCATACGCCAGACCGCAGAAGGTGGACGCGATAAAGAACGGCAGAATCGGGATGATGATCTTGGTGACGATGGCGAGGACAATGTTCTGCACCTCGTCAAGCAGGGACTCCATCATCTTGGATTTGGTCCAGGTGATAGCCAGACCGACCATCAGCGACAGCGCCAGTGCGCTCATCACGTTCATGATCGCCGGAATCTCCAGCTGGAACAGTACCTCGGGCAGTTCACGCAGGCCGTCAACCTGCGATACGATCGACAGGTGCGGAATGAGTGCGTAACCGGCTGCCGTGCTCATCAGCGCCGCGCCGACCGACGACACATACGCGATAATGAGCGCAATGCCCAGCATCCGGGATGCGTTGTGGCCCAGTTTGGTGATGGACGGCGCAATAAAGCCGATAACGATCAGCGGCACACAGAACGTGATGATCTGACCGAGCACCTGCTTGATCGTCACGACCACGTTCATCACGGCCTCGTTCGCCACCAGACCGAGCACGATGCCCACCGCAACGCCAAGCAGCAGCTTGAACGGCAGGCTGTTTAGAATTTTTTTCATACCTACATACTCCCTTTGTTTGCGTTGCATCTGGATGACATCGGCGGATTTCTCCTCAGCCTGTCACGCTGCCGCCAAGTTGCCATGTGGACACAATGATATACCTATATGATACAATTTACAGCGCGTTTCGTCAAGGCAAATACGGGAAATGGCTGCGCCAAATAAAAACAGAGCGGTTTTTTCCTGCAATTTATGGTATACTTAAGGCATACCACAATCGCTTCTGTTCAATTATGCGGTATTGCCATAGAAACACCGACAAGGGAGGTAAAACCATGTCACAAACTTTAACCATAACGGCGGAGCAGGTGCTTGCATCGGCAGAGCGCATCCGCGAGGATATTGACGCCTTTCTTTCCGCAGAGGAAGGAAAATACGTAAAGCTCCTGACCTCCGTGCGCGAGCTCTATAAAAGCCGCGCGCTGCGCATCGAGCAGAACGGGTTTTATGTGATCTCCACGAACCGGCAGTTTGACCCCTTCGCCACGACCGAGCTCTCGGCCACGGCGACGGACGCGCGCGTCGTGCTGCTCACGAGCGGCAGCGGTGCGCCGGAAGTGAGTCAGGCGGACATGCCGGTGCTCAAAAACGTAGAGTGCCGCGGCGCCAAGGCGCTGGACGGGCTCGACCCCGAGCACGCCTACGATGTCGGCGTTGTCCTCACGACCGACGGCGGCGTTCCGGCGCTGCTGTACCGGCGCTCCGGCGGCGAGATCGTCGTGCGCGAGCTCTCCGCAGAGCAGTATGTGGCCATTCTCGTTTCCGGCGGCCGCCCGCTCATCAATGTGGACACGCTCCCTGCCCCCGCGCAGGAGCTCTCCGGCTCCGAGTGCAAAATTCTCCCGCTGAACTAACAAAATACGGCAAAAGAGCCAATGGCACACAAATGCCATTGGCTCTTTTTTATCACCGCATCAGTTCGGCGCCGAGGGATTCCATGCTGCTGCCGA
>ERZ773216.3611-NODE-3611-length-12152-cov-3.923783_pt1 | contig 12152 bp, 9 predicted proteins | sample MGYA00511259_ERZ773216 | MGnify/ENA primary metagenome ERZ773216 (study PRJEB29015, sample SAMEA2737764) | human gut metagenome | biome: human gut; feature: human-associated habitat; material: faeces | place: China | collected 2012 ... | reverse complement strand
GCAAAACAAATTATAAAGTCAAAGTGTTTTTTGACCATAGTAGCGGTTTGACTGCGGAGGACAGGTTGAAACGCATTATTCAGGCAGAAGCAGAGAGAGAATCTGCGTAAGTAATATGAAAAATATCCACGCACCCCCTTGACAAAAGCTTTCAGAAGATCTTCTGCTTTCAGCGATGGAGAGTGCCAGCTCGGATGAATTTCCGGCCGGTGTAGAGCGAAAAGGCATCGGCACACCGGCTACACGCGCTGCCATCATCGAAAAACTGGTGCAGAAAGGCTTTATCGAGCGCAGGGGTGATAAGAAAACGAAATATCTTTGTTCTACGGACAAGGGAAATGCGCTGGTGACGGTGGTGCCGGAACAGATTCAGTCTCCATCTATGACGGCAGACTGGGAGGAAAAACTGCTGAAAATAGAACACGGCGAGTACGACAGCGATGCCTTTATGGGCGAAATCAGCAGCATGGTCAGCGGACTTGTTAAAACCTACGAGGCTGTAAAAGGTGCTGATGTGCTGATGCAGCCGGAACGGAAAGTCATTGGTTCCTGCCCGGCCTGCGGCAATGATGTCTGTGAAACGGCAAAGGGATGGTTTTGCAGGGATAAGGGCTGTAAATTTGCGCTCTGGAAGGAAAACAGGTTCTTTCAGACACTGGGAAAGCAGATGACAGAGGAACTGGCAAGCCAACTGGTAAATCAGGGGAAAGCACGACTTACCCATTGCTATTCCAGGAAGTCCAATCGTTACTATGACACAACCGTTTATGTAGAGACTGGCGAGGACGGTGCAGCAGCATTTAAGCTGGAGTTTGGAGGTAAAAAATGAGCATGAAAATGATGAATGCAGCTTATCTGGTGGATAATGTCGCTCTGCTTTCCTTGCAGGAAAAGCAGGACGGCGTGGAATTCCACTGCTTTGATATGAACAGTAAGGTGCAGACCGCCGAAGGACGTATTGGCTGGGATGTGTTGGATAAACAGCCGTTTTCTACGCTGGAAGAAAGCGCGAGGATGGCGGCACTCCAGAAGATTCCCCAGCTTGACGGTCTTGCCGTTGCGCCGGTAGCCCCGGAGATGCTGGAGCAGATGCGAGGCGGCAGAAAGGTTCTTTGGCAGATGAAAAAGGCTGATCCTGAGCTGGAGAATGCTAAAAATATCCGGTTTATCACCAGCAACTACGAGGATCGGTTCAAAATCCCGGATGGCAGTGCGGTGGAGGTCGAGTATCCGAATCGAAAATTCTCAGCCCGCTGCGAATATATGGACGAATATCATCTGCGCCTTGGGTATGATGTTCTGCACATCTGTCAGCTGGCAGAAATGCTGGAACGCGGCGGTGGCACATGCCGCCCGGAGCCATTGATTACAGAAGAACACAGCGCATGGGATTTGGGAAGCAAGGGCTTTCTTGCCATTCAGACCTGTGAGGACGGTTACGACTATACCTTATATCATAAGGACTTCACGGAAATTGACGGCGGACAGATCGACAACCCGGAAATCAGCATGAATGCAGCCAGAGACCAGATTCTTTCGGATTATGGGTTCGGTGGACGCACCATGACGCGGATTGACTATGATGAACTTTGTGATCGAGCAGAGGATGCAGAAATCAGTAGACGGGAATCTGTGCTGGGTAAACTCTCGGATCTGTCTTCCAGAACGGATACACCAGCGAAAGCTGCCAAGGCGAAGGAGGCGGAGAGATGAAATATAAGCTTACGAAGGCAGAGCAGGAAACCGTCATCAATTTTGACAATGAACTGGATACTGCCAGTATTTACACCCATGACAGCCGCCTGATTAAGAAGCTTCGGAAACTGCGAAAACAGTATCCGGAGCAGTTTGTTTTGGAGCATCGGGAGCAAGGGTCAGTCACTTATACGATTCCGAAACGCTGTGTTGGTATCCGACCGCCTTATAGTGAAAAACGACGGGAACAGCAGCGACAGGAAGCAAAGGAAAACGGCCTGCCGTTTATGGAGAAGGGAGAAATGAACGATGGCAAGAATTGAAAAATGGGATGAAGTGCATGGAAATCAGGCACCGGACGAAAGAATGATGGCATTTCTCGACAGCGCTACCGACCAGTATGCGATTTTGCAGCTTCGCCGCAGCGAGAATACGGTATATGAACGCTTTTCGTCTATGCGCGAACTGGAACGGATGGGGCTGGAACCGGATATTGACCATTATGAGGTGGTGTATACGGCTCCGCTTCTTCCATACAAGGATCAGAATACGATGTTGGAGGAACTGTATGCGAAATTCAATGTTTCCCGCCCTGATGATTTTACTGGGCATAGTCTTTCTGTGTCTGACATCGTGGCTTTACGGCAGAATGGTGTTGTAAGCTGTCACTATGTGGATTCCATCGGTTTCCAGGAACTGCCCGGATTTTTGAAACCGGAGAATTACCTGAAAGCCGCAGAAATGGCGATGGAGGACGATTACGGCATGATTGACGGCGTGATCAATAACGGAAAGAAGGAAGAACCGGTGGAGAAAGCATCGGTTCTGGAGCAGCTGAAGGAAAAGCAGGAGGCGGTGCCGCCTGCGCCGCCTCGCAGGTGCTGCGAAGAAAAGGAGTTATAAATGCGTTTTACGGATGACGAATGGATGCTCATGATGCTTTACAGCCCTGGCACACGGACAGGGCTGATTGCAGAGCTTCAGACGATGCAAAAAAGTCTGACGGGCAGAGACAGAAACCTGCGCAGGTGGACGGCCTCGCTGCTTGCGAAACTGGCAGAGATGACAGATGCAGAATATGAGGCACTGGATTTGTATCCGGACGAATAAGAGAGAGGAGGAAAATAGACAGATGATGACGAAAACGGCTTATTATATGCAGATGGCACAGGAAGCTGCGGCACAGATCACTGGCAGCAAAGAACAGTGGACAGCGTTTCTGACCACATCCGCAAGGCTTTATAAGTATCCTTTTGCGGAGCAGCTGATGATCTATAAGCAGAGGCCGGAAGCAACGGCCTGTGCGGAGTACGATCTCTGGAATGATCGGATGAACCGCTATGTGAAACGTGGTTCCAAGGGCATTGCTCTTTTGGATATGCGTGGCGAGCAGCCGAAACTGCGGTATGTATTTGATGTGGCAGATACCGGAGAACGGAAGAATTCACGTCCGGTACAGCTCTGGAAAATGAATGCGGAGCATGAGCAGCCGATCATTCGAGCAATGGATGCAGCGTTTGATGTGCCTGCCGGTGCCGGATCTCTGGAAAATCACATTATGGAAGCGGCGGAACGCCTTGCAAGGGATTACTGGGAGGAAAACCACAGGCAGATCAGTGACATCGTTGCAGATTCCTATCTGGAAGGGTATGATGAACTCAACATCGGAGCTTCCTTTAAGAGAGCTGCCGCTGTCAGCATCGCATATTCCGTCTTTACCCGGACGGTGGGCAATGCAGATGACTATTTTGAGCACGAGGATTTTCTGGATATCTTTGATTTTAATACGCAGGCTGCCGCCAATGTGCTGGGAACTGCGGTCAGCGAAATGTCCAGCCAGATCTTCCGGGAAATTGAACGCACGATCCGAACCTATGAAAGAGATAAGCAGGCAGAAAGGAGCCAAAACTATGATGGAGCTGAATTACACGAAGAACGGCGATTACCTGATTCCGGACATCCAGTTGTCGGTGCAGGAACAGAAGCCGCTGGGCAAGTACGGGAGGATGCGCAGAGCGTTCCTGCAGGAGAACAACACGCTGCTGTACAATCACCTGATCCTAACCGAGAAGCTGTATCCGCACCTTTGGGAGATTCAGGAGACCGCGACCGCACGGATGGAGCAGATGATGGCGGAACTTCTGAAAGCGAATCCGGCACCGGACAAGAAATCGAACCAGATGGCCTGGGTGCAGCACATGAACATGCTGAAAGCGCAGGCAGAGGAAGTCATTCTGACGGAACTTATCAACAGCTAAATTTTATGAGCCTGTTTCAGTCCGAAGCAGAGCAGATTCAGAAAATTGATGCGGCGGCAGAAAATGCAGCCAGAGAAGCGGAGAGCGAAAAGCCCTCCGCTTTTGTCATTTCTGAGGATGAAATCGACCGGATGCTGCGGACAGGCTCCAATTTTGAGGGCGGAAAAATCCGTATTTATGCGCTGTATCAGCAGCAAGGGGACGCAAAAGAACGAGCTGCATTTCTGAAAGCGGAATATGGTATCGGTGGTCACAGCTATACCTTTATGGATGGCAGTCGCGGTTTTGCGGATTATGACGGGAAAGGCATTCTGCTTCGCAATTATGGTCATGACCGGGAAGTACGCCTCACATGGTCGGCGGTGGATAAGCGGTTAGACCGGCTTGTGGAAAATGGTCAGTACCTGACTGCTCTGGAAATGGAAGAGTATCGAAAGCTGGAGCAGGAATACGGCGCGCCGCTTCCTATGCCGACTGCTGCCCATGTCTTTCCTCCAACGCCACCGGAACACTACGATACTGGAAATGAGCATGTGGACAACATGCTGAATACGGCTGCGGATGTCTATGCCCGGAGTGAACTGGCGGCACCCCAGCGTTTTACCGTGATGGAGACAGACGATGGCTATGCGGTCTGGGATGATATTCAGGACGGCATTCATGTAGAGCCGGATGGTGTCAGCGAGGAGTTTACCAGCGAATGGGAGGCAGAGACCTACCGTCAGCAACTGATTAAAAAAGTCCAGGAACGGGAGGCCAAAGACTGGCTCTATGTTGAGCAGAGTAAACAGAATTTGCAGCAGGACATTCCATTCCCGGATGTGGAATCCGAAGAAGCACCGGAAGCGGTTCACGCAGAGGCAGATCCTCTGGTGCTGGAAATGCAGGAACACGCCAGAGAACTTGCCAGAGAGTCAGGCTATGCACCGAATGAACGATTTGTGGTCACGATGACCGGCGAGAATTTCCCGGATTCTAAGGATGCGTTTGCCATCTGGGATTATGTTAAAGAAGAGTATTACGGATATTCGGACGGAAAAGTGCAGACATTTGCCGATTATGTGAGTGCGTCAGAGGCGTTGCAGGAGATTCGCGGCAGGAATATGGAGGCTGAAAAAGAGCCTGCGACTGTGCAGCCAGAACCGGCAGCTCCGGTGCAGCCGGATTATCGTGTCGGTGATACGCTGTATCTGGACGGAAAGGCATTTACGATTGAAAAAGTCGGGCTTTTCGACGTGGAGCTTCGGGACCCGGATTCCGTGTATCCGATCTTCCGCTCGGAAAGCAAGGAGAATCTGGCAAGACTTTTGGGGCATGAGGAAAATGTTCACCTGCACAATCTGGTGGTTGATCTGAATCCTGGCAGAGAAAAGCAAAGTGAAGAACAGCACTTGACTATCCAGGAGACAGAACCGGAGAGCACTCATGCAGAAAACTACCGCATCAACAGCTTTCATCTCGGTGAAGGCAGCCCAAAGCAGAAATTCCGTGCCAACATGGATGCCATCTACACGCTGAAAGCCTTAGAAAATCAGCATAGGGATGCGACACCGGAAGAACAGGAAACGCTGGCCAATTATGTCGGCTGGGGTGGGCTGGCAGATGCCTTTGACGCAGAGAAAACTGCCTGGACAGGCGAATATAAGGAGCTGAAAGCAGCTCTTACGGAAGAAGAATATGCCGCAGCCAGGGCTTCGACTCTGAATGCGCATTACACCAGCCCTACCGTGATCCGTGCAATCTATGAGGCATTGGACGGTATGGGATTTGAGAAAGGCAATATTCTGGAACCTTCGATGGGTGTCGGCAACTTCTTCGGTATGCTGCCGGATTCCATGCTGGGAAGCAGACTGTATGGTGTGGAACTGGATTCCATCACCGGGCGCATTGCGCAGAAATTGTATCCGCAGGCAGAAATCAAGGTGGCAGGCTTTGAAACCACCGACCGGCGCGACTTCTATGATCTGGCCGTGGGCAATGTGCCCTTTGGCAACTACCGTGTCAGCGATAAGCCCTATGATAAACTCGGATTTTCTATCCACAACTATTTCTTTGCCAAGGCTTTGGATCAGGTTCGTCCCGGTGGCATCGTGGCCTTTGTTACCAGCCGCTACACGATGGATTCCAAGAATCCGGACGCGCGAAAGTATCTGGCGCAACGGGCAGAACTGCTGGGGGCTATTCGACTTCCTAACAACGCATTCCGTGCCAATGCCGGTACAGATGTAGTGTCGGATATCATTTTTCTGCAAAAGAGAGACCATCCCATTGATATCGAACCGGATTGGGTGCATCTGGGGCTGACATCGGAGGGTATTACCCTCAACAGCTATTTTGTTGACCACCCGGAAATGGTGCTGGGTGAGATTACAACGGAAAGTACCCAGTACGGCAAGGAAGAATGTACGGTCATTCCGATTCCGGATGAGGATCTGGGAGACCAGCTGCATGAGGCTGTGCAGCATATCGGCGGTCACTATGAAGCGCAGGAGCTGGCACCGGAGGAAGAACTGTCCTTGCAGGGCGAAACCATTCCGGCAGACCCCAATGTAAAGAACTTCTCCTATGCGGTGGTGGATGGGGATGTCTACTTCCGTGAGAACAGCATCATGCGAAAGGCTGACCTTTCTGCGACAGCCACCGGCAGGATCAAGGGCATGGTGGAGCTTCGTACCATTGTGCAGGAACTGATCGACTATCAGCTGAACGATTATCCGGAGGACGCGATTGCCCAGAAACAGCGGGAACTGAATGTAGCCTATGACCGATTCGCCGATCAGTATGGGCTTATCAACTCCCGTGCAAATGCGCAGGCTTTTTCGGAAGATTCGTCTTATTATCTGCTCTGCTCTCTGGAAAATGTAGATGAAAACGGCAGGCTGGAATCCAAGGCGGATATGTTCACCAAACGGACGATTCGACCGGAACGGGCTGTTACCAGCGTAGATACTCCGGCAGAGGCTCTGGCAATCTCCATCGGAGAGCGCGGCAAAGTGGATTTGCCCTATATGTCGGAGCTTTTAGGTACACCGGGAGAATATGAAAAAATCCGGCAGGAACTGCATGGTGTCATTTTCAAAGACCCGATGACGCAGGGCGGCGAGGAAAACGGATGGGTGACGGCTGATGAATATCTGTCCGGCAATGTCCGTGAAAAGCTCCGTGTGGCAGAACTGGCTGCGGCTTCGGACTCTGCCTTTGCAGTGAACACGGAATATTTGAGAAAGGCGCAGCCGAAAGACCTGGATGCGTCGGAGATTGATGTGCGCCTTGGTGCCACATGGGTCAATCGGGATTATATCCAGCAGTTTATGGAAGAAACCTTTGAACCGCCGTTTTACCTGCGCCGAAACATTGAAGTGAAATTCTCTCCCATGACGGCAGAATGGCAGATCACTGGCAAGAGTACACCGAGCCGGAATGATGTTCGTGCCTATATGACCTACGGCACCAGCCGTGCCAATGCCTACCGGATTCTGGAGGATACGCTGAATCTGCGGGATATCCGTATCTACGATACCGTGGAGGATGCAGACGGCAAGCAGAAGCGCGTTCTGAATAAAAAGGAGACCACCCTCGCCCAGCAGAAACAGCAGGCCATTAAGGATGCGTTCCAGAACTGGGTGTGGAAAGACCCTTATCGCCGTGCGGAACTGGTGGAAAAGTATAACGAGCTGTTCAACAGTACCCGTCCTCGTGAGTACGATGGTTCTCATATCCGCTTTGGCGGCATGAATCCGGAAATCCGGCTGCGGGAACACCAGCAGAATGCCATTGCTCATGTGCTGTACGGCGGCAATACGCTGCTGGCTCACGAGGTAGGTGCCGGTAAGACCTTTGAGATGGCCGCTTCTGCTATGGAGGCAAAGAGGTTGGGACTGTGCCAGAAATCCATGTTCGTTGTTCCGAATCATTTGACCCTTCAGTGGGCAAACGAGTTCCTGCGCCTGTATCCGAGTGCAAAATTGCTGGTGGCAAGCAAAAAGGACTTTGAGACTGCCCGAAGAAAAAAGTTCTGCGCACGAATTGCCACTGGCGATTATGATGCGGTCATCATCGGGCATTCTCAGTTTGAGAAAATCCCGGTGTCCGCAGAACGGCAGGAGCGGATTTTGACTGCCCAGATTGATGAAATCGAAAATGCCATTGCTGAGATGAAATCCCAGAATGGCGAACGTTTCTCCATCAAACAGATGGAAAAAACCCGGAAAGGATTGGAGGCGAGATTGGAGAAACTCCGGGCAACCGACCGAAAGGACGATGTGATTACCTTTGAGCAGCTGGGCGTAGATCGGCTGTTCGTAGACGAGGCACACGCGTTCAAGAACCTGTTCCTCTACACAAAAATGCGCAATGTCGCAGGCTTGTCCACTTCGGAAGCGCAGAAATCTTCGGATATGTTTATGAAGTGCCAGTATATGGACGAGCTGACAGGTGGGCGCGGCATCATCTTTGCGACCGGAACCCCGGTCAGCAACAGCATGACGGAGCTTTATACCATGATGCGGTATCTCCAGTATGGCACGTTACAGCAAAAAGGGCTGACCCATTTCGACAGCTGGGCTTCTACCTTTGGTGAGACCACCACGGCCATTGAGCTGGCACCGGAAGGAACCGGATACCGGGCAAGAACAAGATTTGCAAAGTTCTTCAACCTGCCGGAGCTGATGAATATGTTCAAGGAAGTGGCAGATATCAAGACTTCCGATCAGCTGCATCTGCCGGTGCCGGAGGCAAAGTTTGAAACCGTGGTAGTGCAGCCCTCGGAGCATCAGCAGGCGATGGTGGCGGAGCTTTCGGAACGGGCGGCGGCTGTGCATTCCGGTGTGGTAGACCCATCGGTCGATAATATGCTGAAAGTCACATCGGATGGCAGAAAGCTGGGGCTGGATCAGCGGCTGATGAATCCGCTTCTTCCGGATGACCCCAACAGCAAGCTCAACGCCTGTGTGCGGAATGTGCTTCGGATTTATGAGGAAGGACAGTCGGATAAGCTGACCCAGTTACTGTTCTGCGACCTCAGCACGCCGAAGAACGATGGAACCTTCAATGTCTATGAGGATATCCGCGCCAAACTCATCCAGTCCGGCGTACCGGAGGAAGAAATCGCATTTATCCATGATGCGGATACCGAGGCAAAAAAGAAAGATTTGTTTGCCAAAGTCCGTACCGGACAGGTGCGGGTGTTGTTAGGTTCGACACAGAAGATGGGCGCAGGCACGAACGTGCAGGACAGACTGGTGGCCGTGCATCATTTGGATGTGGGTTGGCGGCCTGCGGACATGACCCAGCGAAATGGTCGTATCATCCGTCAGGGCAACCGCAACAAAGAAGTGCAGGTTTATCAGTATGTGACGGAAGGAACCTTTGATGCCTACCTCTATCAGACACTGGAGAATAAGCAGAAGTTTATCAGCCAGATCATGACCAGCAAATCTCCGGTTCGTTCCTGTGATGATGTGGATGAGCAGGCACTTTCCTATGCGGAGATCAAGGCACTTTGTGCAGGAGACCCGCAAATCAAGGAAAAAATGGACTTGGATGTAGATGTTGCAAGACTGAAGGTGCTGAAAGCAGATCATCAGAGCCAGCAGTACCGATTGGAGGATAAGCTGATGAAATATTTCCCTGCGGAGATTGAGAAAACACAGGGGTTCATCAAGGGCTTTCAGTCGGATATCCGGACGGTGGCGGCACATCCGCTGCCGGAAGAGGGTTTCTGCGGCATGGAGGTGAAGAGCACACGCTTTATTGAAAAAGCCGAGGCCGGTGAAGCAATCCTTGCGGTCTGTAAAGCCAATCAGAGTCTGGAGCCGGTACCGCTTGGCAGTTATCGAGGTTTCAAGATGGAACTGGCATTTGACAGCTTCCAGAAAGAGTATCAGGTACTGCTGAAAGGCGAGATGACCCACCGGGTACCCATCGGAACCAGTGCTGCGGGTAATATCCAGCGTCTGGACAATGCTCTTGCTGGGATTCCTGCAAGATTGGAAAAGGCAGAACAGCAGTTGGACAGTCTTAGGAGCCAGCAGGAAGCTGCGCAGGCCGAGCTTGGAAAACCGTTTCCCCAGGAGGCAGAACTGGCAGAGAAGAGTGCAAGACTGGCAGAATTGGACGCACTGCTGAATATGGATGACCGTGGAAATGATGATCCTGACCGTGAGAATACAACAGAAAAGCCGTCTGTCCTGGCAGAGCTGCGTGATCGTGCTGGTCGCATTCCGCCGATGACACATCGGGATGAGGAGGTGGCACTATGAGTGTTCGGGAACACTGGATCAATGTCCGGGTGAACCCGGAAGAGCTGGCGAGGATTCGTGAAAAGCAGAAGGAATTGGGTATTCGGAATACCGGTGCCTATATGAGAAAGATGGCGATGGACGGGTACTGCGTAAATCTTGATTTGTCGGATGTGGCGCAGGTATCCATCCTTCTTCGCCGATGCAGCAACAACCTGAATCAGTACGCAAAACGCGCCAATGAATCTGGAAGCATCTATGCGGAGGATATCCGGGATTTGCAGAGACGGCTGGATGAACTCTGGGAGATGCAGAAGCTGATCCTGAAGAGGCTTTCTGGTATTCGCTGACGGCGCAAATGTGCGGGATTTCTACAGCACATGGCACAGATGAAACTGTCTGTGCCGTTACATATTTCTTGGTCTACCTGTTGACATCGTGGTGTTTGGCAAGCAGGTACGATAAAATGAAGATGAAAAGAAAAACGAAGGGGTGAAATCCATGAAGATCGTATGTTTTTTGTTGAAGCTGGTGCTGAAAATCCTGTTGCTGCCGGTTGCGTTTCTGCTGCGATTTCTATGCTTTATCTGGAATCTGCTGATGCAGCTATCCCTGTGGGTGCTTTCACCGGTTATGCTGTTCGTTCTTGGCTGCGGCATCTATTCGGTGGTTCGGGCGAGCTGGACGGATGTGTTCCTGCTGACCCTGATTGAGATGGGACTGTTCGCAGCTGCGGTTGGTGCGGGCGGCATCATGGAACTGATGGAGCGGCTATGTGAGCGTGTAGAGGATGTTTTGACAATTTGAGTTCAGGAGGGATTTGATGGATATTCAGTTTATGAAAGATTATTATGATTTACGATACGAGGAAACAGATGGAGAGAATCATTTTGTGAATGAGACTGCTTATCAGGAAAAACAGTCTGAGCAATCGAAGATGGAAGACCAGCTGATGGAAATGGTGGGCGGCAGCGAATCTAATGTGTGGAAGCTGTACGAAAGCATTATGTGCGTCTATTTCGATATGGAAGAGATCATCAAGCAGGCCGTTTATTTGCAGGGAGCTTATGATCGGGAACGGATGTTAAAATGAGAATAGTGAATTGGTAAGAGCTGCCTTCGGGTAGCTCTTTTTAGATGGAGGAATATGAAAAATGGCGGCTACAAGACTAATTGCGCTGCATATCAATAAAGGAAAGACGGTAGCGCAGTGTCTGGCTGACCGTACTGATTATTCTGAGAATGCAGCAAAGACGGAAGATGGAAAATATATCAGCGCGTATGCCTGTGACGCAAAGACCTGTGATGAAGAATTTCTGCTTTCCAAACGGCAGTATGAGCATATCACGGGAAGAACCCAGGCGCATGATGTGATTGCATATCAGATTCGGCAATCCTTTAAGCCCGGAGAAATCACGCCGGAGGAGGCGAACAAGGTTGGGTATGAGACAGCCATGCGATTCACCAAGGGAAAACACGCATTTATCGTGGCTACCCATGTTGATCGTGCGCACATTCATAACCACATTATTTTTAATTCGACTACATTAGACTGCACCAGAAAATTCCGAGATTTTCGCTTGTCAGGACTTGCACTGGCAAGGCTCAGTGATATCGTCTGCCTGGAACATCGGCTGTCGGTCATTATCCGGAAGCCCTATGGGGAGCGGCAGAAGAGAACGGAATACCCGGAGAGAAAATCGCAGCGTGATGAAATCTGCGAGGCCATTGATACGGTATTGGAAAGAAAACCAAAAGACTTCCGGGAACTGATTGGAATTCTGCAGGAGGCAGGATACGAGTATAAAGACGGAAAACAGCCTGCCCTACGGGGAAAAGGTCACGCCAGATTTGCTCGTTTCCGCTCTCTTGGCAAAGGATATTCGATTGAAGAACTCTGCGAAGTGATTGCCGGGAATGCGGTTCATAAAAGCAAATTTGCAGAGAAAACCCGCACAAG
>ERZ773216.3597-NODE-3597-length-12204-cov-3.766236_pt1 | contig 12204 bp, 10 predicted proteins | sample MGYA00511259_ERZ773216 | MGnify/ENA primary metagenome ERZ773216 (study PRJEB29015, sample SAMEA2737764) | human gut metagenome | biome: human gut; feature: human-associated habitat; material: faeces | place: China | collected 2012 ... | reverse complement strand
GGTATGGCTTGCAAATTCCCAGCCTTCTGCCTTCATAGCATCAGCAACTTTTTTTGCGGCTGCCCGTTCTTCCTCCAGACTGAAATCCGGATGTTCGTCCAGCCACTGTACTTTATTTGCATCCAGATCTGCAGGACGTGTTTCATAACTTTCGTCTGTACGGTATCCCAGAATTCCATTGTACCCGGTAAGTGCCACGATTCCCTTGGCTCCCCGGTAGGAAAAATCCGGATGCTGCTCCACAAAACGGTCAATCAATGGTACCATATCGTAATCTCCTACTGATACGCTGCCATCATCTTCCACATATTCGTTGCGGATTTTCCCCTCTTCATCCACAATCAGTTTTGTGGCAAAACCATCTCCATCCATATAATGATAATAACATACATCATCCTGCGAAAGGACAAACGGTGTTTTCCCCGGTGGGAGAAGAATTTCTCCTTCTGTGATATTGCCGTTTTCATCCACCTTTGCCATGTCTTTAATGCTTACCATGACATAGCCCTTATCGTACATGGTCTGCGTAATCTTATTAAACTCATCAATGGTAGTCATAACCTGATTATAATCTGCTTCTTTATAATCTCCGTCAAAAGCTTTGGATGTATCTTTTATCAGAATATGATAAAAGACATGCGTCACTTCTTCAAGTGGCCATGCCGTACATGTTGCTTTTGTTTCTTCATATTTTTTTACTGCATTCTGCATCTTCTGGCTGGAACCGTAATCCGGATCGTTTTTCAGAAGATCTATTGCCTTATCATAATTATACTGCTGTGCCAGAAAATCTGCCTTTGCAAGAGTATCACCGGATACGGTTTCTTCTGATGCGGCAGCTTCTGTCAGAACGTTCTGCTTGGAACTTTCATCCTGCGAATTTTTCTGATTTTCTGTTTTGTTTGATTCTTTTGTAGCAGATGCGCTTTTTTTCTGCTGAGAGACTGCTGTATTTTTTTCTTTAAAAGCTGTCACACCGGCGGATATGCCTCCGGCGACAAGCAAAATTACTGCTCCTATAGCGATCAGACGATTTCTGCGTTCCCGCTGCAGGCGCTTCCTGCGGCGTTCCAGCATACATTTACGCCATTCTTCATACTCCGGAGTTCCCATTTCTGGTCTGGATCTCCGGGGCCTGTTCTCTTCCATACCAATTTCCTCCATCTCTGGTCTTCTTTCGTTTCTTACGTATAAACAAAGATCACCCTGTTTCTGCAATCCATCTGGTATATATTGTGGACCACAGCATAATCATTATACCTTGTAAACGCTGAAATTTCCACCATTCCTCCTGTCTTTTTCACTTTTCTTTTATCTTGCCTTTTTGGGAAAACAATGCTAAAATGTTTTGTACGTAATGTAACCGATTGCGAAACAAATATACATACAGGGGGATTCTCAAATGAGTACAGTTACCATTGTTCTTCTGGTCATCCTCGTTATTCTGATCGCAGCATTAGTCGCACTCTACTTCTTCGGAAAGAAGGCTCAGAAAAAACAGGACGAACAGCAGGCTCAGATCCAGGCCAACAAGCAGACAGTTTCCATGCTGATCATCGATAAAAAGCGGATGCCACTGAAAGATTCCGGACTTCCACAGATGGTCATTGACCAGACACCGAAGCTTATGCGTCGTTCCAAACTTCCGATCGTAAAAGCTAAAGTTGGTCCGAAGATCAGCATCCTCATTGCAGATGAGAAAGTCTTTGATCTGATCCCGGTTAAGAAAGAGATCAAAGCTGAAGTCAGCGGTCTTTACATCGTTGGCGTAAAAGGAATCCGTGGTTCTCTTGAAACACCACAGAAGAAGAAAAAAGGCTTCCTCGCAAGATTCCGTAAATAATCCGAATACAAAACAACCGCCGTGCTCTCAGGATTTTCCTGATGTACGGCGGTTATTTTTTATGATGCTGGTATTATAAGACAAAATCCTTACAGTCTCTTGGCTGCACCTGAATTGCCAGGTAGCAGTCTGCCACATGTTCCTCATTCATATCCAGCGCATAATCTGCTTTCATCTGAAGATTCTCTTCGCTTTCTTTAAGCTCGAGGCTTGTAGCTGCAATTCCCATCTGAAGTGTTCCATATGGAGTAGTATAATAGGTCATGTTTTTCTTTCCCTGTTCAAATACCATATGGACATTTACCAGGCCTTTTTTGCTTACTTCCAGGCCTTTTTCTGACATTTTTATGTAATTGATTGTGGGTTCGGCAGTTTCATCCAAAAGTTCCTCATATCTGAGATAATGGGAACCGTTGCGGAAATAATACTGTCCCGGCACAACGATCTCGATCGGCTCCTGATCGCCTTCTGCATCCATTGTCTGAAGTCCCCTTACATGAATCAGCACTTCTTTATCCATTCTTCTCATACTCCTGTTTTTATACTGTTCAAAACCTGTTTTTATGTATCTATATTATAACCATTCAGTAATCTGCTGTTTTTAATACTTCTCAATATCTATTTTTTTCGTCATCTCCACATCATATGGAAGAATCGAATTGGCAAATGCCTTAAACTCATCTGCCAGATCACTCACATAGAAGCGATACGGAAATTCATTCTTCCCTGTACCTTCACCGGCAAGTCCTTTTTCCTCCAGAAGCCTTCCCAACTCCAGTGCGGTTTCATAAGCCGGATTCACCAGACATACTCCGTCTCCCATGATCTTTCTGATGGTGGAACGAAGCAATGGATAATGAGTACATCCCAATATCAGTGTATCCACCTGCTTATCCTGAAGTTCCTTCAGATATCTGGCAGCGACCTCATCAGTCACCGGATCATGAAGCCACCCTTCTTCTACCAGTGGCACAAACAGCGGACATGCTTTGCCGAAAACAGTGATCTCCGGATCCAGATGCTTCAGATACTCTGCATGTATCCCACTTCCTACAGTTCCCACAGTACCAATGATTCCTACCCTCTTATTTCTGGTCTGGGCAGCCGCCACTTTAGCCCCCGGTTCTATCACGCCAATGATGGGAATGTCAAACTCATCCCTCACTGCATCCAGGGCAAAAGCGCTGGCTGTATTACATGCAACCACAATCGCCTTTACCTGCTGCTGCTGCTGAAGAAAACGAATGATCTGCCGGGAATACCGGATGATAGTTTCCTTCGATTTACTTCCGTAAGGCACTCTCGCCGTATCACCAAAATATACGATTTTTTCTGAAGGAAGATTACGCATGATCTCACGCGCAACAGTCAGTCCTCCTACACCGGAATCAAATACTCCTATCGGTGCCTCTCTGTCTATTTTCATTGATTTCTATTCTCCATCTCTATTGATTGTCTCACTATTCTATCACCAATCAAGAACCTGTGCAAGCCAGAAGGATATCTTTATGTCATCTTTCTGTCCTTTATTTTCCTCAGGGAACTGCGAGAAGCAGAATTTCGGGTACAATGTCCCCCACCATGCAGTAACTGCAGCCTGTTCCTGTCGTCTTTCAGCGATTTTTGCTATCTTCCCGGACATTCCCGGCATTGCTCTCATCATAAGAACACCAACAGCTGCCACGAACAGAACAAACGACAGTTTTCTTCTTAATTTTTTGTTCTTACTCTTTTTATTCATCATTGTCCCTCTCTCCTGTTATATCTTATCAGTTACCATATCTGCCTTTGTTATTTTCCTATATATTTTCTTATTTTATATGGAATTTCCAGGCAGCACTTTAATATTTGGATTATGCCAATATTTTCCTGATTTATACTTCCACTTCCAGACTTCCATTTCTGATCTTCACAATCGGAAGCCGCAGGATTTTATCTTCTTTATATTTTTCATAGAAAAGCTCTCTGAGTGTCACAGCCGTAATATTTCCTCCTGACATTCTGTTTCGGATCAGTCCTGTAATATATTCTCCTGCTGATGAATTATCCTCTCCATGCCAGTTCAGAATCTCCCCTGCGTCCTCCGCTTCAAACACATAAAGATCTTCCCCCACAAAAATCTCCTGTTTCAGATAATCCAGCACCATTCTCCATCTTCCGTCCTCCACCAGTGTTCTCCCCATGACCAGAACCTGCAGATGCCCCATATCAAGAAGTTTTTCCTGTGACTGATCATACATTTTTTCAATCCGGGTGAAATCAGCACCACTGATCTGCAGAACCCGGGAACCGCCATCTTCTTCCTCTTTTCCCTGCCCCGTACTCTCAGAAAGATCCGGCATCCCATAGGTAAGACAGATTCCTTCTTCTGAGGCATCCACGCCAAGTGCCATAGGATACATTCTCTTCTCCGGTTCCACAGCCGCACCACAGCCGCTCATAAAAAGACTGACTGACAAAATCCCGGTCACCACACCGACTGCCCTTTTCCTCTGCTTCCTGCGGTGTCCCTTTCCTCTGATAAACATATAAAACTGACAGATGAGAATTCCCGGAACGAAAATATACGCCAGACACCATCCAAAATAATCCAGTATTCCTTTTCCCTCTTCTTCCAGAAGCGAAATCAGGAAAACCAGTGCCGGAAGCCAGAACCTCCCCGTACCAGGATGAGATTTCCCGATAATCTGATTTCCATAATACAGCAGACTCCCTATTGCAAAAAGCAGGCTGTAAAGTAGAAATCCCATCCACAGGATGTCAAATCTGGCCAGTACATTTCCCGGAAGATCTGCGCCTGCCAGCAGAGGCAGGACCGGATAACTTTCCGCCGCTACCCTGTCATATCCCAGAACTGCCGGAAGCAGAAGCTCCATTCCAATAAGAATCCCTCCAAGTGTCAGGATCCCTCCTGCCACCGTCTTTCCCGCACTTCCGTATTTCTCCACATTTCCCAACAGAAATGGCAACAATGCCACCGGCGAGAAAGCACACAGCGTTCCATAAAAAGACTGACTGACATTTCTCACTGTAAGCTCCTCCCACCGGATTCCTCCCATGAGATATTCCGTTTTTGCCTGTGGCACACAAAGTATCATCATTATCATAATCCCGCCAAGAAGCAGGCCACCTGATACTTCCGCCATTCTTCCTCTTCTCTGTACACCTTTGCAGGTTCCGACAGAACATACCAGAATTGCCCAGAATGCGATCCATCGGCCGGATACTCCTGTGATCAGCTTTACAGGAACCAGCCTCCTGAGAAGCGCCAGTAGATATCCTCCCGCCATCAACACATAGATTAGGAAAAAAATCCCGATCAGCCTTCCCGCAAAAGCACCTGCAGACTTTACCGGATCTTCAAATGAAGGTGTCAGCCGTATCAGCCAGATTACATAAAACCCAAGCAATATCAGCGCAAAAATCATTCCCGCCACTGCACTGATTCCGTTCATTCCACCCTTTCCGAAAACGCAGAGCATAAATGGTGCCAGTAATGCCAGTATCATCTGCCTGTACAGCTGCCTGTGGGAAATTCTGTTATTCTCTGCAAATCTCATGAACCGGACTCCTTTCTCTTCAAACGGATCTTCTGCTCCTCTCTTGCATAAAGCGGTCGTAATACCCTCTTGCGCAGCGGAACTCTCAGAACCCCTTCTCCTCTGCTGCCCTTCTGTTCTTTCTTTATAAAAGGAACCAGATAAGGAATACCAAAACTTATCAGGCCTGCCAGGTGCCCTATAACCAGATATACTCCCAGCACGATTCCGTAAATTCCCAGATAACCTCCCAGGATCAGAAACCCATACTTCACCAGCCGAAATGCTGCTGCAAACTCTTCATTTGGAACAGTCATAGAGCCAAGCGCAGTCAACGCCACGATCATCACCACGATCGGACTCACAAGATTTGCCTCTACCGCTGCCTGTCCGATCACCAGTCCGCCAACAATGCCAATAGCATTTCCCAGAGATCCCGGAACTCTCACTCCAGCCTCCCGAATCAGTTCAAAAGCCAGTTCCAGAAAAATCAGTTCCACCACACTGGAAAAGGGCACTCCTTCCCTCGCCTCCGCAAAAGACAGTATCAGTGCAGATGGCAGAATCTGTGTATGGAAACGTATCACTGCCAGGTAAAGTCCCGGCAGAACAGTCGCCATGATCACAGCCAGATATCGCAGTATTCTGAGAAAGGAAGCCATCTCGAACCTGTGATACCAGTCCTCGCTGCTCTCCATGAAACTGCTAAAATTTCCCGGAAGAATCAATGCTTCCGGAGAATTATCACACAGAATCACAACCTTACCTTTCAGGATTTCCTGCACAGCACGATCCGGACGTTCCGTTGTCTGATACTGAGGAAAAGGAGAATACCACACATCTTCTGTCAGCTGTTCAAGCATACCGCTGTCAAGGATTCCGTCAATCTGAAATTCTTCCAGCCGTTCCTTCACTTCTTCCAGAAGTCCCTCATGTACCAGGTCGTCCATGTATAACACCTGCGTTAAGGTATGAGAGCGCACACCGATTTTATATTCTTCCACCTTGAGTCTGGTATCACGAAGCCTTTTTCTTACCAGTGCACTGTTACTTTTCACACTGTCCGAAAATCCTTCCCTGGAACCCCGCAGCACCTTTTCCGATTCTGCCTCCATCACACCTGTGGATGGATAACCTTTGCTGGAGATTTTCATCGCCTTGTCATATCCATCTATGAAAAACACTGCATTCCCTGCAAGCATGGCATCTATGGACTCGTCAAGATTCTCCAGTTTCTTTACATCTGCGATCCCAAGACTGTTATGCCTGACAAATTCCTGAATATCCTCCGGCGAAATCTCCCAGAAATGATTGATCATCTTTCCAAGAGCAGAATCATCCAGCATCATGTTGGAAACCGCAACTTCTATATAGACCATAAGGCAGTCCACCTTATGTTTATCTCCCAGCCGCATGGGACGGATCAGAATATCACTGCAATTTTCCAGTCTGCTTCGCAGATATTTCTCATTCTCCCTCAGATTTGCAGATACTTTCCGGGATTCTTCCAGCTTCTTCAATAATTTCCCACCTCGTTTCATACCGGTACATCGTTTTCGATGTACCAGACAGATCTGTTGCCAGTCGGCAATATTCCTAAACTCACTTATACACACATGGATGCGCAAAAAAAGAGAGGCATCCCGCCTCTCTTAGAATTTCCCGATATTCAGATATTATACCATTCTTATCTGTGTCCCCTGGATTTCTCTTTCTCTGCACGCTCACGTTCTGCATCCTCAGCCTCAATAGAACGCATGATAGCCATTCTCTGATTCTCGATATGCTGGAAAGAAAGCTGTTTCGCGCGTTCCACGTCGCGCTCTCTGATCGCCTTTGTCAGTTCCTCATGTTCCTTCACCAGAACATCTCGTGTTTCACCTTCTTTCAGATATTCTACACGATAACGATAAATCTGCTCACGCATATTGTTGAGTACCTGGATCAGCCTCTTATTATCAGAAGCCTGATAAATAACCTCATGGAATGCAACGTCAGCCTCCGCAAGCTTAACAAGATTTCCCTCTGCGATCGTATGTTCAAACTCCTTGGCAGCAAGCCAGAGTCTCCTCATTTCTTCTTCAGTCATACGGGCACATGCTTTCTCAATAGCTACGTTCTCAAGAGCAATACGAACCTCCAGAACATCATTCAGATCCTTCTCTGTGATATTGGCAACCTGGGCACCACGTCTCGGGATCATCACTACCAGACCTTCCTGCTCCAGCTTACGCATTGCCTCTCTGATAGGAGTTCTGCTCACGCCAAGTCTCTCTGCCAGCGCAATCTCCATCAGTCTCTCACCAGGTTTCAGTTCGCCCTTCAGAATTGCCTGACGCAGCGTATTAAAAACCACATCTCTTAATGGAAGATATTCATTCATATTTACTGAAAAATCACTTGTCATTTGTATTCCCTCCTGCTTTCATTACTTCTGTGGCAAAAACCGTCTTCGCCAGCCGGCTCTCTCTGAGAACCTCTGCTGCCGCCTCCATCTTCTCACGATCATCAAAGATTCCGAACACTGTAGGACCACTTCCACTCATCATCGCCTTTAACGCACCATGACTCTCCATCAGTGCTTTGATTTCGCCAATTACAGGATATTTCTCTATAATTCCCGGCTCAAAAACATTTCCCATCTTCTGTGTCATTGCCAGAAGATCTCCACGTTCTATATCTCCTATCATCCCGTCAATATCCGGATGAGAAGAAATCTTATCCAGCTGAAGGCTCTCATAGGCAGCTTTGGTGGAAACATTGATTCCGGGCTTACCGATCAGTACAAAACAGTCCGGCACCTGAGTGATCCTGGTCAGTTTCTCCCCGATCCCCTCTGCCAGGGCAGTTCCTCTCATCACACAGTACGGAACATCTGCCCCGATATTCACAGCACGATCCATCAGCTCCTTCTGGCTCAGTCCCAGTTTAAAAAGCCGGTTGATCCCCACCAGTGCAGCTGCCGCATCCGAGCTTCCGCCTGCCATACCTGCTGCCACAGGAATAAATTTCTCAAGATGGATATCCACACCACCCTTAACCTGAAATTCATCCATCAGAAGCTTCGCCGCCTTATACACCAGATTTCGTTCATCATTCGGAATATAGGAATAATTGACAGACAGGGAAATCCCCGGCTTCCTCACCCTCTTCATCTCCAGAACATCATACATCTGTATCGTCTGCATGATCATCCGGACTTCATGATAGCCATCCTCTCTCTTTCTGAGAATATCCAGTCCCAGATTTATCTTCGCCAATGCACGTAAACGCATAAAATCCTCCGTTTCCAACAATATCATCCGTATATAACTGTACTTTCGCAATTATATTTGTACTTTGTATACAATAAAACTCTTTGCGCATATTTTAAATCATTTTTTTTTAGTTTTCAATATAGGAGTTTTCATTTTTTCCGGAAATTTTTTTCATTATCATCCCTGCCTGACAAGAATTAACGACTGCCCCGGCTTTACCTCTTTTTCCGTAAGACTGTTCACACCCGAAATCTCATCCACAGTTGTATAAAATTTCTTTGCAATATCCCACAGAGTATCTCCGGCCTTTACAATATAGACCGTAATTCCCGGCATACTTTCCAGTTTCTTACGATCCAGCGGCTGTTCTTCCACAGATTCAATAAGCTGCTCTTCCCACTGTCTGAACACAAGCACATTCAGTCCCACCGCCGCCTTGACTTCAATCTCATCCCCATCTGCCATTGCAGTGGAAAGCTGTTCAAGGTCAGCCTGAAGTAAATATGTGCAATCCTTCCCGATCTCTTCTGCCTCGATCAGATGGGTAAACGGAAGCATGGCATCCATAGAATAAAACGGCATTTCATCATTTCCAATAATATACAGGATCTTGAGTGCCACAATTCCTTCTGCCACAATTCCCTTATCCGTAATCCTAGTCTTATCTACTTTTACCTTACCGCTGCTGTGGCAAAGCTGCAAAACTTTTCCCTGACTCTCCTTAACTTCTATCCGGTCTGTCAGACGACACCTGGAAAAATTCCGTACCAGAAGACTTTCCAACATTTCCTTTTTCCGATGAAGAACACATTCTTTGTGTGGGCTGTATGCATCAAGAAGAAGTTCATGCTCCTCTTCCCTGTACATTTTCATATTTAATTCCAGTACCACATCCACCTGCAGAATACGTTCTTCACCATCCGGATCAGGCTTTACCTCTATCCCCTGATGAAGAAGAGACACCTCAATATGTGGAATCAGATCTTCCATACAGCCACTGCATTCCATCTCATTGGAAAAAGGCATGGTATACTCCAGCCACTGAGGTGGATTCTCCTCTTCATACCCTGTATACAGAAGAAAAACTGCAAGCTCTCCTTTCACCCGGAGTTTGTTCTCTCCCGGCCGCAGATCCAGATTCCTCGGTTCAGCCATATACCACAGAAGGTTTTCTACATTCGGTCTGTTTGACGCAAGAGTAATATCATCCTTAATGCGCAGAGTATCTTTTTTATGTACACGAAGACTCATAAGCCGGATTTTCTCCGTTTTCACAGAGACTTCCTGATCCTCTGCGGAAACCGGAAGTTCAACGACTGCCAGTTCATCTACCACTGCATAAAAAGTTACAATTGCTTTAATATTCAGTTTTCTGGAATGGATCATATGAACACTGAGATCCTCAATCTCCCATTTCAGACACAGCTTATCTCCCCCTTCGATTCCCTCCAGATTAATCATCTCATCCAGCGGAAGCTTCGCAGAAAGGCTGTAAATCCTGCCCTCTTTTTCCCCCACATAAAGCAAATCTGCATTTAATGTCCCTTTAAGAAGCGCTCTTCCTTCACTCAGCCTCACTTCCTCCATGGAAACATCCGCTTTGCTCTGCACCAGTCTCCCGATATCCGGTTTCACATCGGGCACATTATAGTCCTCGTCAAAAGTCGCCTGCGCTGCCGCTTTGTTTTTGATCCGCAGCATCTGAATACTTTCTTTTTTTAATTCCAACCTGCTTCCTTCCTTTCTCTGTTTACTTTATGATAAAACCCAAAAATTCTATCGGTTTCTCTGTTTCTCTAATTTTCAGGACAATACAGGGATAAGACGGTTCACTGCCTGCATCCGCTTTCTCCGGACCTATCAGCCTTGTCTTGCAGAATACTGCGTTCTCTGATTCGGAAACCTCCTCCACCTGAATACTGTACCCTCCTGTAAGCTGCTCTCCATATCCCTTCATCAGATATCTTATATCTCCCACCTGATAAGTCATCTGAAATACATTCTTTTTCTTCTGTTCCATCAGTTCTGAAATCTCTTCCGGAATTTCCTCCTGCTTTACGATCGTATATTCCAGAGGTGTACGTTCGCCCTCCTCAATCCTGATAAACTGACAGCCCGCCGGCAAAAGAGCCAACAGCAACACACAGAGCAGTCCTCCTGTCCTTTTGCCCATAATGCACCCCTGCTCATTCTTCGCTAAATATTCTATGCCGGATACAGCCCTGTTATTACCATACTCTATGCTATATATCTGACAGTAACTGCTTTTCTGCAGGAAAGAATCCCGTCCGGAATGATTTATTTAACGCCAAAAAATCATTATACTATGATTTATTTCTTGCAGGATATCTCATAATTCCTTATAATAACTTCTATACTTATATATGGGCATCAGCATTATATAATGCCCGGAAAGGAATTAACGAATGATACGATTTATCCTCGTCTGTATTGTTGTGATCGGATACCTGATCCTGTCCATCCCCATCCTGCTGGTCGAATGGATCATCGGCAGATTTTCTCCTGAAAAAAAGGATATCAGCTCCCTTAGGATCATCCAGGCAGTATTCCGATTTATCCTTAAGATCACCGGTGCAAAAATTACTGTGATCGGAGAAGAAAATGTGCCAAAGGACACACCTGTACTTTATATCGGCAACCACAGAAGCTACTTCGACATACTTCTTACTTACTCCCGCTGTCCGATCCGTACAGGCTACATTGCCAAAAAAGAGATGGAGAAAATCCCTCTTCTTTCCACATGGATGCGTTATCTCCACTGTCTCTTCCTTGACAGGAAAGACATCAAACAGGGACTCAAAACGATCCTGACCGCAGTAGACAAAGTAAAATCCGGAATTTCCATCTGTATTTTCCCGGAAGGAACCCGAAACAGAAATAAAGATGAGCTGGACATGCTTCCCTTCCATGAAGGAAGCTTCAAAATCGCTACCAAGGCCAAATGCCCGATCATCCCAATTGCGATCAGCAATTCAGCCAACATTTTCGAGGCACACTTCCCGAAGATATCTCCTGCAAGAGTTGTAGTAGAATACGGTAAGCCGATCTATCCGGATGAACTGAGCAAAGAAGATAAGAGGCATGTCGGAGAATATACGCAAAACGTAATTCGCAAAATGCTTATAAAGAACAAACCACTGACCGAAAAATAATAAGACCATCACCAGAGCGTAAAGACAAAAATTTACGCTCTGCCGGACTGTTATATATCAGAATTTCCATTGTATCTGGACTGATCCGGGAAATACCTTAAGTGACCTGATCATCTTATCAACTGTAAACCTCTTCTCCTCAAAATCAATCTCTCCCCACAGACTTATATTAGATGCTACCTTTTCCATCTGCTCCGGTGTCGCATGATTCTCCGCAAGCACCGATAATTTCTCCAGCTTTAACTGATGCATCTGGTCTATTTCTTCCACTCTCTGATTGATATAATCTGTCAGTGTTTCTCCGGCACCTGCCAGAGAATCCACAAGCAGAGAAATCTCCTTTTCCATTTCCTCCTGCTGCTCCTGATAATGCGGAAACATAACTTCCACAT
>ERZ773216.3594-NODE-3594-length-12219-cov-5.720733_pt1 | contig 12219 bp, 10 predicted proteins | sample MGYA00511259_ERZ773216 | MGnify/ENA primary metagenome ERZ773216 (study PRJEB29015, sample SAMEA2737764) | human gut metagenome | biome: human gut; feature: human-associated habitat; material: faeces | place: China | collected 2012 ... | reverse complement strand
GTTATCTGACAGAGGACGAGATAAAAATCATCCTTAAAAAGAAAATGGTTTCCGATCGGCTGGAACACGTCAGGGATTTGTTCATCTTCGCCTGCTTCACCGGACTTGCCTATGTAGATGTGGCAGGGCTTATACAAGACAATATCCGCAAATCCTTTGACGGTAAGGTAAGCTTTGGATAATGACAAAGCGGCAGAAGACGAATACGGATGTGAATGTTCCCCTGCTGGATATTCCCAAGATGATTTTGAAGAAGTACAAGGGCAAATTGCCTAATGGCAGGATACTTCCCATAATCAGCAATCAGAAGCTAAACGCCTACTTGAAGGAGATTGCCGATGTATACGAAATAAAAAAGAACCTGACATTCCATCTTGCGAGATATTATATTTTTTCTTTCTCGCTGAGAATAAACAATTTAACAAATTGAGAATCTTGACAGGTAACGATTTAGGAACAAGCGAAGTTCCCTTATCTGTCTTATTCTGCATTATAGAAAAGAACGCTTAATTCAGAATGCAAAGGTATGCAATTTTTATAAAACATCATAAATAGGACTATAATTATTTAGTTACAGTCCTATTATCAACACCTCTTGGCGTTCTGCATTATTCCTATTTAATGCAAATCCATGTTTCCCAAGATAACAAACATGAGTCGTTTGTTTATGTCTATGTATAATCTTTTCTAACTCTTGTATTGACGGGTATCCTTTTGTAGTATAAGATAAAGCAATAATGGAATTCCTATGTTTATATATCAATTCATCTAATTCATTAATGTAATTACTTCTCTTTTCAAATTCCCAATTCTTACCAATACCAATTTCTAAATTTACTTTTCCCCTATCTATATAATCAGGTATTTCGGCATAATTCATTAGCCCTTCCAAAAAGTGATATCTATTATGATAAGTTATTCCACCGCCTTCTTGTTTAGGGAAATACGGAGTATCTATATATACCAGATCTGCGTGTCTATCACATTTTAGTGCAGAAGTATTTGTAACCTCTACATTAGGCAATTCTTTAAATTGAAATTCATTTAATTCCTTTGTGAATTTTAGGAATAGATCTTTGAATGATTGTTCCCATGTAACTTTATTGCCAAAATTTGCTTTCACAAAGTTTGTTCTCAAATTCAAATTCTTACGATGGAACAAGTTAAATGGTCTCTTTATCATGCAACTTTGGAACAGAACATAGTATGCACTTGCCTTCTTTTCATATTCTAAATGCTGAATGTTCTGTACAATAATATCAATAATTTCATCTTCTTCAGGCGTATAATACACTTGGTTGAAATTATTGGCTATAATGTTTTGATATTTTCGTCCGTCTACTCGTTGTAGAAGCGTCAAAGCATCGGTCTCAGTGAAAGAACCACGGGGTGAACACAATAATGCCTTTGCGATTTCGCAGTTAAAAGATAAAATGTCATTATATATTATGCTCTTGCCCTTTTGAGCCATATAATACGAAACAATGCCAGTTCCACCAAACAAATCCAATATAGAACCGAATTCTATTTGGTGAATCGCTAAGGCATCCCAAATTTTATCTAGTAGTCGGCGTTTCGAACCATAATATCTAGTTACTGGTAACTTCATCTTTTATCAATATTTTGGTCAATTTTGACTTTAATTTCTCAAAAGAAGATTCTGTAAAACATTCTAATTTATTATTACCAGTTAATGGGACGGAAAAGTTGTACGCACATCCATTCATATTTGGTCTAGCTACATTATATCCATCGCATTCTTCTTTCTCTCCACAAACATTTAGTGTATCAGAACCAAAATTACCAACAATTAAAAATTTTAAATTACTTGCAATTTCAGAATTATGCTGTAGCCAAGTATTGCATTTCTTCTGATAAGAAACAATATAATCTATTGTTAAGTTTGTCTTTAATTCAATCATATAAATATCAGCACCATTAAATGCTAATATATCAACTTCATTTTCACGATTATTAATACGTAGATTTTGATTAGCAACAAAGTCTATAATATTACCAGTCTCTTGTTTTATCTCGCTGAGGACTAAAGAGAAAAAATCTTCATAATATCTCAATAAATAGTAAAAAGCCAAATTGGGTTTTAAAACCTTTGCGATTTTACTCTTACATTTATTAATATTATTATGCCCACGAATATTACTTAACTTATTGTCTTTTTTGTAGATATAATGAAGTAATTTATATGCACTAGAACCAGCCTTATCTTTTTTTATGAATTCCAATAAATGGCTTATCCTCATCATTATGAGATGAGAAAAACTCATAATTATCTAATTCAGACAAACCATCAACTATCGTAACATCATTAAAACAATTCTCAATACCATCTATTTTATCAATATGTTCTTGAGGAATAAATAGGTTATTGACCAAATAAGACAGTTTATTTGTCACATCTTCAGATTTCGCTAATTCTAAAAAACCTTTTTGTTCCTCATTAGATTTAAATATCTGACGATCTGCACATTCTGATTTATGATGATATACACCGTTTCTCAATTCCCGCCAAATAGCATTCAAGTTATGTGGATAAAGTTCTTTGAAATCACTAACTAACGGAATTATAGAATTTTCTAAACAGATTCCATCAAAGCTCAATATAGAATCATAAGATTTTCTTGAAAATCCAATGACTTTATCTATTCCTTCCAATTTTTCATCTTGAAATTCCTTTAGCAAATTATGATTAAGCCAAAACTCTGAAGAATCCAAATTATATGTTGTATACTTATCTTCTGAACTACAAAAATCGGTTCTGTAATATATGGGGGAATATATACATCTAATATCAGCTGTTTCTAAAGCCCTTTCTGCTTCTATATCGTAAATTCCTTTATTAATCATATCATCAAATCCACCCTCTTTTTTAGAATCGATAGCCTTTAATAACAATAGAATAGGATTTGACTTTTTTAAAAATTTGCCCAATAAAGACGTCATCTTCTTTGAATCACAACCTTTTGTTACACATAGTAAAGAATCATCTTTATGGACTATGAAAAGTATATGGTCTTTAAATGTATTATTAAAGTTATCTCTACTGCAAATAGATTTGATGATATAATCTTTCAATATATGTAGGATTTGATTGCATACGGATTCTTGGGCGACAGAGAGTTTGTCTTTATTTTTGACGTTTATTTCTCTATCTCGTTTGTACTCCCCGTATATATTAACGCACAAATCCTTAATAGCGCTATACTCCTCAGGGAGTTCTATTGAATCAATTATATCTATACCACCGACTCTAATATACAAACTCCAGTAAGGGACTAACATATCAATTATAGGAACTGATATTTTATATACTTTATAAAGTTCATTTCTTTCAAACATAACTATAAACCCTTTGTATATTCAACAATCGCTTCCTTTAACATCTCATTATCATAGTCCTCTACAAATAACGTTATCAATGCCATCAACTCAATTGGGTCATAGGCAATAACATCCTCGACATTGTTAATACCATAATCCTGTAAATCCGAGTTTGAAATACCTAATCCTTCTGGCTTGAATATATACATTTTATCAGAAGGAAATAACTGCTGTACATTTTTAATTCTACTTATATTGGTATCATAATCATTCGTGAATAAAAATACATAGCTCTTTTGTTTTTCTATAGCTCTTACCGTTTGATACATTTGTGCCTTAATAGCATATTCATCAGGATTATTACTTATTATATTAAGGTAATTTTCCAAAGGAGCGAAAAACTTTGTATGAATTCTAACCTCGCCTCCCTCTTCTTTTAGAACATCTACTCTATTTGCCAATTGTGAGTTTAAATCAGAGTCTTTGAATTTTTCCCTCCATGATTTATATTCACTATTAGTAAGATTATTATATAAGCTTATAATAATTTCATTTGTATGAGATAAATGTTGCTTTTCTATTTTACTTACAATTAGGTCAATGTTTTTATCCCCACACGACTCACCCAATATAAAACAAAGTGATTCTGCAAGTTGTCTTATTTCATCTGGGCTAGAAATGCTTCTTAATTCATGTGTAGATGTTAGAATTCGACGCCCAAATGCAGGATTATATGCTTCTAATGGCATTGAAGACCACTTTCCTGCATCTGTAATGGAGGCAATCAACATATGACCACGAATCAGACCTGTCATATCAATTAATTCTCTAAAGGACGTTAAATATGATTGGAATCTTGCACGTGATTTTTCTTCAATTTTTTCCAGCTCATCAATGCAAAATAGTAGATAGTATTTATTAAGAGCAAATATATTTAAGAAAAAAGCTAAAACCTCATGTCTATTATAATCAGAAAACTTATCAAATCGGTACTTGTCGAATGAACGTTTGTCATATTTGGCTCCTGTACCAAGTTGAATAAGTTCTAATAATTTATCGTCATCATCTTTATTATCAATAATGGCTTTAGTATATCCTTGCATCACTGCAAATGAATTCTTATAATCATTACATGCAGTTTTCATTACAGCATCAGAAGACTGTTTAAGGAAGTCCTTTAAAGAAACGGTATGACTTTGTTGTATAAGATACAATAAGAATAAGTTTAAATCATATTTATCTACATCTGCTCGCCATGTTTCACAATGTACATTATATTCAGGGTGTACTTCAAAAAAGTACTCCAGATATTTCAACAAATTGGTCTTCCCATTTCCATATTGCCCCTTTATAAGACAATATTGGAATGATGTATCAATCTTAGATAAATATCCAGATAGTTTGGTTTTGACTTCATCTAGCCCTATTACAAAAAATGGTAAATGAGGAGCAATACCAACACTTAAATCTTTCTTTATTATCTCTATATTTTCCTTTTTAGGAGTTAAAGTCTCCCAAAGTTCCGCCAAATTCATATTCTTTCTTTTTTATAATTTTTATTTTGAGTATAACTTTATCTCCAATTTGAAACCTACGTCTTTTGTCTATTGAGGACACCGTGTTAGACAATAAAATTATAATATTTTTCTTATTCTCAACATAGAATTCATTTATGAATTTAGAAAATCTATTATAACCCATTTTGAGGTCAGACATGATGTCATATAGATTTACATATCCTAAATCTGTTTTTCCAGCATCATACAACTTTTCGTAGCTTTCTAAAAGTTTTTTATATTGTTTGCTTTTCGTTAGTTCTTTTTTTAAAATTTTCTTTTTGAATTCTCCATATGAAGATTGTTGAGTTAAATACTTTTGGTAATACTTTGGATAATTTTTCAGAAATATCACCCATTCAGTTTTCAAACCTCCAATCTTTTTTGTGATCTCTAGTTGAGAAATCCAAGACATCATAACCAAAAGATAGTTATCCCTAAAACTTCTTACATACTTTCTATCGAAGTCATTGCCCATACTCTTTTGATATATTAGAGATAGATGAGTTGGATATTCGCCTTTTTCTACTTCACTTTTAGTTAAAATCAAAGCAATAATTAGATCAGCATTAACCTCTAAAAGAAATTTGAATATAAGTTTCTTTTCGCATTTGCTTAACGTATAAAAGTGCCTGTTCGCAAATGATAATTCGAGACCATCTTTTGTTGGTTTACAATCCGAATTTATCAAAGCCATTTTTTTTGCCAAAGAGATATAGTAACTTGTATTTTTATAGGTTTTGTATATTAACCTATCTTCATCAGTGTTTCTCTTCTGCAAGATATCGCTAATGCGACTTTCTAAATCACAATTTGATACAATCTTCAAAATCGTGTCTGCGTCACTTATGCTAATGCAACCCTCGCTCCATGGGTTGTTCATATTAGCATGTTTTACAATGTTTTTAATATGGCTGATATAGAACTTGTAATAAAAGTTATCCTTCGTCTCTTTATTCCATTTCCGTGCAAACATACAAACCCAACATAGGCTCTTCAACGGTTTGTTAAAAGGCCTATGCAATCCCACTATCGTTCGTTGCAAAGCAATAAATTCATGCATATTGCCATCCATATACAATACTCCTAATATATTAATGGCAAAGATAAGAAAATTCAGTGAATTACGGGCTATAGTTGCTCAAATTTATATTTCAATCCGTACTCTTCCAGTTTGTTGTACAGCGTCGTACGTCCTATTCCGAGCAATTCGGCGGCAACCTTGCGGTTCCCGTTCGCCTGCTTCAACGCACGTAAGACACGCTCCTTGTCTTCCACATCGCTGCGGAGGGCGAAGCTGACGGGTGAGGCCGCCCTCGTCACGGCAAGTTCCAGATGTTCTTTCGTGACAAGACCCGTCTGTGCCTGCAACACCGCGCCCATGATTCTCTGACGAAGCTCGCGGACATTGCCCGGCCACGCATGGGTCAGCAATGTCTTTCGGGCTTCTCCGTCAAAACCGATGACATCGCATTCCAGTTCCCGGTTCGCAATTTCGCGGAAGAATTCAGCCAAAGGCATGATGTCCTCCTGACAGTCGCGCAACGGCGGGACGGTTATCTCGAAATCGTGCAGGCGGTATAATAGGTCCTGCCGGAAACGCTTTTCATTGACCGCCTTCTCCAGATCCTCGTTGGTGGCGGCGATGATGCGGACATTGAAACTGCGGTATGACTTGTCGCCAATGGGACGGAACCGCCGTTCCTGTATGGCACGCAGAAGCATCTGCTGGGTTTCCGGTGCGAGGTTGCCCACCTCGTCCAAGAACAGCGTGCCGCCTTCCGCTTCATGGAAATAACCTTTCTTGGCACTGTCCGCGCCCGTGAACGCGCCTCTGACGTGTCCGAAGAAAGCCGACGGCGCAAGTTCTTTGGTGAGCGAACCGCAGTCCACAGCCACAAACGGTTTTCCTGCCCGCTTGCCCTTGTCGTGCAGCAAGTGGGCGATATGCTCCTTGCCCGTGCCGTTCTCCCCGAATATCAGCACGCTCATGTCGGTTGGGGCTACCAGCCTTATCCGCTTCATGATGGCTTGGAACGCCGAGCCGTCACGTGAGAACACAGGCATACGGCTCCGTCCGGTGTGCCGTTCTTTCAATATGTTCCGCAGCAGGGGGACGAGCTTGTCCTCCACAAGCTGCTTGGGTATGTAGTCCAGCGAGCCGAGTTTCATGCTTTCAACTGCCGTATGCACTTCGGCATAATCGGTCATGATGACAAAGGACTGCATCCTGCCCTCCTTGCGCATCCAGCGCAAAAGGTCGATACCGTTGCCGTCGGGCAGGCGCAGGTCAGAAACCACGATGTCCCCATCTGCGGCTTGTTGCAGATATTTCTTCGCGGTCGAGAGGTGGAAAGCCTGCACGGTGCGGAATCCCTCGCGTGCCAGCAGGTTGCAGACAAACTCGCAATACACGATGTTGTCCTCCACTACGATGATTTTTGTCTTATCCATTTTTGTATTTTCTCCTTTCTTCTTTTGCCAGCCGGATGATTTCCGAACCCTTATCCAGCACAGCTTTTACAGCATTGCCAATTGTTTTATCGTCAGGCGTGCCATCGCAATGAAGCAGTTTATAAAGCTCCCTTAACGGTTGGTCGGCACGGAGTATCTCCCACGAACTTCGCAGGTGGTGTGTCAGGGCGTCCAGTTCCTGAAGGTCTTTCTTTAGACCCGCTTCCCTGATTGCCTGCATTTCCTTTTCGGTTTCCGTTATCAGTTTATCCAGCATGACGGTTTCATTACCGTAGGACAGCAGGGAGGTGAAATCCGGCTTTTCATTCCGGTTGCCTTTCATGGCGCATTTGTCTGAAACCTCCATCAGTTCCGATATGGAGAACGGTTTGAGCAGGTATCCGGCGAATCCACGTTCCATAAGTTCCTCCTTGCTGCAACTGCCCGAAGCGGTTGTCACCACTACCGGGATAGTCTTTGAGTTACCAACATTGGAAGAGCGTAACAATTCCAAAAGCTCGAAGCCGTTAATCTCCGGCATATTCAAATCCGTAAGCAACAGACTGTATTCTTTCCGGCGTATCATTTCCATCAGCTCCGCAGCACCAGTGCAGGTGTCGCAGTGTATCCCTTCCTGTGCATACATCTCTTTAAGCATCAGTAGCAACACTTCGTCATTGTCGATAGCAATTACCTCATGATACGCCTCATTATGGCGGACATATCCTTGACGGGATTGTACTGTCTGTTCATCAACTATCGGCATAGGTATTTCCACCGTGAAGCGGCTACCTTTGCCTTTTTCGCTCTCCAGCCGGATTGTGCCGCCAAACATCGCCACGATGCGCTGCACGATGGATAAGCCCAGCCCGAAGCCGTCCTTTGCGGCGGCATTAGACAGACGTTCAAAAGCACCGAATACCCGTTGTTGTTCCTCATCGGTCATACCAGTTCCCGTATCTTCAACAATGAGTTTCAGTGTACTGTTATCATAATTCGTTATCAGGGATATACTGCCGTTATCAGTGAATTTCATGGCATTAGACAACAGGTTGTTCCCGATTTGAATTATTCGCTCTTTGTCAGTTAGCACAACGGCATCACATACGTTCTTCACTGTCAGCGATAGTCCTTTGTTCATGGCTATTGGCATGAACTCCGTTTCAAGTGTGTGCGTGATTGCTGAAATTCGGCAAGGTGAAAGATGTGGTTGTTCTTTGCCATTGTCTAAACGGAAGAAGCCTAACAGGGTATTGAGCATATCCCGCATACGGTCTGAGGATTGCTGTATGCTTTGAAGAAAATGCACATTGTTTCCATTGCTGCATTCCTTCCATAACAATTCGGTATAGCCGATTATTGTCGTCAATGGTGTACGCAACTCATGGGTAATAGTATGTACCGCTTTCTTTCGGGAGGCTATGAGTGCCTCATTTTGCTCGATTGATAGCTTCAGTTGCTCGATTAGATCTGTCGTTTTTCGTTTGTACCGCTTGATACGTTTGGCATCTCTGTGTATGATTATATAGGAGATAATCAAAAGTAATAGAACGAAGCCAGTCAGACCTCCAATCTGTATAAACGACTGCTCACGCATGGTAGCTATCTCTGTGTTTCGCTTTTGCAAGTCAGCTTGTACTTTTTCATCCATTTGGCGAATTAGTTCTTGCAGTTGTCGGTTAAGTTTCACATTCCTTGCAGCAAGACTGTCGGCGTGTTCCGATAGATGGTGGCTTTGCGCCCGTTGCTCGGCTATCATATCCCGGTTGAGGGAATGGAGCATCGTGGTGGTTACGGTTGGTTTTGGTCTTTCCTTCTTGCCGAATATGCCAAGAAATCCTTTTCGCTTGGGCTTTTGTGGCTGCTCCTGTACGCTTTTCTGCACGATTACAGGTACCTGACGGGCTATCTTCTCGTTGAGAGCCTGCTGTTCGTCAAGTACTTGAACAATCCAGCGCATCTGCAGTTCTTTATCTGCAAGAAGATGGCGCACGCTGTCGATGCGCTCTACCGGATAAATCGTTTTGAAACGGCACAGCATACTGTCCATTGCCATACGCTGAATATGGTAACATTCTAAATCTTCATCATCCCATTCCAATACGCTTTCGCCTAAAAGAGAAAACTTTATCAGCTGGATATGGATAATGTTTATTTCCTTACGGAAACTCTCTATCTGCCGGTTCATAATTTCTAGTCTCTCCATGTCCCGCCATTCGCTGAACCAAGTGTAAACGATACCGCTCACCAACAAAGCTATCAGCAGGTAACCCATAGCCGTCAGTGTACGGATATTTTTTATTTCAATAACCTGTTTCATGAGACATCATAAGACCGCTATGTTTTTAGTTGAACTCATATCATCAATAGATAAAATTGGCGATGTGGCAAAGGACAAGGATAGGCATTATTATAAATTTCTCCTGACCCGTTTTAACAGTATCTTGCAGATTAACCTATGAAATGGTTTTATTATTGTAAAATAGAATTTTCCCATACGGTTATTGTATCTGACTTTTGTACAAACAGATAGATATAGGCTGTCATTCATGCGCTTTTCGGTCATAAATGCAATAACAAAATCAAGGTGTTTGTCGTTTTTGCTTATTGTCGCAAGGCTATCGGATTCGACAATGACAAAATCCGATAAATTCTTCTCTCCTTTCAGACCAAAAGGTTTTACTATAGCATTACGAAACTTCATCAAGGCAGCAATCCACTGCGGTGCGCAGAAGAATCTATCAGTCAATTCTTCTGCACTTATCAGCCGTGTGGTATGGACTATCTCACTGTAATTATCAGTATAATCAAAATGCTTGTTTAGTTCCATGATGCGTAAAAGACTTTACTGTCACAAATTCTTCACCATATAGCGAATCACAACAGCTTTGACATTAGCTTCCGGGTATTTGTTTTGGTAATATGCTGTAAGGTCTTTATATAGCCATATATCAACATTCTGCGGTGCAACGTCTCTGCTTCGATTCTGAGCAGATATAAACACATCATATTGCATTACGGAGTCTTCCATATCATCGCCTGTTACAAAATTAAACTCTCCATATCCGGCAACTTTACTTTCCGGTGGAAGGAGCTTATATGATTCAGGGAACTCTGTTGGGTCCTTGCCCCTGCTAATCAAAAAACCTTGATTAACAATGTGCATATCGGCATCCAATAAGAACCAGTCTCTTGTTGTAAGACAAATATAATAGCGCAAACCTCCAAATTTATAAGTAGCATCAGTTTTAAGGTCATTCTCTATATCCTCCTTTTTGTCGGCTTCAATGGCATAAGCAAATTCAGGATTGATATACGGACAACGTTGCTCAAAATACCAGTCCGGGATGAAATGAGGAGGTAAATTTTCAGAGACCTTGCGTTCTTTCGATATGGCTTCCAATAGCTCGTATTCAGTCCATGCCGGATCGTCCATATTATAATCCAGATAGCTCGTTTCACTGATGCGTATTTGGTACTCATATCCTTCTTCATATTCAAACTTACCGATGCGTCCATGAGCCTTCCAATCGGTGGACTGCTCGTTTTTTACAGCATATACATCTGCAAGTACATTGCTACCACTCGATGTTAAAACACCGGGGAGTTTTACAGAAGCTACCGTAAGCGTGTATTCCTTATAACCGGTTATCTTCCTACCTTCTTCATCATTGTCATTACACGCAGTCAGCCCTGCCATAGTAAGAATAGCTACCAATAGTATTGTGAAATAATTTTGTTTCTTCATTTTATTGTTTCTTTATAGTAAATTCCACCTTTGAAGACCTTTTTGGCAATAATTATATATTTCTCTCCATAGGGATACTTACAATACCCTTATTAAGCTCTTTTTCACCCACTTTTTTGAAACCTAAAGATGCATAGAAAGTTTCTGCATAGGTTGAAGAATGAACTGTTATATAAGTAAAATTACAATCACTCATCACATAGTCAAATAGCGATTTTCCTATTCCTTGCCGATGATAGTGCGGCAAAACAAAGAAGAGGGATATATGTTGCTTTTCCCGATGTACACCGATTATTCCTATCAATAAATGCTTGTCAAAAGCTCCATATATGTCAAGTGCATTCATCAACGATGTGTCATACACGAAACTTTTAAAGGTTTCGATACCTTCTTGGGTGAAATCATTCCTGCCACATTCCATACATACTTGATAGGACAAATCGGCAGCATTGTTATATTCTTCTTGTGTTAATTTGCGTATCATAATATTCATATCCTAAAATCAGCTTTTAGCAATTCATAATAATGGCAATCTAAGAATTTCCCATTCTTGAAATAGGTATTACGATGTATGCCACATTTGCGAAAGCCTATTTTCTCTAATACTCTCATTGATGACATATTACCAGCATAAACATTTGCATAAATGCGTATCACATCTGTATGGGAAAAATAGCTACGAATAGCAAGTACTAACATTTGAGTCATAATCCCTTTATCCCAATAAGGTTCGGCAAGCCAATACCCTAATTCAGCATTGTAGCGTTCCACGTCAATGCCACGAGAAAAACTTATATTGCCGACAGCCTCCTGATTTACTTCGATGCAATAATTATTTTGTTCGTTTTGACTTGAAATGGACTGGATGAATTGTTGGGCATCACTTTCAGAGTAAGGATATGGCAGACTATCACGGCAATTATCCCATATCTTTTTATTATTAAGATATTTTGCCAAAGTGGAAAAATCATCTTTAAGCCAACGTCTTATTTTGCATTTATCCATATCTATTCCTTTTGTTTTATTACTGCGACTTTCACTCACGCCAAAATTCTTCGTGGATTTGCCTGTTATATAAGTAAAATTACAATCACTCATCACATAGTCAAATAGCGATTTTCC
>ERZ773216.3593-NODE-3593-length-12222-cov-4.274266_pt1 | contig 12222 bp, 8 predicted proteins | sample MGYA00511259_ERZ773216 | MGnify/ENA primary metagenome ERZ773216 (study PRJEB29015, sample SAMEA2737764) | human gut metagenome | biome: human gut; feature: human-associated habitat; material: faeces | place: China | collected 2012 ... | reverse complement strand
CTCCCCGCAGGAAAAAACGCGAAGGGGCGGATCTGAGATCCGCCCCTTCGCCATATCCATCGGCAACCCTGTCAATCGAAGAAATTGTCGTCCTCGGGGTTGTTCCGCCCCTCGGAGTCGACTTCGTCCTCGCAGTCGTAACGGGGCATCATCGCCGGACGCACGAACTGGTCCGTACGGCTGATGCCGAAACGACCGTCGTCGTAGATCTTTTTCATATATTCGCCCACGATCGGCAGCGCCATCACGCTGCCCTCGCCGCCGCGGATGAAGTGCACCGACTGGTCCTCGCCGCCGACCCAGGCGCCGGTCACCAGCTTCGGGGTCACGCACATGAACCACGCGTCGCGGTTCTTGTTCGAAGTTCCGGTCTTACCGCCGATCTCCATGTCGGTCAGCCCGAACTGCCACCGCAGACGGCCCGCCGTCCCCGAGTTGACCACGTCCTGAAGCATCGTGAGCATCGTGTAGGCCGTGCGTTCGCTGACGGCGTCCTGCGACTGGGGAATGAAACTGGCGATCAGGTTGCCCTGACGGTCCTCGATGCGCGTCACGAAGATCGGATCGGTGTGCACGCCCTGATTGGCAAAGGTCGAAAAGGCGCTCACCAACTCGTAAACGTTCGATTCCGAAGAGCCGAGAGCCAGCGCCGGAACGGGGTCTATGTAGCTGCGGATGCCCATGTTGTGAATGAAATCGGCCACGGCAGCCGGCTGCTTGGCCTGCTTCATAATCCACGCCGAGTAGTTGTTGCGGCTGCGCGCAAGTCCCCACTTGAGGGGGTGCAGCACCCCGTCGTACTCGACATTGCCGGCCTCCTTGGGCGACCAGGCCGTACCGTTGGCCGTCTCAATGGTCGTCGGCAGGTTGGGAACCATCGTGCAGGGCGTCAGGCCCAGATGGTCGATGGCGAAGGTGTAAACGAAGGGCTTGATCGTCGAGCCGATCTGGCGTTTGCCCTGCTTGGCCATGTCGTACTTGAAGTAACGGAAATTAGGCCCTCCGACATAGGCTTTTACGAAGCCCGTGGCAGGATCGATCGACACCATCGCGGCACGCATGATACGCTTGTGGTGGAGGATCGAGTCGCGCGGCGTCATCAGCGTGTCGCGCTCGCCCTTGTAGGTGAACACCCGCATGTTGCAGGGTTTGTCGAAAGCGGCGTTGATCTCCTTCTCGCCCGCCCCGGCGTGCTTCATCTCGCGGTAACGGTCCGAATAACGGACGGCATGGCGCATGATCCGGTCGCGCTCCTCCTTGTCGGCATCGACGAAAAGCGTCTTCGTCGCCCGGAACTGCGCGTCCATCTTGGGCTGAATCTCCTTCTCCATCTGCCGCTGCACGGCCTGCTCGGCATAGGTCTGCATCACGGAGTTGATCGTGGTATAGATTTTCAACCCGTCGCGGTAGATATTGTAGGACGTGCCGTCGGCCTTGCGGTTCTTGTGACACCAGCCATAGAGCGGATTCTCGTTGTACTCCTTCACCGCCTGGTCATAGTCCCACTCGTTGTAGAACTGGCTGCGCTTGGGAGGCCGGGCGTTCATCACCAGCCGCAGCATCTCGCGGAAATAGGTCGCCGCACCCTCGTTGTGCGACACGGGCTTGTAGTTGGTCACGATCGGCAGCGCCGCCAGCGAATCGCGCTGCCTGCGGGTCAGCGCCCCGGCCTCCTCCATGCGTGAAAGCACGAGGTTGCGGCGCACGAGGGCGTTCTTGGGATTCAGGATGGGCGAATAGCGCGTCGGGGCGTTCACCACCCCCACCAGCACGGCCGCCTCCTGCACGTTGAGTTCGTCCGGCTCCTTGTTGAAGAAGGTGTGGGCCGCCGACTTGATGCCGAAGGCGTTCGAGCCGAACTCCACCGTATTGAGGTACATGGCGGCAATCTCCTCCTTGGTGTAGTTGTATTCGAGTTTGAGCGCCGTGATCCACTCCTTGAACTTCGAGGTCACGAGTTTGGCCTTGCGGACGACGGCGCCGCGGTTGCGGACCGTATCGCGCGGAAAGAGGTTCTTGGCCAGCTGCTGCGTGATGGTCGAGCCGCCGCCCTGCGAGGTGTTCTGCAACAGCAGGGTCTTCACGGCCACACGCGCCAGCGAAGGAATGTCGATGCCCGAGTGGGTGCGGAAACGCACGTCCTCGGTCGCAATGAGCGCCGCGACGATGGGCGGAACCTCATGCCCGGCCAGCCGGATGTGAAGCGTCGAATCCGACGGATAGAGGTCGGCGTACTGCACATAGGAGCGGTTCTGCACGAAGAAGGTTCCGATCACCTTGCCGTCCTCGGAGTAGATCTCCGTGGCGAGGTTGCTGCGGGGATTCTCCAGCTCCTCGAACGAGGGCATGCGGCCGAACACGCCGAAGACCGTGAGCACCAGCATCAGCGCCACGAGCGCAAAGGGTGCGAAAGCCGCGTACCAGATCCATTTTATCGTTTTCGGGCTGACACCCGTCTTTTTTTTCTGTCCCATACGACGATATTTGCGACAAAGATACGAAATTTTCACCTTTTACTTTTAACCTTTCACTTTTAACCTTTAACCTTTCACCTTAAAACGGCAGTCCCACCGACGCTGCGACGTACAGCCCGCCGCTCGACGGATGGTAGCACGACAGCTTGAAGGTCGAAGTGGCCGACGCCGGCTGCCGGAAGGCGTTGAAGTCGAAAACGATGTCTCCGCCCACCGACCAGATCCGCCGCCACGTCATTCCTCCGCGGCCCACGTCGCGGAACTGCGCGTAGTCGCCTCCGGCGTTGAGCCGGATGCGCTTGATGTAGATCACCGAGCCGATGCCGCCCTCGGGATACCACACCGGCAGCTGGTAGTTGGCCTGAAAAGCCGTGTAGTTGTTCGACACGATGTCCGCGGAGGTGAACCCGCGCGGAACCAGCCGCGTGGATTTGTAGCTCAACGGAGCATATCCCGACGGAAACTTGTAGCCGCCGATCGAGGTCTGGTAGGTCGCGGCCACCAGCACCGAGTTGTGGGGCGCGAATCCCGGCAGATAAGCCTGTCCGTAGAACGAAATCAGGTCGCTGAAATGGGTGTTCTCGGGGTTGAACGTGTAGTTCGCGCTGAAGGTGTAGCCCCAGCGGGGCGCGATGTCGCGGTGCGCCATACGCACCTGGTCGGAGAATCCGGCTCCGAACGAAACCTTGTGCAGCCCCTCGCGGAAACCGACCCGCTGAATGTTGGAGATGCTGCCGTTCTCCCATTCGATCTTGCCCAGATCGGCAACCATGCCGTTGGAGTAGTTCCAGCCCGCCGAGAGGGAGAGCTGGCGCGTGTGATACCCCCGCTGGAAATAGAGCGGCAGCGTGGCCGACAGCCCCACGGAGTAATATTTGTCGGGAGCAGGACGGCTTTGGTAGACCGGATTGCCCTGCCCGTCGCGGCCGGCCAGCGAGTAGAAGAGCTGGTTGCCGCCGTAGGAGGCGTCCAGGTCGAAACGCACGCCCAGCCCGAAATAGCGCACGCCCAGATTCACGAGCGAGCCTTCGTGCCGGTTCCAGCCGTAGGAGGCGTAGGCCTCGGCGCTCGAAAGCAGGTTCTGCGAGATCAGCGTAAGGCCCACATTGAGGTCGATCACGTGTTCGTCGACCGCCGCAAAAGGGTTGAACGCCACGGGCATCCAGCTGTGGGCGTTCACCAGATTGGGCACCTTGCGATACCGCTTCGCGCGGAACTCGCCGGACTGTCCGACCGAATCGGCGCGCGTATAGCGCACCGTGTCGAGGTTCACCACGTCCCAGCGTTTGCGGGGCGGGTTCACCAGGTTGACGGGCAGCCGCGAAGGCGTGACGGGAATCAGCAGGCTGTCATCGGCGGCGACCCGCTGCTCCGCGACGCGGTAGCCGAGGCGGTCGTAGGTCGTCAGCAGCACCCCTCCGTCCGCCGGGGCGGGCGCGAAGGAGCCGTAGGCCGAGGTGGTGATGCGGTATTCGCGGCGGGCCATCAGGTCGTAACAGTGGGCCTCGTCGCGGCCCGAGGCGATCGAGCCGTAATAGAGCTTGCCGCCCCCAGCCCGCAGGTTCGAAAGGGTGATGTAAGCCCCCTCGGTAATCGGGTGCAGGCCGTCGGAGTCGATGCGGCCGATCCACATGCCGCTGTCGTCCGTGACGAGGACGTACCACGCCACCGTACGATCGTCCCACGCCAATCCGTGAATCTCCGACCGGACGGGCGTTTCGAACCGCCGTTCGGGACCCTCGCCGTGCCGCACCACGACCGTATAACGGCCGTCGGGATTGTACTCGACCCATCCGAACTCCTCGCCCGAAGCCGTGGGATAGAGCGTATTTCGCTGCCGTTCCGCCGTGCGGGGCACACCGTCGGCGAGGTCCATGTAACACAGTTGCGAGTTGACGCGCTGTTCGAAAAGCGTGGAACGGCGGTACTCGGTCCACCAGACGCGGCCGTCGGCCATCGACGGACGGGTCGAGACCAGCCCTGTATGGCAGACCGTCCGTTCCCCGCCCGTACGGCGGTCGATCACGACGAAACGCGAAACGCGGTCGAGGTCGGTTTTCAGCGCCACGACGGCCGTGTCGCCCAGCGGCAGGGGCCACTGGTAGGTCGTGTGGTTCTTTTCGGGCAGCGCGGTGAGCGGCACGGCGCTGTCCCCGGTTTCCGGCAGCGAATCCCAGTAGCGTTCCAGTTCGTCGAAGGTTTCGCGGAAGAGCTTTATGACGTTGGTCTTGTAGAATTTGCCCAGCGCCACGCGCGTGGTGGCCAGCACGTAGGGGTTGCGCGACCCGTACCACGCGACCTTGTCCCAGATGTTCTCGCCGTAGCGTTCCCAGGCGTAGGAGCAGATCTGATAGCCCAGCTCGTAGTGGTCGGGAATGTAGTCGCGGTAGGAGCCGCAGAACCAGCGGTCGATGTTGCGGCGGTCGCGGCCGACGCTGCCCATGGCGCGGTAGGCCATCGAAAACGAAGGCTGGAGACCGCGGCCGAACGACGAGTGCATCGTTTCGGACATCACGGCGTCGCCCTCCATGGCCCAGATCGGCATGCACAGCAGACCGATGGTCGCCCCCTGCTGTCCGAGCACGTAACTCAAGGCGCGGATGACGCCCCGGTCGAGGTTGTTGTACTGCACGGCGTGGCGGTACTCGTGGGCCACGAGCTGCTTGTACCACGGCATCGAATAGCTGTCGACGGCGGGCGAGGTGAGGAATTCCACGCGCTTGGGAAGGTACATCACCAGTCCGTTCGACTGGAAATTCTCGGGATGCATGACGAAGGGAATGCGCATCGGGCCGTGGCGGAACCCGTAACCGATGTCGGGCCGGACCGAGCGGATGTAGAACAGCGTGCGCCGGGCGATGCCGGCGACCGTATCGGGATAGATCATCCGCACGTCGGGCGTGCGGATCGCCGACCACTTCTGCGGAGGGTCCGAACCCCAGGTGTAATACTGGGCCGCGGCGCGTTCGGCACCGCACAGCGCGCACAGCAACGCCAAGAGGAGAAGCTGCCGGCGCACGCTACGAACCGGCTTTTTTGCAGCGGTAGCCGCTGCGGATGAGCAGTTCGGCCACACGGTCGCGGTGGTCGCCCTGGATGATGATTTCGCCCGCCTTCGCCGAACCGCCGACGCCGCACCTGGATTTCAGCATGCGCGCCAGCTCCTGAAGGTCGGCATCTCGGCCCACGAAACCTTTGACGAGGGTCACGACCTTGCCCGCCCGCTGTTTGCGGTCGAGCCACACGCGCAGGTCCTGCTGCCCCGCAGGCAGCGTCTCGGCTTCGGGTTCGTCGTCCGTTTCGTAGTTGAAACCCGGGTCGGTCGAATAGACCATCCCGAGCCGTGATTTCCAGTCGTTGTCGGCCATAGTTGTTCGAATGGTTGAAATTAAACGCCGAAAGCGGCGTCATTTATTGCGCAAAATTAGCAAAATATTTATCTTTGTTAACGCATGGCAAAGAAGTTCCGCGAAAAACTGCGCAAGTTCAACCCCTTCACGCGTCCGATGACGCTCGACGAACTGCCCAAACCGCTGCCGGCCAACCCCGACCAGCGGCTGGTGAAGGTCTATGTCGAAGGCTACGAAGACGTGGCCTTCTGGCGCGGCATCTTCGACCATTTCCAGAATCCCTACCTGCGTTTCGAAATCTCGGTCCCCGACCGCGGCGACCTGCCCAAGGGCAAGAAGGTCCTCATGGGCATGATCCCCCGTTCGTCGGAGGAACTGCTCCTCTGCGTCGACTCCGACTTCGACTACCTCTTCGCCGGGCGAACGCCCCAGTCGAAGGAGGTCGCCGAGGCCAAATTCATGTTCCACACCTACGCCTACGCCACCGAGAACTACCTCTGCTACGCCCCCTCGCTGCACAACGTCTGCGTCAAGGCCACCAAGAACGACACGCGCATCTTCGACTTCGTGAAGTTCATGCACGAATATTCGTGCACGATCTACCCGCTGTTCCTCTGGTACGCCTACTCGGCGCAGCTGGCCACGGAAAACGTCTTTCCGCTGATCGACTTCAAGCAGTCGGTGCGCATCGGCTACCTCGACATCGAGGACAACGGCTCAAAGACGATCGAGTGGCTGCGGCGCAACGTCTCGAAGCGCGAGAACCTGCTCCGCCAGCGCAACCCGCGGATGATCGAACCCATGAAGGAGTTCGAGGTGCAGCTCCGCGGACGCGGCCTGACGCCCGAAAACGCCTACCTGTTCATGCACGGCCACACGCTGATGGACAACGTGGTGCTGATCATGCTCAACACCGTGTGCGAGAAGCTGCGGGCCATGTCGATCGCCAAGATCACCGCCTCGAAGAAGCAGGGCGTGGCGCTCAAGAACGAGATGTCGAACTACACCAACTCGCTGCGCTCGATCCGCGACGTGCTGCTCGACAACGAAAACTACACCAAAAGCCCGCTTTACAAACGGTTGGAACGCGACATCGAGCGGTATATCGCCCGCACGATCTGGAACATGAAGCGCAACGGCGAAATCCGCGACACGTCGATGATCGGCATTATCCACAAACTCCGCACCGGACAGCAATAACGGAAAAAAGAGGGGCGGGAACGCGGACACGCTCGAAACGCATCCGGCGACTCCCGCCCATGAATCCGGCCCTTGGGACCGGTTATTCCCGTTTGCGGACCACGCGCACGGTGGACTGCGTGGCCTGCCGCACGAAGACCTGCGGACCGCGGGCGTAACGCCGCCACAGCTCGTCGGTATAGCCGCGCACCGTGAGCAGCTCCATGTTCTCGGCTTTCATCACGTCGAAACCCGCCTCGCGCAGCGCCTCGATGGCCTCGTCGATATGCCACGAGTTGTCGACGCACAGGCTCAGGTTCACGGCCGAATTGTGGATCAGGTTGGCCTTGATGCGGAAACGCTCCAGCAGCGAGAAGATCGTGGCGAACTTCTCTTCCAACACGAAGGAGAAATCCCGCGACCGGATGGTCAGCAGCACCTGGTCCTTCTTGAGGATCAGGATCGGAACGTCGACCGGGGCCGACATGCCTCGGATCACCGTGCCGGGTTTGCGCTTGTCGCCGAAGGGCCGCACGTAAAGCGGAATATTCTTGTTCTGAAGCGGCTTGATCGTCTTCGGATGGATGATCTGCGCGCCGCTGTAAGCCAGTTCGATGGTGTCGAGGTAGTTCAGCTCGGCGATCTGCACGGCATCGGGGAATGCTTTCGGATCGGCGTTCATCACGCCGTCCACATCCTTCCACACCGACATCGACTCGGCGTCGAGAATGTTGGCCACCACGGCCGCCGAGTAGTCCGAGCCTTCGCGCCCCAGGGTCGTGGTCGTGCCGTCGGGCGCGCCGCCGATGAAGCCCTGTCCGATGAAGATGTTCTCGACGCATTTGCCCAGCGCGTTTTTCAGCAGCGAAGCCGAAGCCTCGATGTTCACCCCGGCGTCCTTGTGGCGCTGCTCGGTGAGAAAACAGCGGCGCATGTCGATCCAGCGGTTCGACACCCCGGCGTAGTTCAGGTACTCGGAGATAATCGTCGTCGAGACCAGCTCGCCGTAGGCCACGATCGTGTCGTACCACAGTTCGGCGTCGCCGGGTTTGTAGACGGTCTCCGTCGCGACCTTTTCCAGTTCGCCGAACAGCGCGTCGACCGCCGGCAGCCGCTTCGGCTCGTGCCACAGCTCGTCGATGATCTCCGCATGGTACTTCCGCAACGATTCGACATGCTCCAGCGAGAGCTGTTTATCGCCTTTCTGAAGCCCCTCGAACACCTTTTCCAGGGCATTGGTCGTTTTGCCCATCGCCGAAACGATGATGAACAGGTTCTGCTCGTCGTCGATGATCTTGCGCAGATTCCTCACTCCGTCGGCATTCCGCACCGACGCACCTCCGAATTTATAGACTTTCATGTTATTTCGCTTATTAACCTAACGTACCTTCCTTTACCTTTTGCACAGTTGACCGCTGTACTCTCGCGGCCGATGGCCGCGTTTACAAATCTACCCCACCCCAAACCCCTCCCGCGGGAGGGGCTTGTCGCGACGCAACCGGGATTTCGACCGGGATTTCGACCGGATTTACAACCGAATATCCCGAAATGAAAAACCAATTTTTAATTCTCAATTTCCCGATACGGAACGCCGATGTTCTGGAACAGGAACGCGTACATGTCGGCCGCCTCGTCGATACGCTTCGAAGTGGGTTTGCCGGCGCCGTGGCCCGCTTTCGACTCGATGCGGATCAGAATCGGGGCGTCGCCCGCCTGGGCATGCTGCATCGCAGCGGCGAACTTGAACGAGTGGGCCGGAACGACGCGGTCGTCGTGGTCCGCGGTAGTCACCAGCGTCGCGGGGTATTTCACGCCCTCCTTTATATTGTGCAGCGGAGAGTACTTGTAAATATAGGAAAACTGCTCCTCGTTCTCCGACGAACCGTACTCCACGGCCCAGCCCCAGCCGATGGTGAACTTGTGGTAGCGGAGCATGTCCATCACGCCCACGGCCGGAAGGCACACGGCATAGAGGTCCGGGCGCTGCACCTCGCAGGCGCCGACCAGCAGGCCGCCGTTCGAGCCGCCGTGGATGGCCAGCTTGTCCGTCGACGTGTATTTCCCGGCGATCAGGTACTCGGCGGCGGCGATGAAGTCGTCGAAGACGTTCTGCTTGTTTTCGAGCATGCCGGCCTTGTGCCACTCCTCGCCGTACTCCGAGCCGCCGCGCAGGTTGGCGACGCAGTAGATGCCGCCCTGCTCGACGAACATCAGCGCAGAGGGGTTGAAGCCGGGCGTGAGGTTGATCTGAAAACCGCCGTAAGCGTAAAGCAGGCAGGGATTCTTGCCGTCGCGCTTCATGTCCTTGCGGCGGGTGATGAACATCGGGACCTTCGTGCCGTCCTTCGAGGTGTAGAACACCTGCTCGGTCGTGAACAGTTCGGGATCGAAATTCACCTCCGGAGCCTTGTAGAGCGTCGATTCGCCCGAAGCGATGTCGTATTTGTAGATCGTGGCCGGAGCCGTGTAGTTGGCCAGCGTATAGTAAAGTTCCGAGTCCTCCTCCCGGCCGTCGAATCCGCCGACCGAGCCGATGGCCGGAAGCGCCACTTCGCGCACCTGCTTGCCGGCGTAGTCGTACTGGTAAATCCGGCTCTGCGCATCCTGCAGGTAGTAGGCGAACAGGCTGCCGCCCGCCGTGCCCACGCCTTCGAGCAGGTTCCTTTCACTCTCGGGAATCACCGTTTCGATCATCCCGGGACGGTTCAGATCGACCTTCATCAGCGCGTAGTTCGACGCATCCCTGTTGGTCACGTAATAAAGCCGGTCGTCCTTGCAGTCGACGGGCGAATAATCGGCATCGAAGCCCGGCAGCAGGACGCGGAATTTCGGGTCCGACACCCTTTTATAGAGGACCTCCGTTCCCGACGTGCCCTCCGAAGCTATGACGAAGAGCCATTTGCCGTCCTCCGAAGGCCATGCCGAGAAGTAACGCAGCGGATGTTCCCGGTCCTCGTAAATGAGCCTGTCGGCCGACTGGGGCGTACCCAGCGCATGGTAATAAACCTTCTGGAACTCGTTCTTGGAAGAGTAGGCGTTTTGCTTCGGGGCATCGTAGGCGCTGTAATAGAATCCCTTGGAATCGGGCGCCCACCGTGCGCCCGAGAATTTCACCCACTCGATCTTGTCGGCAGCGAGCGACTTGTCGGCGGTGTCCATCACGCGGATCTCCACCCAGTCCGAACCCGACGCGGCGGCCGAATAGGCAAACCAGCGGCCGTCCTTCGAGAAGGACATGTCGGTCAGGGCCACCGTCCCGTCGTCGGAGAGCTTATTGGGGTCGAGGAACACCTCGCCGGCCTCGCCCGGCTCCTTCGTGCGGTAGATCACCGACTGGTTCTGCAAACCGTCGTTATAAGTGTAGTACCACCAGTCGCCGTGCTTGCGCGGGGCGCTCTCCTTGGCGTAGTTCCACACTTCGGTCAGCCGCTCGCGGATGGCCCCGCGGAACGGAATTTGCGAGAGGTAGTCCTGCGTCACGGCGTTCTCGGCGGCGACCCACGCGGCCGTGGCCTCCGAGTTGTCGTCCTCGAGCCAGCGGTAGGGATCGGGAACCTCCGTGCCGAAATAGTTGTCCACCACGTCGCCGCGCACGGTCTCGGGGTAAGGCTGATGTTTTATCTGTTTCATATTGCCGCAGCTTGCCGCCGCCGCTGCACCGAGCAGAAGGGCGGCTTTGATGGATAAATGCTTCATAATTGAACCGTTTGGGTAATGATCGGGACAAAGTTATGAAAAATTCAATATTTTCAGTAATTTTGCCTATTGAAAACAACAGACTATGCACAACGAACTCAAAACGATAATCGAGCAGGCGTGGGAAAACCGCGCGCTGCTTCAGAACCCCGCCGTGCAGCAGGCCGTACGACAGGTCGTCGAACTGGTGGACAAGGGCGAACTCCGCACGGCGGAACCCGTCGACCCGGCCAAAAGCGAATGGAAGGTCAACGAGTGGGTCAAGAAGGCCGTGATCCTCTACTTCCCGATCCAGCCCATGCGCAAGATGGAGGCCGGCGAACTGGAGTGGTACGACAAGATGGAACTCAAGCACGGCTACGGGGAGCTGGGCGTGCGGGTCGTGCCCCAGGCCGTGGCGCGCTACGGCGCCTACATCGCCCCGGGAGCCATCCTGATGCCTTCGTACGTGAACATCGGCGCCTATGTCGACACCGGCACGATGGTCGACACGTGGGCCACGGTGGGTTCCTGCGCCCAGATCGGCAAACACGTCCACCTCTCGGGCGGCGTGGGCATCGGCGGCGTGCTCGAACCCGTGCAGGCCGCGCCCGTGATCATCGAGGACAGCTGCTTCATCGGCTCGCGCTGCATCGTGGTCGAGGGTGCGCACGTCTGCCGCGAAGCGGTGCTCGGCTCGAACACCGTGATCACCGGCTCGACGCACATCATCGACGTCACGGGGCCTGAACCCGTCACCTACAAGGGCTACGTGCCGCCCCGCTCGGTGGTCGTCCCGGGCAGCTACCGCAAACAGTTCCCGGCGGGAGAATACAGCGTCACGTGCGCGCTGATCATCGGCCGGCGCAAGGAATCCACCGACAAGAAAACCTCGCTGAACGACGCCCTGCGCGACTTCGGCGTATCGGTATAGACATGATTCACCGCATCGAAGAGACCACCTCGACCAACGACGACGCCCGCGACGCGAAATACCGCCACGGCGACATCGTCTGGGCCGAGCGGCAGACCGCCGGCCGCGGCCAGCGGGGCCATAAATGGTCGAGCGCCGAGGGTCTGAACCTCACCTTTTCGCTGGTGCTCGAACCCCGGTTCCTGCCCGCCGGCGAACAGTTTCTGCTCAACGAGGCCGTGGCCCTCGCTCTCACCGACACCTTCGCGCAGTTCGGCATCGCGGCGCGCATCAAGTGGACCAACGACATCTATGCCGGGGACAAAAAGCTGGTCGGCATCCTGATCGAACACAGCTACTCCGGGCAGACGCTCGCCCGCACGATCGTCGGAATCGGCATCAACGTCAACCAGACGGAGTTCGACCCCGCGCTTCCGAACCCCGTGTCGATGGCCATGGTCGCGGGACGCACGTTCGACCGCGGCGAGGTGCTCGAAGCCTTCCGCCGCCACATCGGCATCCGCTACGCCCAGCTCGAGCTGGACGAACGGGAAACCCTCCAGCGCGACTACCGCGAACGTATGAACCGCCTGGGCGCTCCCTCCCTCTAAAATAACAACCACACCGTTGG
>ERZ773216.3579-NODE-3579-length-12283-cov-4.391070_pt1 | contig 12283 bp, 10 predicted proteins | sample MGYA00511259_ERZ773216 | MGnify/ENA primary metagenome ERZ773216 (study PRJEB29015, sample SAMEA2737764) | human gut metagenome | biome: human gut; feature: human-associated habitat; material: faeces | place: China | collected 2012 ... | reverse complement strand
GATGTTGTCGATCGTACCGCCGACCATGATGTCCAGGTCGCATTCGGGCATCTCCGAATAGGTGGGGTTGATGGCGTATTCGCCGTTGCGGCGTACGACGCGGACCTCCGAGATGGGGCCGCCGAAGGGAATGTCCGATACGGCCAGCGCCGCCGAGGCGGCCAGACCGGCCAGCGCGTCGGGCTGAATATCCTTGTCCGCCGAGATGAGGTTGACCGTCACGTAGACTTCGGCGTGGTAATCCGCGGGGAACAGGGGCCGGAGGGCGCGGTCGATCAGGCGGGCGACGAGCACCTCGCTGTCGTTGGCGCGCGCTTCGCGCTTCATGAAACCGCCGGGGAAGCGGCCTACGGCGGCGTACTTCTCCTTGTATTCGACCTGGAGGGGCATGAAATCGGTGTCGGGTTTTGCATCCTTTGCGGCCACGACGGTTCCGAGCAGCATCGTGTCGCCCATCTTGACGACGACCGAGCCGTCGGCCTGCTTGGCCAGTTTGCCCGTCTCGATCTCGATCTGGCGACCGTCGGCCAGCGTGATGATCTTGCGGACTGCGTTGTACAGCTTCTTTTCTTCCATAAAAATTTTAAACCTATAATGTTTTCGAATTGTTTTTCGCAACGAAAATGAAGGCAACCCCTCTCGGGAATTGCCTCCATTTCTTCCTCGGGACTACTTGCGGAGATTCAGCGTCTTCACGATTGCGCGGTAGCGCTCGATGTCGACCTCCTTCAGGTATTCCAGCAACGCGCGGCGCTTGCCGACCAGGCGCAGCAGTGCGCGCTGGGTTCCGAAGTCGTGCTTGTTGCTTTTGAGGTGTTCCGTAAGGTGGCTGATACGGTAGGAAAACAACGCGATCTGACTTTCGGGCGAACCCGTGTCGGTGTTAGACTTGCCGTACTGGCCGAAAAGCTCCTGCTTTTTCTCAGCTGTTAAATAAGCCATTGTGTAAATTTATTTTACGTTCCACTCTACGACGCATCCCCCTTACCGTGGATAACGCCAGAGCGTTCCGCAAAGGTACGAAATAATTCATAATTCATAATTCATAATTCACAATTATTTTCAATTTGGCGTCTAAAAATAACAAATTAATCGAGAAAATCGTATTTTTGCGGCTAAACAAGTGAAAATTATGGGGAAAACGGGTGTGCGCGGAACTTTCGCCGCGCTTGTCGCCGCGGTGTTGTGCGGCTGCGGGAGCGAGCCGGATTTCGTCACCGTCGACGGGACGATGCTCGGCACGACGCTGCATGTGGTGGCCGACGTGAAGGGCGTCTCGCGGCAGCGTCTCTATGCGGCCGTCATGGAGCTGGACCGCGAGGCCAAGGCGTCGATGTCGATTTACGATTCGACGTCGCTTGTGAGCCGTCTGAACCGCAACGAGACCGACAGCGTCGACCGTCATATCGCCTTCAACCTGCATCTGGCCGACAGCATCGGCGCGTTGAGCGGCGGCCGCTACGACGTGACGGTCAAACCGCTGGTCGAAGCGTGGGGGTTTGCCGGCAGGCAGGCCGAACGGCATCCCGACGTCGATTCGATCCTCGCATTCGTCGGCCGCGAAAAGGTCCGTGTCGAGGGAGGGCGGCTGGTGAAGGACGATCCGCGCGTGCAGCTGGACTTCAACTCCGTGGCGAAAGGCTATACGGTCGATCTGCTGGCCGGACTGGTCGAGAAATACGGGGCTGAAAACTACATCGTCGACATCGGCGGCGAGGTCCGCTGCCGGGGACTCAACCGGCAGGGCCGGGCGTGGCGCATCGGCGTCGAAACGCCTTTCGACGGCAACATGTCGGACGGTGAATACCTCCAGAAACGGATTCAGATGACCGGCGGCGGGCTGGCCACCTCGGGCAACTACCGCCGTTTCTACCTCGACGGGGAGGGCAACAAGGTCGCCCACACCATCGACCCCCGCACGGGGCGCAGCGCCCTGTCGCGCCTGCTGTCGGTGACCGTCGCGGCTCCGACCTGCGCCGAGGCCGACGCGCTGGGGACCATGTTTCTGGCGATGGGCGCCGACGATGCGCTGGCGGCCGTGGAACGGATGCCCGGCGTGAAGGCGTACTTCATCCTGGCGGGTGACGGCGGAGAGTACGAGGAGTACGTCTCGCCGGCCATGGAAGCGTTGATTCTGAAATAGCGAGATAAATGAAAACAGCGGTATTCCTCTACAATCCCGAATCGGGCAAGGGCAAAATCGCCCGCAACGTCGGGTGCATCAGTACGATTTTTCAGGCCTACGGCTACGACGTCACGCCGCAGCGGATCGACTTTACGGCCAATCCGTTCGACGGCAACGAGACCATCGACCTGATGGTCGTCGCCGGCGGCGACGGCACGGTGAACTATGCGGTCAACGCCATGAAACGCAAGGGGCTGGACATTCCCATCGGCGTGATTCCGGCCGGTACGGCCAATGATTTCGCCGGGGCGGTCGGCATGTCGCGCGAGCCGCTCGAAGCGGCGCGGCAGATCGCTTCGGGGGCTGTGGACCGGGTCGACGTAGGCCGGGTGAACGACCTGTATTTCGTCAATATCTTTTCGTTCGGAATCTTCACGACCACCTCGCAGCGCACGCCCGACGAACGCAAGCACAAGATCGGCAAGCTGGCCTATATCATCGAGGGGGTCAAGGAGTTCCGCACGATGCACGCCGTGCCGCTGGAGATCGAGGCCGACGGCGAGCGGTTCGACCTGCGGTCGCTGATGGTGCTGATCTTCAACGGCGAGACGGCGGGCGGTTTCCACTTGGCGCGGCGGTCGTCGATCAAGGACGGGCTGTTCGACTGCATCCTGCTGGAGAAGAAGAATTTCTTTCGTTCGACGCTGGCCATGTGCCGCTATCTGGCGGGCGGCAGCCCGAAGATCGTCCGCCACCTCCGGGCGCGGCGGATCGACATCCGTTCGTCGGTCAACGAACCCACGGACGTCGACGGGCAGAAGGGCGCCGAATTCCCGCTGCACATCGAGTGTCTGGCGGGCGGCCTGCGCGTGATGTGCGCCAAACAGGCCTCGGGCAATTTCTGATTTTTACGGTCCGGCTTGTTTGATTCTGCGAAAATTCATACTTTTGTCGGAAAAATTACGACGATATGGCGGATAACGGCAAAACGGCGCGCAGCGGAGGACGCGAAAGTTTGCGCAAGGTCTCCATCTCCCGGATCAAGAAGGAGATGAGTGACGTCTTTTACCTTTCGGACGATCTGGTGATTTCCGCACTCACGGCCGACAAGAATACTACGGCCGATTATCCGACCTCGATCGACGGCTTTACGGCCATCATTATGATGACGGGCGAGGCCACCGTGTCGATCGACATGCAGAATTACAGCATCAAGCCCAACACGATCGTCTTTTTCAACCCCGATTCGATCATCCGCACAATCAAGTGTTCGTCGAACGCCGCGGCCTACCTGCTGGCCTTCTCGAAATCGTTCGTCAACGAGATCCAGATCGACCTCTCGACCTCGCTGCCGGTCTACATGCGCTTCGGCAAGGCCCCCGTGCTGGAGGTCACGCCGCAGGACGTGGACGAAATCCGCCAGTTGTTCCAGCTCATCAAGACCATGCTGCGCAGCGACAAGGAGCGTTACCGCCACGAGATCATCCGCACGCTCTTCACCACGGCGTTCTACATCATCACCGAGATCAACCAGCGCGAGCAGCCCGGCGAGATGAAGCAGGGGCGCTGCGAGGTGCTGTTCGACGAGTTCATGTCGCTGCTGCAACAGTACAACAAGAGGGAGCGCAACGTGAGCTTCTACGCCAAGCAGCTCAATATCACGCCCAAATACCTCTCGTCCGTGGTGAAGGAGGTGAGCGGCAAGACCGCCGCGCGGTGGATCGACGAGTCGGTGATCCTCGAAGCCAAGGCCCTGCTCAAGTATTCCGGAATGAGCATTCAGGAGATCGCCTACCACCTCAATTTCTCGACGCAGTCCTTCTTCGGCAAGTATTTCAAACAGCACACCGGAACCTCGCCCTCGCGTTACAAGCGGAAAGGATAGTTTTCGATTTTACAGGGCCTCTTCCGCCCTGCCTTGTCCGGCCCGAACGGAAAATACGTTTGTATGTCCCGTCCGGGTCGAACTGTGTCAGGATAAAATCCGCTCCTCTAAAATCAAAAAACCAAACCTTGTTTTTCAGGTGGCGGCTCGCGGGTGTCCGCTATGACACGCCGCTATTTCAGCGCTTCGACCACGCGGCCGATCATCGCCGGGATGGCGTGCTCCTCCTGCGCGGTGAAGAAATTGCCGTCGATTTCGAACGGGGCGTCCGTCGCCACGGGGCCCGTCACGGCGGCCTTGGCCATCGGGTGCACGGCGACGCGCCGTCCGGCGGCGACGCCTGCGAATCCGAACATCATCCCTGCGGCGCAGTGGCCGATCATCGGTTTGCCCGTCTCCCCGAAGGTTTTCAGCACCTCCATCAGGTCTCTGTTCCAGGGCTCGCCGGCATGCTGCGCGAAGACCGGCACGGCGTCGCCGCAGGCGAACACCAGAGCGTCGTACTCCTCTTCGTGACCCTTGAGGTTGGCGATCACGTCGTCGGCCGTCAGGCCGATGCCCGAGTTGGTGCGGATCTCGCGGCTTTCGGCCACGGCGAACACGGTGCAGGGAATCTTGTTTTCGAAAAACGTTTCCAGATACTGGAACAGGCCCATCCCGTTCACGGGATTCACGGCCACGACAGCTGTTTTTTTTGCCATGATTGCAATTCGTTTAGTGGTACAATGGTTATTTTCGGTAAGTTTGTTATCTTTGCGTACAAAGATAGGGCAGACAGCCCGTAAAAACAATAACGCACTTAAAAATGAGATGGTTACATGCGTGTAACCATTGCTGGATACCAAACGGATGGAGCCGGAGAAAAAATTGAAAAATTTCACGCCCACGGGTTCCTGCCCGGTCCGGGACGTGCTGTGCCGCCTGGGGGACAAGTGGTCGATGCTGGTGTTGCTGACGTTGAATGCCAACGGCGTGATGCGTTTCAGCGAGATCCACCGCACGCTGGGCGACATTTCGCACCGCATGCTGACCGTCACGCTGCGGATGCTCGAAACCGACGGAATGATCCGCCGCGAAGTCTACGCCGAGGTTCCGCCGCGGGTGGAATACCGTCTTACGGAGCGGGGCGGGAGTCTTCTGCCGCATATTTTCGGACTGGTGGAATGGGCCGAGGCGAACAAGGAGGCTATTCTGGACGGCCGCAGGAGGTCTTGAACGACATCCGCCGGGCGTCCGTGCCGTCGGGGTAGTAGCCGCGTAGCAGTTTTCCGGGGCGGAAGCCGTTGCGGGCGTAAAGCCTTATGGCAGAGTCGTTATCGGTGCGCACTTCGAGCGTCACTTCACGCAGTCCGAGCCGCCGGGCCAGCGCGATAGCGGCGTCCAGCAACGCCTGTCCGGCTCCGCAGCCGCGCGCCGCGGGGTCCACCGCCACGGAGTAGATGCGGAGGTTTTGCGCCGTGCGCCGCATCAGCAATGAAATGTAGCCGACGACCGCACCGTCGCGGGTGGCGGCGTAGGACGCTCCCTGCGCATGCGTCAGCAGGTAGCGCAGCTGCCGCCGCGTGAAGGCCTCCCCTTCCGGGAATGAACGCCGCTCGACGCACTCCACGGCGTCGAGGTCCCCGGCCGTCGCGGGACGTATTCCGACTGCGGGGTTCATTGCGCGTGGAGGCGGTTGAGGCAGTGGACGAAGTGGTTGAGGATGCGGTAGTAAAGTTCGTCGCCCAGCACGGCGTCCTCGACTTCGTGGTCGATCGACGGGTTGTCGTTGATCTCGATCACCACGGCCCTGCCGTTGATGAGTTTCAGGTCCACGCCGTACAATCCCTTGCCGATCAGCGCCGCGGCCTTTACGGCGGTGTCGAGCACTTTCTGCGGCGCCTTGTAGATGGGTACGGTCTCCCATGCGCCGCACAGGTTGCGGCCTGTGTCGTCGTGGGCGTGGTTGTAGATCTGCCAGTGGCCCTTGGCCATGTAGTATTTGCAGGCGAACAACGGTTCGCCGTCCAGGAGGCCGATCCGCCAGTCGAACTCCGTGGGGATGAACTCCTGGGCCAGCAGCACGGACGAGTGGCGGAACATCTCGTCGAGCGCCGCGCGCAGCTCTTCGTCGCTGGCCACCTTGTGCATGCCCACCGAGAACGATCCGTCGGGAATCTTGAGGATGAAGGGCGCGCCGAGGCGTTCGCTGATCTCGCCGAAGGAGTATTCGTTGCTGCGGAACAGCAGCTGCGAGGCCGGGGCCGGGATGCGGGCCTTTTCGAAAAGCTCGCAGAGGTAGACCTTGTTCGTGCAGCGGATGATCGACTCGGGATCGTCGATCACGGCGATGTCGTTCATCGCGGCACGCTGCGCGAGGCGGAAAGTGTAGTGGTTGAGCGCTGTGGTGGCGCGGATGAACAGCGCGTCGAACTCCATCAGCCGCGTGGCTTCCTCCTCGGTGATCAGCTCCGCGTGGATGTTCATTTTCCGGGCCACTTCGAGGAACTTGTTGAGGGCGTCCTTGTCGCTGGGCGGGAATTTTTCGTCCGGGTCGTAGAGGATGGCGAGGTTGTAGCGTGCGGGCTTGGCCGAGCGCGGCGAGCGCCATACCTTCTTGTTGAAGCAGTCGAGCGCATTGGCGAAATCGTCCTGCCCGCTCTCCGAGAGCTGGCGCAGCGAAAGGGCCTGCACCGACTCGATCTGGTTGCGGGCGTGGTTATTCATCGTCACGCGCAGGATCGGGCAGGGGTAGTGGTCGAAGATGAACCGCGCGATCTTCTCCAGACCCTTCTCGCGGCAGGTTCCGAAGTAGATGTTCAGCTGCCAGGTTTCGTCGGTGATGCGGTTGCGTTCGATCCACTGTTGGCAGAGCTGTTGCAGGTTGCGGTTCATGCGGATTCCGGCGCCCGATTCGAGCTTGTTGAGCGTCTCGACGCCCGGCAGCACCCGGTGTCCCCGGGCCTGGGCCAGCAGCGAGCAATAGTAGCCTTCGGAGTTGTAGCCGTATTCGTCGCTCAGGTTGATGACCAGCTTGGGCGTCCGCTCCCCGTAACGGTGTTCGAGGTAGTCGGTGACGGTCATCAGCGAATCGGTTTCGCAGTAGGGTTTCCAGTCGTTGAGGCTGTTCAGCAGGATGAAGACGCTATTCATGCATGTGTGTTTTCGATGCGCCAAATGTAAGCAAATAAAGCATCCGTTGTACATGCCGCGCGCCGTTTTGCGAAATAAAAAAACGGGCCTCCGCAGAGACCCGTTTTCTGGTTGTCCGTCGGGGCGTCAGGCCCGTTTTTTCGCCGCCTTGGCAGCCACCGCCTTGTCCAGCTCGATGATGAAGTCCGAGAGGACGTTCATGTAGTTGATGAAGGCGTCGTAGGCCGAATCGTAGGGGTTGAAGTAGGAGTGCACGTCGCCGTCCGACAGCCACTTGGTGGCCATGTAGTAGAAATGGTCGGAGGTCTGCATGAAACTCCAGACATAATCGAAATCGGGATTTTTCAGCGCCGCGACCTTCTCCTTCTGGGCATAGAGCTTCGAGAAAGCCTCGTTCTGCAATTCGTTGCCCAGCCAGGCCGTCACGTCGCGCTCCTCGTCGGCCCACGACATCACGTGCGGACAGTGGAGCACGGCGACGGGCTGGTGCTTCTTCGCGGCCTCGGTCACCGTGGCGAACTCCAGGCCGTTCTTCCTGGCGAGGATCGCCTTGGGCAGCGCGCGCATGAATTCGAAGATGCCCGTGTCGGCGTTCTGATGCTCGCCGAAGGTCTCGTAATCCATGAACAGGTTGATGACCTCGCCCGGCGTCTCGTCCGAGGCGAGCCACTGCACGTACTTGTCGGCTGTCAGGGGCCACTGGTCCCAGCTCTTGTTCGAGAAGCGGAAAGCGATGTCGTCCGAGAGTTTGTAGTTGCGCAGCAGCAGGCGCAGTTTCTGGTCGATGGCGTTGGCGTAGACGTAGTTGGGCGATTTCCACCCCAGCACGTGCTTGGCTCCTTCGGCCAGCATCGTGCGGAAGCCCATGCCGGCGACCGTCGCGCCGATCTCGTCCGAATAGATCAGCTCCGTGTTGCGGAAAGCGGTGGGTTTCACCCCGAACTCCTTTTTGATAAGGTTCGTGTGCAGTTTGACCTGCTCCGTGAAATCCTCCTTCGATGCCAGCGATGCCAGCGAGTGGGAGTAGGTCTCGGCGAGGAACTCCACGCAGCCCGTCGCGGCAAGTTCCTTGAACGAGTCGAGCACTTCGGGGGCGAAGGCGCGGAACTGTTCGATGGCGATGCCCGTGATCGAGAACGAACAGCGGAACTTGCCCTTGTTCTCCCTGATGAGCTTGAGCAGCAGGGCGTTCATCGGCAGGTAGCACTGGCGGGCGACCTTCTGCATGATCGAACGGTTCATGAGGTCGTCCAGGTAGTTGTGGTCCTTGCCCATGTTGAAGAAGCGGTATTTCTTCAGACGCCAGGGCTGATGCACCTGAAAATAAAGACAGACGGTTTTCATGCGGGTTGCTATTTTAATTGTTTCTTATTCTCTTCGATCACGGCTTCGTACACCGATTTGATCTTCGCCGCGGCGTCGTTCCACTTGAGGTTGGTCACCTCTTCGAGACCCTTCGAGGCGAACATGCCCGACAGGGCGGGGTATTTGATCAGTCCGTAGATGGCGTCGGCCAGGGCGTCCACGTCCCAGTAGTCCACCTTCACGGCGTAGTCCAGCACTTCGGCCACGCCGCTCTGCTTGGAGATGATCACCGGGACGTTCGAGCGCATCGCCTCCAGCGGCGAGATGCCGAAAGGCTCCGAGACGGAGGGCATCACGTAGACGTCCGACAGCTGGAACATCTTGTGCACGTCCTCCCCGCGGAGGAACCCCGTGAAGTGGAAACGGTCGGCGATGCCGAGCCGCGCCACGCGGCGGATGACGTGGTTCATCATGTCGCCCGAGCCGGCCATCACGAACCGCACGTCGGGAACCCGCTTGAGGACCTTGGCGGCCGCCTCGACGAAGTAGTCGGGGCCTTTCTGGTAGGTGATGCGTCCCAGGAAGGTCACGACCTTGTCGGTGACGCCCCGCTCGGGAACCTTGCCGCTGTTCTGGGCGAAGCGCACGGCGTTGTGCACCGTGACGATCTTTTCGGCGGGAACGCCGTAGCGGTTGATGACGATGTTGCGCGTGAGGTTCGAAACGGCGATCACGCGGTCGGCGGCGTGCATGCCGGCCCGCTCGATGGCGTAGACCTGCGTGTTGACGTTCTCGCCCGAGCGGTCGTACTCCGTGGCGTGCATGTGCACCACCAGCGGCTTCCCGGAGACGCGTTTGGCGGCGATGCCCGCGTAGTAGGTGAGCCAGTCGTGGGCGTGGATCACGTCGAACTGTCCTTCGAGGTCCCTGGCCACCTGCGCGGCGACCACGGCGTAGCGCGCCACCTCCTCCATGAGGTTGGCGCCGTACTTGCCCGAGAAGGTGTAGCGCTGTTTCCAGGCATCGGTCGTCGACCAGGTCTTCCGCCCCGACTTGACGTACTGCTCGTGGTAGGACTCGTACTCCTCGGGGGAGATATAGGGGACCATGTTCGAGTCGATGTGGATGAACGACATCTTCTCCAGAATGTCGTCCGCGCCGCTGCCCGTCGAACCGTACAAGGCCTCCACGTCGCTGGCGTTCACGACGTGCGTGAAACGCTGGTCCTCGTCGCCGTAGGCGTGCGGGACGATGAAAGTGACGTCTACGCCGTTGCGCGCCAGTCCGCGGGTCATTCCGTAGCAGGCCGTTCCCAGCCCGCCTGCAATGTGGGGCGGAAACTCCCATCCGAACATTAAAACTCTCATACCTTATCTTTTTGTTGTTTCATTTTGCCGCCTGTGCGCTTCCTCTCCGCATCCCTTCACGGCGCCCGGCCGTGTCCGTAAGTCAGATTCCGCTTCGAACCCCTCCCCTCGGAAGGAGCCTCGCCATCCGGCACAACTCTCTTTCACATTGTGCGCCCGGGCCGTATTCGTTATTTCGTTTTTTCCGTCGTTTTCTTCTTCGTTGTCTTTTTGGCGGCCGTCCTCTTCGCGGCGGCCTTTGCCGCGGGTTTCACGGCCTTCGCGGCCTTCGCGGCAACCTTCTCCTTACCAACGTTTTTTGCGGCCTTCGCAGTCTTCGGATTCGCTTTTTTTGTGGGTTTTTCCGACTTTCCGGGCGTCTCTTTCGGTTTGCGTGCGAGGATCATGCCGTAGATGTCCAGCACGGCCGCGACGCTCCACGCCTGCGAAATGGCTCCGCGCGGCGCGAACGGAGGATCGGCGTCGAACAGTTCGCCGATCGAACCGATGCCGTAGGTCTGGATGTCCTCCTCGAATCCGGCGAGAATCTCCTCGGCCTGCGGCAGAAAGGCGTCGCCGTCGATGTCGAAGCAGGCGCTGACGTAGAACGACAGCAGCCACGGCCATACCGACCCGTTCTTGCCCGCGAAGTCGCGTTCGGCGGGCGTATCCTCCTGCGAACCCTTGTAAAGCGGGTTGCGGGGCGAGAGCGAGCGCAGGCCCTTCGGCGTGAGGAGGTGCTGCCGCACTGTGCGGATCACCTCCAGCTGGGTCTGCTCGTCGAGCATCTTGTAGGGCAGCCCGCAGGCGACGATCATGTTCGGGCGGATGTCCGTGTTGGCGCCGTCGCAGCCCACGCAGTCGGCTAGGTAGCCTTTGGGCAGGCGGAAGAGTTCGTTGAACGACGCCGCGGTGCGTTCGGGCAGTTTCTCCCACGCCTTCACGAACTTCGTGTCGCCCGCCTCGCCGGCCAGCCGGAGAGCGTAGCGGACGGCGTTGTACCACAAGGCGTTGACCTCCACCTGATAGCCGTTGCGCGGGGTGACGGAACGGCCGTCGATCACGGAGTTCATCCACGTGAGGGGAACCTCGTCGGACGAGGCCCACACCAGCCCGTTGTCGTTGAGCACGACACGGCCCGCGACGCCCCGTTTGTACGACTCGAGCACCTGTTTCATGGCCTCGCCGTAGTGTTTCCAGATCTTTTTCGCGCCGATCTGCGCTTCGAGCCGCTGAAGGGTCCAGAAGAACCACAGCGGGGCGTCCGCGGCGGCCGCCGCCGAAGCGTTCCCGGCGAACATGCCGTCCTGCATGCCGCGCACCTGCGTGTCGAGGGCGTCGATGCAGTCCTCCTTGTGGTTCTGCCACAGGGTGATGCCCGGCAGCGAGACGAAGGTCTGGCGGCCCGAAACCCCGTGCCACGGATAGCCCGAGACCACCTCCGTCCGGTTGCCCGGGCGGCGGATCACGAACTGCCGCGCCGAGTGTTCGAGGCAGCTGATGAAGTCGATCTTGTGCGTGCGGCGCGCAATGGAGCCGCCGAAGACCTCCTCGATGGTTTTCGTCGAGCCCATTTCGTCGAGCGACGCCGAGAAGATGATGCTCTCGCCCTTCTTCAGTTCGGTTTCGAAATAGCCCGTGGTCATCAGGTCCTCGTAGCCGTCGTAGCCGCGGGCGATGTCCTGCCGGTATTCGAAATTGTAGTACCAGTCGGGCGCGGGCACGAACTCCGCGCCGGGTTTGCTGGTCTGGAGATACAGCCACGGAAACGAACCGTAGAGGCGGCATTTCACGCCGTTGACGGCCGGATAGGAGTGCCCGTCGGCCTCCATGTTGGCATGCGTCAGCGCATGCTTGTCGCGGAAGGCGAGGAACGGGCGCAGCCGGAGGCGCGTTTCCGAATGGGCGTCGACGAGCGTGTAGCGGATCATCAGTTGCGTGCGCTTGTGAATCCAGAGCATCTCCTTCTTGAGGATCACGCCGCCTACGCGATAGGTGATCGTGGGGGTCGGAGTGTACTCGAAATCGGTGATGTACTTGTGGCCGCGCGGTTCGTAGACGCCGCGGAAACGGTGGATGGCCAGATTGAACGACTGATCGTGCTGGACGATGGTCTCGTCGAGCGACGACAGCAGCACGCAGGTCTGGTCGCCCCTGCCGATCGGGGCGACCATCAGACCGTGGTACCTGCGCGTATTGCAGCATACGATCGTGGTGCTCATGTAGCCGCCGCGGCGGTCGGTCGAGAGCACCTCGCGTTGCAGCGAATATTCGAGGTTGCCCAGTTCGTTCTTGTCGAAAGTAAGTGCAGACATGGTTTATGTTGTGATAGTTAGGATCGTTTCAGTAAAGTTATTGAAAAATATCCGGTTTTCCAACAACGAAAACGTAAAAATCGCAGCCTCGCACTCCTCCGTCCTTTCGGGGCGGCACCTTCCCGGCTCAAACGGGTTGCCGAAATTTTGCGTTTGCGGTCCGCAGACCCTCCCG
>ERZ773216.3578-NODE-3578-length-12286-cov-6.710244_pt1 | contig 12286 bp, 9 predicted proteins | sample MGYA00511259_ERZ773216 | MGnify/ENA primary metagenome ERZ773216 (study PRJEB29015, sample SAMEA2737764) | human gut metagenome | biome: human gut; feature: human-associated habitat; material: faeces | place: China | collected 2012 ... | reverse complement strand
TGAGGTGATTTGTAGTGGCTGACGCGGCGGAATTAGTAGTAAGAATAAGAGGTGATGCGTCGGATTTAGAGGCGACAATAAGCAGTGTATCGCAACAACTCGAAGAATTGGAACGAACACAAAGCAATACAAATGGTGTGAAAGGTGTAAGAGAAAGCACAAGTGCATATCAAGGTCTTGCAAGTCAGCTTAAAAATACCGGAAAAGGTATAAAAGAAGTCGGCGAAAGTATTGACACGATAACAAAACCGATACAATACGCATCAACGGCTCTTGCCGCGGGCGGTGTTGCAAGTGCCAAGTTTGCGATAGATTTTGAGGATAGTTTTGCCGGAGTTAAAAAGACGGTTGACGCTACACCGGAACAGTTAGCCAAAATAAAGCAAGGCATTATTGATTTGTCAACAACAGGTATTGACGGCAGGGGCGCGATACCACAAACAACGACTGAACTAAACGAACTTGCGGCGGCGGGCGGTCAGTTGGGTATATCACAAGAAAACATTATCGACTTTACGGAAGTAATGGCACAAATGGGTTCAGCCACAAACCTTGTCGGCGAAGAGGGTGCCGCAACACTGGCACGTTTTCAGAATGTTATGGGTGTCGGTCAAAACGAAATCCGTAATATCGGCAGTGCAATCGTTGATTTGGGTAACCACAGTGCTACGACTGAATCGGAAATCGCGGAAATGGCATTGCGTATGGGTAAATACGGTTCATCTGTACGAATGTCAGCGGCGGACGTGTTGGGTTATTCTGCCGCATTGTCCTCATTGGGAATTGAGGCACAAATGGGCGGTAGTGCGATAGGTCGTACGTGGCTGTCCATAGAAACAGCCGTTGCAAGCGGCGGAGAGGGTTTGACGAAATTCGCAAAGTACAGCGGTAAGAGTGCGGAAGAATTTAAAGAGCAGTGGAATACTGACAGCTCCGGTGCATTTAACGGACTATTAAAAGGCTTGCAGTCTGCCGAGAACCTAACTGTTGCGTTAGATGATTTAGGCATAAACAATACACAGGATATACAGGCTATGATGGCATTAGTCAACGGTTATGATTTAGTAACCGAGAGTGTCAATCGTTCAAACACCGCATACCAAGAAAATACGGCATTGCAAGAAGAATTTAACGCAAAGAATGAAACGACCGCATCAAAATTGGCGAACACAAAAAACAATATTATTGAAGCGGCGAGAAGTATCGGCGAAACAATGTTGCCGTCAATACAAGACGCAAGCACCACAGTAGCTGATTTTGCAAAAGGATTGTCGCAAATGGACGACGAACAAAAACGTGCTGTTGTTAATACCGGTGCAACAGTTATTGCAATAGGTGCTATTTCAAAAGTCAGTGCCGGAGCAATCAAAGGTGTTGGCGGAATTGTTGAGGCAGTAGGCAACATCAAAAAGGCATTTTCAGCCGGTGGAGCATTGGCAAAATTCGCACCTACATTAGCGAGCATAGGTTCTGTTGCCGGACCGGCGGCGTTAGCTGTTGCGGGTATTGCTACGGCGGCGATAGGCGGAAAGGTTGCATATGACAAATGGTATCAATCGCAATACAGGTGGAGCGAGGGTTTATCGGAGGGCAACGAAAAGGTCAAAGAAAGCCTTGAAAAATACAAATCGCTGAATGAAGTACAGGGGCAAATCAAATCGTTAAAAATGGTTATTGAAAGCCCCGAAAGCAGTCAAGAACAAGTTGACAATGCAAAAAGCAAGTTAGAAGAAATAAAGGAAATGCTATCGCAAGAATATAATCTTGTGATCAATTCCGATAATTCTAATTTGGACGACGCTGTTGAACAAGTAACAAAACTGTCTAAGAATGAATTGCAATCTAACATAAATAATCAACGTGCCGAATTATCTGAATTAGTAAATAATAATTCTAATTATATACAAACACGACGCGAGGCACAAGAAAATTATAACCAAGAATTAGAATTGCAGACTAAATATTCAGAGGCAAAGTCTAAAGTCAGTGATATTACCGCAAAAATAGCGGATAATGAAATTACTGCGGCTGAGGGCTACGAAAAAGCCAAAGAAATATATAAAAATACAATAGGTAGTGACTATGAAAACGCAATAACAGATGAATCCGATAAGAATGCCGAAAGCGTGCTTGCTTCAATCACCGGCAGTTATAAGGTTGCGACAGGAATACTTGAAGATTATAAAAAGCAACTGGATGATTTGGACGGTTCACATCAAGAACTACATGATACAGCAGAAGAACTGTCTAACATGGAGCTTGAATTGTTAAAAATGTCAGTGGCAAATAAGGATAATGAGAGTGTGGAAAAATCATTGTCCGATATGAAAGAATTTATTTCAGCGGGCAAACTGGATATGAACAGTTATGCTCAAGCCGCGGCATTGGCAATGAATGGAGTTGATAATTTAGAGTCTGCGTGGGAAAAAGCGGCAAATGGTGACGGAACAGAATTGAATAATATAATTAACGATTATGTTCATTCAATGCAAAAGTTTGGAGCATATTCAGGTGATATTGCAACAAATGCCGCTTTACTGCAAAACGGATTTAAGACTGTAAAAGAAGCTGCCGAAAATGGTAAACTTGATGTTATTACCGAACAGGCAAACGAATTAGCACACAGTATGGGACTGATTCCCGAGAATAAGCGGATAGTGATAGATGCCGACGGAAACATTTCGGTAGTAAAGGAACTTCAACAGGCTGTAGATGATGTAAATACAAAAGGTGACGTAAAACTGCAAGTCGGTGCAGAGGGCGATATATCTGTATTAGATACGGCTGATTCAAAGCTGAAAGAATTAATCAACAACAACCAAGTTACCATAAAATTCAATGTTGATACAGGTGGTTTTGATATTAATGATTTGAATGGTAATAAGTTGGGTGAAATCACTGCAACGGGTAAAGTTATATGGACTAACGACAGCACAGAACCCGACAACTATACGGCACCACCCAAAGAGGGCAATGTTACATTTAAGAAGAATAGTGCAGAACCTGACGGCTATCAACCCGAAGACAAATTTGCGACAGTCCATTATACTGTTTCTGTTGAGGGTTCGTCTATAGAGGGACTAAGCGATAAAAGTGCTCCTGCGGCACGTTTTGGCAGTACGGGAACGTTCGTCAAAAAGAAAGTCGCAAAAGGTACGCAGAACTTCGAGGGCGGTTTGGCAATGGTTAATGATGAAAAGGGTATATCTGACCCGCGAGAATTAATCGTTGACAAAGGACGTGCATTTATACCACAGGGCAAGGACGTAGTATTGCCGTTGTCAAAGGGTGCAAAGGTGTACACAGCGTCACAAACCAAGGCGATAATGTCGGGTATGGGTATACCGCATTACGCAACAGGAAAAGACAATTCGGACGCGTTTACATCAGCCAAGGACGATTGGACGAATTACACCAAAACGCACGCAGTAACGACTGCACAAGAACTTGAAAAGTGGTTAGAATTTCAAGAGAAATTCAAGTCGAACGACAAGGATATTGCCGACATAGAGGAACAAATTTTCTCTATTATGCAGAAACAGACGAAAGAGTTCAACGAACAGTCAAAGGCATACCTTGAAAAGCACAGCGCTATAAACGATTGGGGTGATAACGGCGACACACCGCTTGACGCTTTCAAACGTATAAAAGACAGAAATTATCAAGATTTACAAGACGCAAAAATCACTTGGGACGATTATGTTGACAACGTGTCGGACGCAGGCGAAACGCTTTATGACGATATGAAAAGTTACTCTGACAGTTGGCTTGAACATCAGCAGAAGTATCACAATATGTCGATAGACGACTACATTTCAGGTATCGACAGAGAGGCGGAACGTCTTGAAGAATTTTATGCAAATGACGTTATTAATTATCAAAAATACGTCGAGGAAAAACAGACACTTGAAGAAAAACGTTATGACGCAGTGGCTCAAAAGAATGCTGACGAGTATTCGGCATGGCAAAAGGACGCAGACGCTTGGCAGGAGTTAAGAAGTACATATGATGATTGGGATAAGTATGGTGACAGCGAGGAAGATTTCCTAAAACGCAAGATTGACCGAGTAAAAGAGTTTTACAATGCGGGTAAAATCAGTTTTGAGGAATTTATTGACGACACAAACAAGTACAGCATGGAACTGTACAAGTCGCAATCAAGTGCGGTTGACGAACTGCTCCAAAAGCAACAAGACTATATTTCAAATGTCAAAGACGAATTTTCAAAGCAAGAGCAAGAACTTCGTGACAGTTGGGACGTACAGGATCGCAAAACAGATATGTCAGAGGTACAGGCACAACTTGATGTGTACGCAAATTCAGTTACTGATAAGGGGCAACAGAAGTACAAAGAGTTGCAGGAACAAATGAAACAGTTGCAACGTGATGAAGAATTGTACCAACTACAGAAAAAGAATAATGCCACTATTGAAAGTCTTGAGGCTGAATACAAGCAAATGGAGGACGGCAAGAAAAACATTCTTACAGGATTGCAAAATGCCGACATCAACATATCTGCATATGTAGCAACGATAACCGATAAGGTTTCGGCGACAGGCGGTAATATAGAAAGTTTGCTAAGTCGAATGCTTGACAAATTCGATAGTTTCAAAATTGAAAATAATTCAATGAGCGACAACAGGAAGATCATAAATAACTTCATGCAAATGACACCGGAAGAAAAACAAGATGCATTGAACAAATACGTAGGATTATAGGAGGAAAGATATGCGTAACGGTTTTGAATTTAACGGCAAAAATACAACGGATTTTAAGCGAGTGACGGTCAGAACAAAGGACCGTCCCGTATTTCCACAGGTAAAGGAGTTTACCGCAAGTGCCGACGAAACAGACGGTGAATATGATTTTACTGACGTGTCGGGTCACGAATATTTCAATACACGAAAATTTCAGATTGATTTTAACATCGGTGCGGACAGTACCGAAGAATTAAACAAAAAGCTAACCGCTATAAGCCGTTGGTTTAAGGGCAAAGGCACGCTTATTTTTAACGATATGCCGTTTGTCAAGTGGAACGTAAGGGTAATGGACAGCGTGTCATATACACCCGAACACGACGGCAGAAAAGCCGTTTTGTCAGTGACGTATAAGGCAGAGCCTTTTTCCGAGTTGATATTTGACGCACTGAACGGACCTTGTCTTGACACCGATATTTCACTTGATACCGAAATTCCGATAGGTCAAGATGAATATTTAACATTAAACGGTAATGGCACATACAAAAACATACCGAATATCGGTGATGTACACGTCAAACCGATTATAACGGTAACAGGTGCAAAAAGTCCGTTTACCATAAGCAATAATGGCAAGAGTATCACTGTTAATTACACAGGCGACATAGTTATCGACTGCGAGAAAGAAATAGTTTACAGCGGAAATACAAGCCTTATGACGGATATATCGGGCGATTTCTTTGAACTTGTCCCGGGGTTGGATAACACGATAACGGTAACAGGCGGCGGTGTCGTGCAGATAAATTACACGCCTAAATTTTTGTACGACGTAGATTTTGACAATATGAAATGGAGTGAATAACATGGCTTTTAAATTACACGAATGGAACGAAACAGACTTCACAGGCGGTTGCCTTGCGTATCTTAACAAAGCGTATGAAGTGGCGGTGTTTGAGGGATTGCAGGAAACGCACACAGTTTCTTTTAAGTACCCTATGAAAGACGAAAAAGCGGAGCTTATAAAAGAAAATCGTATAGTATCGGTTGAAGGACAAGCATACCGCATTACATTTGTAAAGCGAGATTACAGCGGTTCAAGAATTATGACGGTGAAAGCTAACCGAATATTCTATGATGACGCACTTCATCATCACTTGCCGACAATCGGAAACGATACAGACGTGACAAAATCAACGATTGGTGTTGACCCGTACGACGTTATAAAACTTGCGATAGCCGATACAAAGTTTGAGCTTATACCCGACAGTGAACTTAAGGAAATGGGTATGACGAGAATAGGCGCAGACGGCGTTAAAATCGACTTTTACCCGACTGATAAGATAAATACTTATGACGTAATTCAAAACGTCATAGAGGCTTACGGCAGAGGTGAAATATACTACGACAATTACCGATTTGCGGTTGTGGAGCGTATCGGAAAAGACAACGGCGTGAGAATGTCAATAAAGAAGAATATGACAAGTCTTTCAGTCGAGAGAAACACACAAGAGCTGACGACAAGACTGTATATGTACGGCAAGGATGATTTGACGATTTCATCTGTAAACGGCGGTAAGCCGTACATTGACAGTAAAGAGGGTATCGAGAAGTACGGTATTCGTGAGGCGTACCGAGATTATAGTGATTACGATGACCCCGAAAAGCTAAAGGCGTTTGGTGAGTGGGACTTAAAGGGCGAGGGTAACGATTTTAGACTTGACCGCCCTCAACTGACAATCACGGGGGACGTGGTTGATTTGAGTAAACTTGCCGAGTACGGTGATTTTTATAAAATTGCGTTGGGTGATACAGTACACGTTTTTGAAGATAATATCGAACATAAACAGCGAATTGTATCAATGACGTATTACCCATACAGCGCAAAACAGCCGTCAGTAACAATCGGTCAGCCGACGTTGGCAAATCCGTATTACCATGCGTGGTATATGGGTAAACTGTTAAAAACCGTTCAGAAAAACTCCGGCAGAGCAAACAAGCTGAAAACAAGCTACTTCCACGGTACATTGAACAGTACACAAAATCCCGTTGAATCAGATAACAAAAAACTGCTGTTAGACGGTGATTTGCTATATATCGAAGATAATAAGGGCAGACGAAGAATAAACCTCGGAAATATGGACGGTGCGTTCGTTTTTCAGATATTCAATCAGTTATCAGAGAAAACCATTGAAATGGACGACGACGGTAATGTTACTATAACAGGTGTATTTGCCACAGGCACAGACAAAAAGGCAAGAACAGTTATAGATAAGAACGGTATTCAAAGTTACGACGCTGACGGCAATAAGTACGGATTGTGGTGTAATGCACCGAGTAGCAACGATATGAGATATACTGATTTTAATTTATACTACAATAATAAATGTATTTTTCAAATATACAACGCTATATCGGGAATTTTATTAAGAACGTATGGATTGGACATACTTAGTTCGGGTAACGGTACGACAGTCGGCAAAAATAAATGGAAGTTTGAACAGGGAGCAAGCGGAACATTTCAAACCGCAGACGGAAAAACGGTAACTGTTTCGGGCGGTCTTATAACAGGCATTTCATAAAAGATATTTACAAAATTATTCCTTTGTGGTACAATTTAGGTATCACAAAGGAGGTATTTTTATGAAATGGAATATTAAAAGTTTTATATGCGGTATGCTCGTTATGGGTATTATATCGTGTGCAGGAGTATACGCAACCGACGTGTGGCAGAATATAAATGTTTTACCGAATACAATAAAAGTTGTGGTAGACGGTAAAGCGGTACAAGCCGACAATTTCCTATACAACGATACAACATACTTGCCGATAAGGGCAGTTAGTGAAGCGTTGGGGAAAGATGTACAATATGATACCCAAACAAGCACCGCCACAATATCAGAAAAGAAAGAAGATGATACTATGACAGTAACAAGTAAATATACACCGCCGGCAGAATATATAAATAATTCTGATTATATAATTCAAAAGGACGGAGTGTATTATGTGTCAGTAGTTTTTATATGGGATATGATGCAAGGCACTGATTGTAAGCCTGAATACGACCATGATACAAGAGAAGTAAAAATATCAAAGGACAAAAAAGAAATATATTCGTGTCAAGCGATTTTGGTAGAGGATAGAAGTGTTATCCCATACGACCAATATGTAGATGAAATAGAGCCATTATTGAAGTAAGAAAGGGTTGTTTACATATGAAAAAATATTTATCTTTGATTGTAATGATATTCGCCATAGGTTGTTTATGTGCTTGTGGTTCGGTATCCTCAAATGAAGTGTCAATATATGATACTTCGACAGGGAAAACAATATCTGTAGGCGATACAAAGGAAGAAGTCGATGAGGCTTTGGGAACACCTAAAGAAGAAATGAATTATAGTGAATATGAGGATAATCTTCATATAACTTATCAAGACGGAAAAGTAGACTATATGTCTGTAGATGTACAGAATTCAAAACTTTACCCAAACAATGACGTTAACCATTCCAGATACCAACTAAAAAAAGGAAATATAACAGCCGGAAGTACATTGGGTGAGTTCAAGCAGAATTATAAGCAAGCTGTTTCTGATAATGTTCAAACTTGGGTAAAAAGTTATGAAAAAACATCAAGTAGCAGATATAAAGAAACAAATATTTCGACAGATGAACTATATGATTATCTAAAGAAAGGTAATATGTATGGTGTAGCTGTACAAGCCCCTTATGGTTGTAGTGATGAAGATGAAATTATAGCTATCGAAGTTGGTGATATTGATAGACTTCTGCTTGGGGCAGGCACAGGAGAAGAATTATCCGACAATCAGAAGAATTGGAAAACAGGCTATGAATCACTAAGTGATGAAGAATTGCAGTCAACGAAAAAGCAGTTAGAGCAATTAGAGGAGCAAGAAAAGTATATATCAAATATCGCAAGTAAGTCGAACAATGATATTGAGTTTAGTAAGAGTTTGGATAGGCAACAGGCAAATAGCGAAGATATGGATAATGTTGATTTGGAAATCAAAAGACGAGAAAGTAATAAATAAAATGAAATATAACAAATAAGGAGATTGCTTTATGGATATAAAAAATGATATAGATATAATAACAAACTCAGATATATTTAAGAATGAGGGAAAAGAAATACTATCATTGTTTGGAGATTGCGTCACAGGTGGAATAGATAGCTATAGTAAGCTGATAAGCAAAATGTCATCTTTTGCGTTCGGGTTTAATACAATGTTTTTTATGGCTAAATTAAAAATGTATATAGAAGGTGTGTTTGAACCGGACGATAACGCAAAGAGAAAATTGGCAAAAAAATTAGTAAATGATAAAGAAAAATTAGAATATATACATATAGTATTAAAGGCTATTGATGAAGTTGAAACAGATAGTAAAATGTCATACATTATAAATTTATCTTTAGCACTGATGAATGATTTTATTCAAAAAGAAGATTTTTACAGAATGATAATGGCAATAAAAAGACTGCTTAATCAAGATTTGATTTATATGGCTGAGAATATAAATCAAAAAAATTTAAAAAATAATGTGCATGTTGATGCATTATTATATAATGGATTAGTCTATATCAGTAATATACCTATAGATGACCAACCGGAAGTATATAATTTTACTGAACTTGCAAAAAAAATAAATAAATTCGCATTTGAATATGATGTACAAAATGAATGTTTTCATATTGAAAATAATGACACAAAAGCGTTGTCAGAAAGTTCACATAGTATGAAAGGAATTGGAACTATATTACCTGAAGATTTAGATGGATTTTGATGGTAGACGAAAAATAAAAGCACTGACATAGCACGTCTTACGGCGTGCTTTTTTCGTACAAAAAATGAGGTGACACAATGTACAGACGAATACCACCATAGCACGCTTACGGCGTGTTTTTTTAATACCAAAATCCCAATCAATTACGATTAGAAAGGAATGATAAAATGAAATTAAATTTTAATTTTGACGGAAAGACGTTTTTATCGAAATGGTGGAAAATTGTCCGTGATAATTTCACGGCAATTCAGACCGACCACAACACACTGTCCGACAAATTGGACACAGAAATAACGCAACGCACCAACGCTGATGTAGGTTTGGCAGACAAAATCACAGCCGAAACCAAAGCGAGGGAAAGTGAATATAGTTCGCTAAGCAGTCGTATAAACAATGAAGTGACAATACGACAGGCGGCGGATAATGAACTGCAACGTAATATTGACAGTGAAATCACCGAAAGGCAGACGGCAGATACCAATATTTCAAATTCAGTGAAAGCCGAAGAATCAGCAAGAAAAAGTGCTGACAAAGAATTGAAAGCACGTATTGATGAAATCAATGCGAACACCGAAACAACTATACTGTTTGGCGACAAAAAGCAACATACAGTAAAATTTGTTGCACCGAGTAAGCCTACACTATATTTTGACGGACAACAAGAATATTATGGCGAGAGTATGGCGGTTGATATTACACTGAAAGACGCGTTTTGCATTGACGGGAAACAGATTGCCGGAACGTTTTCAGAACCGTGTATAAATGTACCGATAGACGGCATTTATATTGTTGTTCGCTATGATTTTAGTAATAATATGTGTAGTATATCATCAAATTCTACATCTGTACCGTCGGCAATTTCGGGTGATGTATGGACATTTACATTGTATCATATTGACGATATAAATTTAGAAATGAAGATAGACAGCGAATCGCCGACAGGGGAAAGATATGAGTTTGTATCGGCGACGGTTGATTATGTCATAGAAAACGAAAATACCACAGGCGACAGTTATTTCATAACCAATACATACGAACGTGTTCGTACATTGGCAGATTTGGCAACTGTCAATAAAAATTCATTTATTGACGCTGTAAATGAAAATGCAAAAAATATTACAGACATTTCAAAACATCAAATATTTGTCGTGTGCGACGGCGACCACGACGAACTGAAATTACAGGCGGCGATAGATAGCGCGAAAAACAACAGCGTTATCTATCCTGTAGGTACACAATGTGTTTTGACAAACGAAAATACAATACGAGGTTATGGATTGCCGGAAAGTAGCGGTATGGCTGTTATATCACTAAAATCGGGTATTACATTAGACGGTTCAATGTGTGATGATTTCGTTTTTAAAAACACAAATCCTGTCGCAAAACAGTACATTTTCCATATGACACAATCCACGACAATGAAAAATGTAGTATTCCACGAAGATACTGAAACAGTAACAGCCGATACTGTCAATCCGACAGTGCTGTCTGTCGGTAGTGAATCAAAAATAGTGTCCTGCACATTCTACAATATATTTAGTACACATCAATTCGGTGTATCAACGTTTGAAATGAACGGTGTGCTATTTGTAGATAATATCATAGATACGTTCGCAGGCGCACCGGCAAATAATATGGCAGACGAAATAAAAATCAAAGGAAATTCGTTTGTTATGGGTAACAAATTTTTGAATTTCACTCAAAAAGAACAGACATTAGCCTATATGTTGCAAGCACCGACAGTTATATTTGTAAACAATTATATGTCTGGTTTTACAAATTGCAGTATTGATATAGGCAAAAAAATAGTAGGCAATATATTTAAAACGTTTACTGATTGCAGTATCGAAATAGATGGCGAAATTTCGGACAATGAATTTACAACGATTACACAGAACACAAAAGGCCCATTTATATACGCTGGGATTGCATTAATCAGTGGAAACCGAATATCCAATGTAAAAATTAATTCCGCAAATATCGATTTTATCGAATGCGGAAATTATACCGTTATATGCGGAAATTATATGCACATTTCCGCCGGCCCTGCGTCGGGACAGTGTAACCTAATCACCGCCGGCAGTAAAACGTTCATAGCAGATAATATGTTTAGGGCAATGGCACCCGTAACGGCAAATGCGGATTTTTCAATTATATACAGCGACGGTAAAACAGTAGTCAAAAATAACGTGACAAACGCGACATCTATTGGAACGTTCGGCGATACGTGCGTTGTTGACGGAAATGTGACAGGGTGGTGATATTATGTACAAATTTTATATGAAAAACGGGCAGGCACGATTCTATGAACGTGGCGTTGAAATTGACGGCACGGTGTACGGAATACGAACTGACAGCGACATACTGCGAATTAAACGCAGTGTTGTAAACAGCAAATTTGCTGAAAGCGAAGAAGATTTTGATATGAATGTAGAAATCGCAAAAATTCAGCATACTGACATAACGTTGGAACAGCCGACATCAGAACAGCTGTCACAGATACAGTCAAAAACATTTGACAGTATGTCGGATATGAAACAATATGTTCAGTCTGTTATGAACGGTGAGCTGACACAAGACGAAATCAACGCAATGCTGATGTTACAGATTGCAGAGTTAAAGGCAGGTGTTGACGGTGAATAAAACATTGATAAAAAAATACTATCAAATGGGTATTTACAAAGAAAAACATTTAGATATATTCGTCAAAGCGGGATATATCACAGAAAACGAGAAGAAAGAAATTATGGAGGGTTAATTTATGGATAAAATTTTTAATTGGACGAGTACAG
>ERZ773216.3562-NODE-3562-length-12337-cov-5.336672_pt1 | contig 12337 bp, 10 predicted proteins | sample MGYA00511259_ERZ773216 | MGnify/ENA primary metagenome ERZ773216 (study PRJEB29015, sample SAMEA2737764) | human gut metagenome | biome: human gut; feature: human-associated habitat; material: faeces | place: China | collected 2012 ... | reverse complement strand
ACCGGCTGCGGAAGCTGCTGGAGCTGGCAAGAGATCTTCACTAATAAAAAGAAAAGAGGAATTTGAAATGAATCGGTGTGAACAGGCTGCTGCGTATCACAAAAAGTGCTTTAACTGCTGCCAGAGCGTTCTGGCGGTGTTTCAAGACTGCATCGGGCTTTCGGAAGCCCAGTGTCTGACGCTGGGAGGCGGCTTTGGTGCCGGGGCCGGAACAGGGGAGCTGTGCGGCGCCGTCACCGGGGCCGTCATGGTGCTGGATCTGCTGACGCCTGCGGATCCGGCGGACGTCGTCGGCTCTAAAAAGAAGGCAATGGCGCAGGCCAAAGAGTTGCAGAAGCGGTTTGCGGAGCGGTTTGACGCCCTGCGGTGCGCGGATCTTCTGCAAAAGAAGTTTGTCCCGGACGATACCACCCCCGCAGCCAAGGCTCTGGGGCTTACTGGCCACTGTGACATTATGATTGCCACGGCGGTCGAGATCGTGGAGCAGATGATCGCGGAGCGGTGATCCACGAAAAGGAAAGCGCTTTTCAGAAAGGACGCTGACTCTATGAAGGAGAAAAAGCCTGTTGGTCCTCACAAGCTGTTGAAGATATGCAGACGGCTTTTCTTTTCCGGCGCGCTGACCATGCTGACTGCGGCATATCTGATCGGCGAATCCTATCAGTGGCGGGGAAACGATGTATCGGTATTCCTTTGGATCGCGGCAGGTGTTGGAATCCTGATCATGGCCGGAAGCCTTCTGACCGCCTTTTCGAAGCTACGCTGTCCCTACTGCGGGGCCTCCCTGATGGCCGGCGGCCGGATGCCGTCCAGCCTGCCTCATTTCTGCCCGGACTGCGGAAAAACGCTGGATGACTGCGATTAGGTTTGCGTAAAAGCTGTATAGTGAATCAACTTTACATTGATTGAAATTACAACAACTTTAGTGATTATTTGAGAAAGAAAACAGGAGGTGGCCTATGGCCTTCACCCATCTGCACGTGCATACGGAGTTCAGCCTGCTGGACGGCTTCTGCAAGATCAAGGAGCTGCCGGGGGTGGTGAAGTCTATGGGCCAGACCGCCTGTGCCATCACGGACCACGGTGTTATGTACGGCGTCATCGACTTTTACCGGGCCTGCAAGGCGGAGGGCATCAAGCCCATCATCGGCTGCGAGGTCTACGTCGCGCCCCGCACGCGCTTTGACAAGCAGCACGAGTTTGACGCCGAGGCGCGCCATCTCGTCCTGCTGTGCGAGAATGAGGAGGGCTACCGCAACCTCTCCTACATGGTGTCTCTTGCCTGGACGGAGGGCTTTTACGTAAAGCCCCGCATTGACCAGGAGCTGCTGCGGGAGCACTCCAAGGGCCTGATCGCCCTATCGGCGTGTCTGGCAGGGGAGATCCCCCGCCACCTGCGGAACGGGGAGTATGACAACGCCAAGGCCTACGCGCTGGAAATGGCGGAGCTGTTCGGCCCGGATCGGTTTTATTTAGAATTGCAGGACCACGGCATCCGTGATCAGAAGATCGTGAACCAGTCTATCCTGAAGATCCATCAGGAGACCGGTATCCCCATGGTCTGCACCAATGACGCCCACTATCTCCGGAAGGAGGACGCCGAGGCCCATGACATCCTGCTGTGCATCCAGACCGGCAAAACGGTGGACGATGAAAACCGGATGCGCTACGAGCCTCAGAACTTCTACCTCCGCAGCGAGGAGGAGATGGCGGCGCTGTTCGATGGCTACGAGGGCGCACTGGAAAACACCCAGAAGATCACGGAGATGTGCAACCTTGAATTTACCTTCGGCAAGTACCACCTGCCGGAATTCCGGCTGCCGGAGGGGTACGACAGCTTCTCCTATCTGAAAAAGCTCTGCGACGAGGGCTATCGGGAGCGGTATGGAACGGACGACCAGTACCGGGACCAGCTCCGGTACGAGCAGGACATGATCGAGAAGATGGGCTTTGGCAAGAAGACCGTCAACTATAAGCTTCGTGACTGGGTATTCTCCAGACAGCGTTACTGGGGCGAGCCGATCCCGATCGTACACTGCCCGAAGTGCGGCAACGTACCGGTTCCGGAGGATCAGCTTCCGTTAAAACTTCCGGACGTAGAAAGCTATCAGCCGACAGGTACCGGCGAATCCCCGCTGGCAGCCATCGACGAGTGGGTCAACACTACCTGCCCGTGCTGCGGCGCTCCGGCAAAACGTGAGACAAACACCATGCCGCAGTGGGCTGGATCTTCCTGGTACTTCCTGCGCTATGTAGATAACAAGAACGATAAAGAACTGGTATCCCGTGAGAAAGCAGACAAATATCTGCCGGTTGATATGTACATCGGCGGTGTTGAACATGCAGTACTGCATCTGCTGTATTCCCGTTTCTACACCAAGTTCCTGTGCGATATCGGTGTTATTGACTTCGACGAGCCGTTCAAGAAGCTGTTCAACCAGGGTATGATCACTGGTAAGAATGGTATCAAGATGAGTAAGTCGAAAGGAAATGTCGTATCCCCGGACGATCTGGTACGCGACTACGGCTGCGATTCCCTGCGTCTCTATGAGCTTTTCGTAGGACCGCCGGAACTGGATGCAGAGTGGGATGACCGCGGTATCGAGGGCGTATCCCGTTTCCTGAACCGTTTCTACAACCTGGTTATGACCAGCAAGGACAAAGACATCAAAGAGACCAAGGAAATGGTTAAACTGCGCCACAAACTGGTATTCGACATTGAGCAGCGTTTCGAGCAGTTCAGCCTGAATACCGTTATCTCCGGTTTCATGGAGTACAACAACAAGCTCATCGATCTGGCGAAGAAAGAGGGCGGCATCGACAAAGAAACCCTCAAGACCTTCACTATCCTGCTGGCACCGTTCGCACCGCATCTGGGTGAAGAGCTGTGGCAGGAGCTCGGCGGCACCGACAGTGTCTTCCATGCTTCCTGGCCGGAGTGCGACGCAGAGAAGATGAAGGATGACGAGAAAGAGGTAGCCGTTCAGATCAACGGCAGAGTCCGTGCGACCATCACCGTACCGGCAGACATCTCCAAAGAAGATGCCATCGCCGCTGGTAAAGAGGCTATCAAGGACAAGCTGACTGGAAATATCGTAAAAGAAATTTACGTTCCGGGACGGATTGTGAATATTGTTATGAAATAAATAAAAACGGCATGGGAAGAAGCAGAAGAATCTGTGACTTTTCTGTGCAGATAAGGTCAGCGGCCATACAGGGGAGAAAAACTGTGTGGTCGCTGTTTTTTGCCCGCTCCTTTTTCGCGTGCCTGCTATTTGATTTCCTAAATGATAAAATAAAATTATGTGATTTCAGAAGGGATAGGTGAATATGGGAATGTTTGTCAACCCGGACAATTCGGCATTTCAATCAGCCCTGAATGCAAAAAGCATTCTTGATGAGGAAAAACTCATTTGGAATGCTTTTTTGCTGTCTATACGAAACATTCCACATGAAGCTTCTGGGAGGAAGCGAAGGTGTGGAGTGCTATCGTTCAATAAAATTGTCTAAAAAGTCTACCAATTCAAAAGATAAATTTTATATCATAAATGCAACATAATAGCTTGTAGCTAGAAAAATCAGAATAAAAAATTTCGCAGAATATCTAGTTCTGCGAAAATCTTCAATCATTATACGATACTTTCAAGGTTAATTCAATAGAAGTTTCTCCCAAGAATCTCTTATGAAATTATTAAGTCATCATTTCTGAACAAAAATTTCTGAAATTCTCATATAATATTTCCCTTTGCTTTTGAAGTTTTTGTCAATACGGCATTTGGGTTCTGCATATAAAACCTTTTATTTTCGCAGAACTAGATATTCTGCGAAAATCGCAAACATGAAAGGGAGAACGCCTGTATGTGGTACGTGGTGCAGACACCTGTGGGACGCGAGGCAGAAGCGGCGGAAAAACTGAATCATTTTTATCGGGATAAGGCTGAAAAGCCTTGTTTTGTGCTGTCCAAAGAACGGACCTGGCGGATGGGCGGTGTCTATTATGTAGATACGGAAGTCATGTTTCCGGGCTATGTGTTTGTGGACACGGCGGATGAGCCGTTTTTGGAAGACGGAGTGAAATGTCTGGCGGGGCTGGTTCGATTTCTGAATGCTGGTTCGGAAGCGCATCCATATGGAACGGCAGTCCCCCTAAAAAAAGAGGAAGAGAAATTTCTGAAAGAACTTCTTCGGGAGGATTCTTCTCACACCGTCCGGCGATTTCTGGTGCGGGCAAATGACGCGGGGGAGATCGAATGGGCGGAAGGAGTGCTTGGTGAGATGCTGCCAAAGATCATCCGGAAGCGGCTGCGGAAACGAATCGTGACGATTCAGTCAGAACTGCTGAACGAAGCACGACAGGTAGAGCTGGCAATCCGGATGGAAGATGATCCGGAGGCAGTTTTCCAAAAGAAAGGAACCCTGAACCCTAAAAATCTTTCAGGAGATTTCCAGGAAAACGATTTTAGCCGGGTATCGGTCTCTGGAAAGAACCCCTCAAAAAAGATAACAAGATTACATGGAGCGGAGAACGATGGAACAAAGCTGGCAGCAGAATAATGAGTATGAGTGTATGAAATATTCGGTTCTGATGCCGGTATATCACAAAGAAAATCCAGCGTATTTCTATCAGGCGGCAGCCAGCATGATGAATCAGACGATTCCTCCAGATGAATTTGTCCTGGTATGCGATGGACCATTGACACCAGTGCTGGATGAAACGATCCAGACGATTGATCGGGAATGGCCGGGAGTTCTGCAGGTGCTTCGCCTTCCCGTATGCGGCGGAATCGCACGGGCGCTGGCAGCAGGTGTAGAAGCGTGCCGAAATGAATGGATCGCCCGCATGGACAGTGATGATATTGCCTGTCCGGATCGCTGTGAAAAGCAGCTGAGACGATATGCAGAAGAAGCAGTGGGCAAATCGCTAGGAAAGAAAGCAGAACAGGGAAAACTCGGATTTCTGAGCGGAAAAATTGCAGAATTTGCCGCAGCAGAAGTGCCAGAACAGGAAAATGTAGATAACCTAAATGCGCCAGATAGAGGTGAAATTGGAAGTGGGATGAATGGAAAATTGTTTCCGCCGGGCAGAATCACTGGAATTCGGTCACTTCCCTGCCAATATAAAGAAATTTTAACGTTTGCCAGAAAGCGCAATCCGATGAACCATATGGCCGTCATGATGCGGCGTTCAGCTGTGCTGGCGGTGGGAAACTATCATCCGGTTCCGGGGGCGGAGGACTATGAATTGTGGGTCCGTCTTTTGCAGGCAGGATATAAAGCAGAAAATCTTTCGGATATTCTGGTGTATGCGAGAACGGACAATGGGATGATCAAACGCCGCGGCGGTCTGTCCTATGCCAGGGCCGCTCTGAATCTGCAGAAAACGTTTTTTAAAAGTGGATTTTTAAATAGAAGAGAGTATCTGCGAAACTGCGTGATCCGCGTTACTGCAAGTCTGATTCCGGCATCCGTGCGTGGAATACTCTATCAGAAAAAATTGAGAGGAACGCTTTCTGAGGATGCTTAGTGTTCCTATAAAAAGAAACAGGCAGATTACCTGGAATAGAATTACACGTTGGGTTCTGTGGAGTTCGGCCTGAATAAAAACAAAAAGAAGAGGAACTATTTTGAGACAATATGAACCATTCAAACGACTGTTCCGTCTGATAGGTGCGCTGCTCCTGATGGGGGCAGAAGTTGGCGCTTATGGATATGTCTGGAACGGATATTTCAACAAAATGATCGAATTTCCGTTCTGGAGAAGAGGAAACTGGCTGATGATCGCCCTGTATGCGGGACTATTACTATTTTTCCTGCTGACTTACGGGGGATTCCGGATCGGATACCTGAAAAAAGGAAATCTGCTCTGTTCTCAGATTCTTTCGATCGGACTTTTAAATCTGATTACGTATATTCAGATTTCTCTGTTAGATAAAAAATTTCATGATCCCCGGATACTGTTTGGGATGACGGTTGTCCAGCTTTTGATTGCACTGATCTGGACGTTCCTGTTTCAGCAGATATATAGGATTCTGTTTCCGCCAAGAAGGATGCTTTTGGTATGCGGAGACCGTCCGGCCTTTCACCTGATGGAAAAGATTCATTCCAGAGAGGACAAGTATTATCTGGAAACGGCGATTCATATCGGCGTCGGCATAAAAGCCATTCTCGAAGAGGCGAAAAAATATGATGCCCTGATTATCGGAGATATTCCGGCGAAGGATCGAAATGCGCTTTTAAAGAAATGTTTTGAGCAGGATATCCGGACCTACACGGTGCCGAAATTATCGGACATTCTGATCCGGACTTCCCAGGAATTAGATATCTTTGACAGTCCTCTGCTATTATCGAGAAATGGTGGCATATCGGATCTTCAGCGATTTATTAAGCGGGCGATGGATTTCATCTGTTCGAGCATCGGAATCGTGGTATTATCCCCATTTTTCCTTCTGGTGGCGCTGTCGATCTACCTGACCGACCGCGGTCTGGTCTTTTACAAGCAGACCCGTCTCACAGAGGGCGGAAAAGAATTTCAGATCTGCAAATTTCGGACGATGATCCAGAACGCGGAGGCAAAAACCGGGGCGAGACTGGCAGCGGAACACGATGACCGGATCCTGCCGGTGGGACATTTCCTTCGGAGAACCCGCCTGGACGAGCTGCCGCAGCTTTTCAATATCTGGAAAGGTGAGATGTCGATCGTAGGACCGCGTCCGGAACGCCCGGAGCTGGCGGCGGAGATCGAGAAAGAAATCCCGGAATTCTGCTACCGCTTAAAGATGAAAGCCGGACTGACCGGATATGCGCAGGTCTATGGAAAATACAATACAACGTCCTATGACAAACTGAAACTGGATTTGACTTACATACGAAATTACTCTCTGCTTCTCGACCTGAAGCTCATCCTGATGACGCCGAAGATCATGATGCTCAAAGAGAGTACGGAAGGAGTCGCAGACAATGGAAAAGCTTCTGACAGTCGTCATCCCGGCGTATAACGCGGAAAAATATATCACATATACCCTGGATTCACTGTGCGCAGGATGCAAAGACCAGGATTTGAAAAAGAAAAATCAGAGCTGGACAGGAAATGAAACGGAATCAAACATTCAAACTGTATCAGCAAGAATGTCTGATTTTCAACCAGGTATGGATTGGTCCGAATACCTGGAAATATTGATTATAGACGATGGATCAAGGGATCAAACCGGTGCGATTGCTGATCAATATGCGGAGCGCTATCCGACCGTTGTCCGTGTCATTCATAAAGAAAATGGCGGTCATGGATCTGGGATCAACTGCGGCATCCAGAATGCATTGGGGCGATATATGAAAGTAGTCGATGCCGATGACTGGGTGGATCCGGAGGCATTGGATCATCTGATTGCTGCCCTGAAAAACTGTCGGGATGATGTGCTGGTCAGCGGTTTCTACTGGCGATTTGACAACGGAAGCGGAGAGGAAAGCTCCTTTCCGAAAAAAGCAGAAATTCCGGAACCATTTTCAGGGGTGAAATATGGGATTTCCTATGAATTCGATGGAATCGCAGATCAGATTTATATGAAAATGCATGGAATTACCTGGAGGACGGAGATTCTGCGGCAGATGCCGCTTTCCATCGATGAACACTGCTATTACGTTGATGCCGAATACATCCTGTATCCGATTCCGTGGGTCAAGACCGTATCCTTTATCCCGGACTTTGTCTATCAGTACCGGATCGGCCGGGAAGGACAGAGTGTCAGCCCGGAGAAGATGATCAGGAATAAGGAAAATTATGACCGGGTGATGGAATCCCTGCTGTCATTTTATCGTCTGTATCAGGGTGGAACACTTACCGGAAAAGACGGAAAGAAGCTTCCATGCAGTCAGGAAAAGCTACAGTATCTTGAAAATGGAATTGCCAGGGTGGCAGCTGGGAGAGTGAAGATACTTCTGAGCCTTCCGGCAGGCAAGGAAGTAAAGCATGCATTGATGCAGTTTGAAGATGAATTACTTCGGGACTATCCGGAGATTTACCATGCGAACCGAAATAAGGCGGTGAAGCTGCTGCGGGTAAGCCGGTATGGGCTGTATCGGGCGGCGGTGTGGGCGCTTAGTAAGATGAATAGGAGCTTTTAAAAATGGGTCGATTGGGACAAAGATTAAATGGATTATATAGCTATAGAAATCTTTTGCAGCAATTAGTTGAACGAGATGTCAAACTGAAATATCGAAGAAGTTTTTTGGGGTATTTGTGGAGTATTTTAAATCCCTTAATGATCATGATGATTATGGTAATTGTTTTTTCCAATATGTTCCGCTTTGATATTCAGGATTATCCGGTTTATCTGATTATTGGTCAGACTGTATTTAATTTCGTATCAGAATCAACCAATCAGGCAATGTGGTCTATCACAGGCAATGCATCACTGCTGAAAAAGACATATGTGCCTAAATATATTTTTACACTTTCTAAAGTCACGAGTTCCTGTGTGAATATGCTGTTTTCATTGGGAGCTATGCTGATTGTCCTGCTTGTATGCAGAGTTCCTTTAAATTGGTATATGCTTTTTATTCCGGTCATTATTTTACAGGTATATGTATTTAGTACAGGAATTGGTTTGTTTTTGTCGCAGGCAACCGTGTTTTTCAGAGATGTTCAGTATATATATGCAGCTTTTATGACGGGATGGATGTATCTGACACCTATTTTTTATCCGATCAATCAGCTTCCGGAAGGAATACGGTGGGGGATTATGACATTTAATCCTCTTTATTCGTATATCACCCAGTTTAGAACGGTTGTATTGATGCAGCAGCTGCCGGAATGGGGGATGATACTGCAGGGGAGTCTGGTTGCCTTGGGCGTTTTGATTGTCGGAACCCTGTGTTTTATGAAAAATCAGGATCGTTTTATACTGTATATTTAACTGCTTGAAATAGGAGAAACCTATATGGATATGAATAACTGTGCTGTAAAAGCGGAACATGTAGTAATTCGCTTTAATATGGCGTCGGAAAAAATCGATAATTTGAAGGAATATTTTATCAAACTTGTAAAGCATGAGCTGATGTTTAAAGAGTTTCTGGCGCTGAACGATGTTTCGTTTGAAGTAAAAAAAGGAGAAGCCTGGGGAATCATTGGAGTCAATGGTTCTGGAAAATCGACCCTTTTAAAAGCAATTTGCGGGATTCTGAAACCGTATAAAGGGAAAATCACTGTCAACGGAAGCATCGCACCGCTGATTGAGCTGGGAGCTGGATTTGATGGGGATCTGACAGCCAGAGAGAATATATTTCTGAACGGTGCTGTATTGGGTCATGATAAGAAATTTATGGAACAGCATTTCGATGAAATTGTTGAGTTTGCAGAACTGCGGGATTTTCTGGATATGCCGATTAAGAACTATTCTTCCGGTATGGCGGCGAGACTTGGATTTGCAATCGCTACGATTGTGAAGCCGGATATTTTGATTTGTGATGAAGTCCTTTCGGTTGGAGATTATGCATTTCAGAAAAAGTGCGAGAAACGGATGAATGAGATGCGGGCAGCAGGAACAACGCTGCTTTATGTTTCACATTCGATTGAATCGGTTCAAAAGATTTGTGATCATGCGCTGTGGCTTCAAAAAGGCATAGTGAAAGGCGCAGGAAATGTGGATGAGATAGCGAAACAATACATGGACAGTTTGGCATAAAGATAAGAGGAATAGAGAAAAATTCAATGAGTAATATAAAAATTCTCATAGCGTGTCATAAAGATACGGCCCTGCTGGACAGTAAAATTTTGATTCCAATCCAGGTGGGGGCAGCTGGATCAGCAAGACGATTTGAACAAATGCTTTCAGATGATACAGGGGATCAGATATCTGCGAAAAATCCAATGTATTGTGAATTGACAGCGCAGTACTGGGCCTGGAAAAATCTGGAGGCAGACTATTACGGATTTTTTCATTATCGCAGATACTTAAGTTTTTCAGAACAAAAATATCGGGAAGATCGTTGGGGAAATGTGCGGGAAGATACATTCTCTGATGCAATAAAAGAAAAATATGGGCTCTCGGATAAACAGATAGAGAAAGTGGTTACTTCCTATGATTTGCTCATATCAGAAGAGAAAAACGTAGCATCCATGCCTGGAAAGGCGACGAATGTCTATGAACAGTATCAATACGGGGATTCTCTTCATATAGAAGACCTGGACTGCATCGTTTCGATTGTACAGGAAAAACATCCGGAATATGTACAAGATCTGAAAGAATATCTGAACGGAAAATATACTTGTTTTTGCAATATGTATATCATGAAAAAGGAGTTATTTCATGAATATATGGAGTGGCTGTTTGATATCTTGTCAGAATTTGAAAAACGCTCCAATCTGCACGATTATTCCATAGAAGGCCGAAGAACACCAGGGCATCTGGGAGAACGCCTTTTGACGCTTTACTATCTGCATCTTAAGAGAACCCGACAAATAAAAATAAAAAGTTTACAAACAGTTATCCTGTTTCATACAGAGCCTGCCTTGCAGGGAAATGTATCTCCAGCGTTCGAGAAAAATAATATTGCAATCGCAGCTGCCTGCAACGAAAAATTTGTTCCATATATGGCAGTCCTCCTGCAAAGTATTTGCGAACAGGCGGAGCAGAAAAATAATTATGACATACTTGTACTGACACAAGATATATCGGAAAAAAGTAAAAAAATTCTTTCACTCATAATAGGGGATAAAAGTAATTTTAAAATCCGCTATCTCAATCCGACGCCGTATATACAGGGATGTTCTTTTTATATCAGAGGGCATTTTAGTATAGAAACCTATTTCAGACTGGTTCTTCCGGAGTTGCTGCCAGATTATAAAAAAATTTTGTATCTTGATTCGGACATGGTTGTACTGGACGATGTTGCAAAATTGTATAACGAATCAATTGACGGCTATCTGCTGGGAGCGTGTTACGATGCAGATACAGCCGGGCTCTATAACGGTTATGAGCCAAATAAAAAAGCATACATGGATCAGGTGCTGCAATTAAAACATCCTTATCAGTATTTTCAGGCCGGAACGTTGCTAATAAACCTGGAAACGTTTCGGGCAACCTATACGGTAGAGAAAAAGCTTCAATATGCAGCATCCAGGAAATTTCAGCTCTTGGATCAGGATATCTTGAACAAACTCTGCGAGGGCAGAGTCCGCTATATAGATATGTCCTGGAACATGATGGTCGATTATGCCGGAATACGAAAAGAGCAGATTATAACAAAAGCGCCGGCATGGTTAAATGAAATGTATCTGGAAGCCAGAAAACATCCGAAAATCATTCATTATGCAGGCTCAGAAAAACCATGGAAGCATCCAGAGATGGATTTTGGAAGTGTATTTTGGCAGTATGCCAGACGCACACCGTATTATGAAACACTTCTTAGAGATATGACGCTTGCTTCGATTCAGGAAAAAGAAGAAAAGCGGAAGTGGAGCAGAAAAATTCTGGGAGGTATCCAGTGCGTCAGAGATCATGGGATTGGGTATACGTTGTGGTATTTGAAAAAAAGTGGAGGTCGTAAATGAAAGTATTATCGATATCAATTGCAGCTTATAATGTTGAATCTACGTTAAAAGAATGTTTAGATCCTTTTTTAAAATCTACAGTATTGGATGAATTGGATATTATGATTGTAGATGATGGTTCGGGTGATCATACGACAGCTATTGCACAAGAATATCAAGAATTGTATCCGGATACTTTTCGATTAATAAAGAAGAAAAACGGGGGATGGGGTTCTACTGTAAATAGTGGTATCAAAGAAGCAAGAGGAGTGTATTTTAAACAATTAGATGGTGATGATTATTATGAGCCAGAAGCTTTAAATAAATTTATCCAATATTTAAAAAGTGAGCCTAGTGATTTAGTTATTTCTCCATATATTACATATGATAGTGAGACGGGAAAAATTATTACAACAGAAGATTGTAATCCTGGTTGTGACTTATTGAAAAAATATCTGATAAAAGATATTCCTGAATTTGCTCCATTTATGCACAGTCTTTCAATAAAAACAAAATTACTTCAAAAAGGAGGAGTAAAAGTAACAGAACATTGCTTTTACACAGATACAGAATTTGTTTTGAAAGCATGTAATCAGGCTGATTCGATATCATTTTTTGATAAACCAATTTATTACTATCGCCGTGCAGCTGTGGGACAGAGTATGAGCCTTAGTGGTTTTGAGAAACATTATATGGAACAGTATAAAGTAATAGAGGTTTCGTTGGATTATTTACAGAAGAATGTTTCACGACCGGAGATTGCAACGGTGTACAAAGGGAACATAATAAAAAACTTAATAATGGACTGCCAAT
>ERZ773216.3558-NODE-3558-length-12351-cov-3.019275_pt1 | contig 12351 bp, 9 predicted proteins | sample MGYA00511259_ERZ773216 | MGnify/ENA primary metagenome ERZ773216 (study PRJEB29015, sample SAMEA2737764) | human gut metagenome | biome: human gut; feature: human-associated habitat; material: faeces | place: China | collected 2012 ... | reverse complement strand
TGTTATGTATGTTGATTCAGATGATTATATTGATTTATATATGGTAGAAAAACTTCTTAAAGAAGCAATTAATAGAAAAGCAGATACGGTTTTTTGTGGATTGACAAGAGTCCAACCAAATAAAGAGTTGTTACAAATACCATCGTATTATGATGATAAATTGTTTGTAGGGGAAGAAATTATCGATAGTGTATTACTTGAAATGATTGGTTCAAAACCTACAGAGAAAGAAGATGCTAATCTTTTTATGTCGGTATGGCATGCATTATATTCTATGGATATTATTAAAGAAAATAATATTCGTTTTCCTTCAGAGAGAAAAATAATGTGTGAAGATATAATGTATCATATTGATTATTTAACTCATGCTAATAGAGTTGTATATATAAAAGATTGCTTGTATTTTTATAGAGTTAATCCAATATCATTATCCCAAGTTTATGATGGAACAAGATTTGAAAGACAAAAAGTATTATCAAAAGCTATATGTACATCGTTGAATCAGTATATTTCGCAGGAAAGATATATTATAAGAGAACAAAGAAGACTTCTTGGCGGAGCAAGGGGACAGATATTAGCGATAGTTGCATCTGAAGAAAAAAATAAACTTATGCTAATTAAGAACATTTGCGAAGATGAAGAAATAAAGAATATACTGGAAAAATACCCATATAAATTAAATCCAATTAAACATAGAATTTTTAATTTTGGATTAAAATATAGAATAACGATATTAATATATATATTAGCTTTTATGACAAATAAATGTAGAGGTTGAAAAACGGAGTTGGATTATGCAAAAAATAGCGATTTTATGTCCATCAACGAAACCAGTTCCAGCTGTAAGGGGTGGAGCAGTAGAAACAATTATTGAAGGACTTATTACACAAAATGAAAAAACACCGAAGTTTGAGATTACTGTTTTTTCTGAATATGAAAAAGAAGCAGAGATAAAAAGTAAAAAATTTAAAAATACTACTTTTGTATATGTAAGGACAAATATAAAGATAGAAAGAATATATTATTTATTTTATCGATTTGTTAAAAAAATATTTAAGATAGCACTTCCGGATAATTTAGCTAGAAATAAAATGGTTAAAGAAATTATGGTAAATGATTATGATTGGATATTATTTGAAGCAGGAGAAGTGTTTTCTTTAAAGTATTACAAAAATAAATTGCCAAAAGAAAAACTACTTGTTCATGCACATGGTATGATTACCCCAATCCCAGATGTAGATCAATACTTTTCGTATTATATTTCAATAAGCGAGTTTGTTCAAAGGTATTGGAAAAAATCAAGTAATAGGCCATCAAATACATATAAAATATGGAAAAATTGTATATACACAGAAAAATTTCAGCGTAAGCTTGAAAAAGATAAAAGTATTTTATTGCGTAAAAGGCTTGGATTTTCGGAAAATGACTACATAATTATATTTACAGGAAGAATTATTCCAGAAAAAGGAGTATTAGAGCTGATTAATGCACTTAATTTTATAAATGATGATTCTATAAAGTTGTTGATAATTGGTAGTGCAAACTTTGCAGATAAGACTTCTTCTACCTATGAGAAAAAGGTTTATAATCAAGTACAAAAATTTGGTAGTAGAGTAAAGTTTACAGGATATATTTCAAATGAAGAGTTATATAAGTATTATAGTATTGCAAGTGTAGCTGTTGTTCCTTCAATGTGGGATGAGCCAGCAGGATTGGTGGTAGTAGAGGCTATGGCAGCAGGTGTTCCGCTTAAGGCTATGGTTGCAGGTATTTCCTGTGGTCTTGTTACTGGCGATACCGATGATGATTACATCGTTCTGACCGATATTCAGGGTCTTGAGGACTTCTTCGGAGATATGGACTTCAAGGTAGCCGGAACTCATGACGGTATCACAGCAATCCAGATGGATATCAAGATCCATGGACTGACAAGACCGATCGTAGAAGAAGCAATCAGACGTACAAAAGAAGCTAGAGAATATATCCTGACAGAAGTTATGGAGAAATGCATCGCAGCTCCCCGTACAGCTGTAGGCGAATATGCTCCGAAGATCATCCAGATCCAGATCGATCCTCAGAAGATCGGTGATGTTGTAGGTCAGAGAGGAAAGACTATCAATACGATCATCGAGCGTACAGGTGTTAAGATTGATATCACAGACGAAGGTGCGGTATCTATCTGTGGAGTTGATCAGAAGAGCATGGATGAGGCAGCTAACATGGTTAAGATCATTGCAACTGATTTTGAAGCAGGACAGATCTTTACAGGTAAAGTTGTCAGCATCAAAGAGTTTGGTGCATTCGTTGAATTTGCACCGGGTAAAGAGGGAATGGTACACATTTCCAAGATCTGTAAAGAAAGAATCAATCGTGTTGAGGATGTTCTCACACTTGGTGATAAAGTTAAGGTTATCTGCCTTGGCAAAGACAAGATGGGAAGAATCAGCTTCAGCATGAAGGATGTACCGGAAGAAGCGTAAAAAATTATGAGATATCACAATATTACCAAGGACGATATGCTTAACGGCGACGGGCTTCGTGTAGTTCTCTGGGTGGCAGGATGTAATCACTGCTGTCCACAGTGCCAGAATCCTGTCACCTGGGATCCAAACGGCGGACTGCCTTTCGGTGAGGCAGAACGCAAGGAGATTTTTGCGGAACTGGATAAGGATTATGTGAGCGGAATTACCTTTTCAGGTGGAGATCCACTGCACCCGGCAAATATCACTGAGGTAACATCCTTTGCGAAGGAAATCAGAAAGAGATATCCGGGCAAAACGATCTGGCTTTATACAGGTTTCAGATGGGAAGAAATCTGTCGCGAAGAGATCGTGCGTTATCTGGATGTCTGTGTAGACGGTGAATTTGAGGTGGACAAGAAAGAACTTTCCCTGAAATGGAAAGGTTCCAGCAATCAGAGAGTGATCGATGTTCCCAGAACTCTTCATGAAGGAAAAATCGTATTGCATTAATAAAGAAATAGATACAGGCAGTTCAAGTATGCTTCAGGTGTACCTGAACTGCCTGTTTTGCTAAATAGGAGGAAAACACAGATGAAACGAATTGCGAAATTTCACAAAGTAAGCAAAGAACGCTTCACAGCAGACTGGATTGATACATTTGCACAGTCTCAGGAAGAAGCAGAGAAAATATACGAAGCAATCCGCCTGCCAAAGAGAGCAACAGCAGGGAGTGCGGGTTATGATTTCTTTGCACCGGCAGAATTCACACTCAAACCAAGTGAAACAGTGAAAATCCCTACCGGAATTCGCGTAGAAATGCAGCCGGAATGGGTACTGAAATGCTATCCGAGAAGCGGTCTGGGATTTAAATACCGCCTGCAGCTTAATAATACAGTTGGAATCATTGACAGTGATTATTTCTATTCCGATAATGAAGGACATATTTTTGCAAAGATCACAAATGACTCTAATGAGGATAAGACACTTACCATCCCGGCAGATACAGGATTTATGCAGGGAATCTTTGTAGAGTACGGAATCACAGTTGATGATGAGGTATCAGAAATCCGTAATGGTGGATTTGGAAGTACGACTGCGAAGTAGTAATCAGCCGGGTTTCATTTTCTGATATATTGATAATGATAAGGCATGATCTACAAAGTTATGTGATGAAATTAAAAACGGAATGTTAAAAAAGTAGAACGTGAGAAGGAAACAAAGATTTTCTCTTTACGTTCTGCTTTTTCTTTGATATAATATTTTGAGATTCAAAATATTTGCAATACATATAATATAAGTTCAGTTAAAAATTTTATGCAAATGATGCAAATGGAAAAATTAATTGAGTAAAAAGGTGGAGCGGATGAATTTCATCTGCCGGACTATAAAAGTTGAAGATTGAGGAGAAAAAAAGTCATGATTATTGAACCAAAAGTAAGAGAATATATCTGCACAACCGCACATCCGCAGGGCTGCGCAGAGAGTGTGCGCAATCAGGCAGATTATGCCTGTAAGCAGGGAACTGTAAATGGAACAAAGAAGGCACTGATTATCGGATGCTCTACAGGATATGGACTTGCATCCCGTATCTGTACACTGGAAAACTGCGGAGCTGATACCCTGGGAATTATGTTTGAACGTCAGGCGAATGGCAGAAGAACGGCAACACCGGGATGGTACAATACAGCAGAATTTCACCGTCTGGCGGCAGAAAAGGGGGCTTATGCGAAAACGATTAATGGAGATGCTTTTTCCAAAGAAATAAAAGATAAGGCCATTGAATTGATAAAAAAAGATCTGGGAAAAGTAGATCTGGTAGTGTACAGCCTAGCTGCTCCGAGACGTACGGATGCGGATGGAAAGACATGGTCATCTTGTCTGAAAACTACAGGAGAAGCGTTTACAGAGAAGAGTCTTGATTTAAGAAATAACGAGATTACAGAGAAGACAGTAGACCCTGCCACAGATGAAGAAGTGCTTAGCACAGTGAAAGTTATGGGCGGCGAAGACTGGGCAGATTGGATTGACGCGTTGAAAGCAGCGGATGTGCTGACGGAAAATGCAGTGACAGTTGCATATTCCTATATCGGACCGGAGCTTACCTATCCAATTTATTATCATGGAACAATCGGAACAGCAAAGCAGCATTTGCAGAAAACAATGACGGAGATCAATCAGGCGCATCCGGATGTACGCGCAGTGGTTTCGGTAAATAAAGGACTGGTAACACAGGCAAGTGCGGCTATTCCTGTAGTGCCGCTGTATTTCGCAATTCTTTATAAGGTGATGAAGAAGGCAGGAAACCATGAGAACTGTATCCAGCAGATTGCGAGACTTTTTACACAGAAACTTTATACTTCGGAAGGATTTCTGACAGATGAAAATGGATTTATCCGTATGGATGACTATGAACTGACACCGGAGATCCAGGAAGAGGTAAAAAAATGCTGGGAAGCAGTTACTACGGATACTGTAAATGAATATTGTGATATTGACGGATATTGGGAAGATTTCTATCATATGTTCGGATTCCGCTATGAGGATATTGACTATACGCAGGATGTGGATGCGGATGTGGAGATTGATGGAATCATAATATAGAGTTATAGGATAAAAAATTTAAAATATTCATTTAGCCGAATCAAGTAAGCCGTCTGCTTTAATTGTAAAGCAGTTATTTGGTATAGAACTATGTAACGAAAATGGATTGTGAATTTACGCTTGTTTAAGGTACTAATTTCATAGTAAATAAAAAATATTCTCTCTAAACAATGGATATAGGAAGAAGTGAACTATATCAGTTAAGAGAGAATAATTTTTATCCAAATGGTATTGATAGAAAAATATTAAATAAGTCAACAGTCTATTTTGTTTTGTATACCGGATCTGCAGGATATCCACTTCGCAGTTTCTGCATGCCACGCTGCAGGGCATCCTTTGAATTTTTCCAGTTGGCATCTTTGTTTCTGTAGTCAAATTTATCTGACAGCCATACGAGGTCTTCTTCCATGCGCTGGAAATTCTCATCCATCAGCTTAAACATAGCAGGGTAAAATTCTGCTTTTTCTTTATCATTCAGATATTTGTCTGCATTATCACAGAGCACTCCGAAGTGGTGCAGACAGAAACCTTTTCCAGACAAAATCTTGTTTTTGAACTCATTGTCCTGGCGATATAGCCAGAAGAAAGTTTCCACATATCGTGCAAAAGTATCCGAAATATTCTGGCAGATAAAACAACTGCAATCTTTAGAAGCAGCCCAGGCAGCAAGCGTATTTTTGTCTGTGACTGCATCTGAACGGCGAAAACGTCCTAAAATCGATGACTTTCCGGGTGTGAAAGAATCGAATTGCTTTTTCATTTCTTCGCGAAGTTTATGGTAATGTGTCTGAAGAATCAGTGTATTGCCAAGCGTATTTCCGTAATCAAACATTTTCTTCATATGTACTTTACAGAATCCTGCCTTATCCGTCTGATCACGAATATCACTCTCCATATAAGAAGAACTGTTTCCAAGTACGAAATCCAGTGAATTCTGTTCCAGTTCACGCTCGATGAAACAAAAAGGACACTCGTCATTGGCATTAACAGCGTCGTTAAGCGGAATGGTATATAATTTTTCTTTCATTTTGATATGCTCCAATCATAGTTTTGACTTTCTTTTATTTTGCATAGAAATTCGGGGAATGTCAAGATTATATGATTGATTGGAGAAGAGGGGATGTGCTATGATAGCTATAGGTATTTATAAACGATAGCATTTCAAAAAATTTAACATGGGGGACAAAGCAAATGATAGAATTACAGCTTCATGAGAATTGGCAGCTATGTGATATTAAGAAACAGGACTGGATTCCTGCACAGGTGCCGGGGGATATCTATTCAGCGCTTCTTAAAGCGGAAAAGATGCCTGATCCATTCTTTGGAGACAATGAATATCAGGCGAAAGCGTTGATGGAGGAGGATTACGAATACCGAACGGTATTTACCTATGATGAAAAGCAGTTTGAGAACTGTCAGGAAGTAATTCTGAGATTTGACGGAATTGATACGATCGCGGATATTTATCTGAATGAATGTTATCTGGGAAAAGCAGACAATATGCACAGAGTCTGGGAATTTCCGGTTGGAGAACTGTTACAGGAAGGCGAGAATACACTTCGGGTTATCATCAGATCACCGTTGAAATTCATGGCAGAAGCTTTTAAAAAGTATAAAAATATTGGAAACGAGGATACAGTAGAGGGATTTATGCATCTTCGTAAAGCACATTATATGTCTGGATGGGACTGGGGTGCCTGTCTGCCGGATGGCGGTATTTTCCGTCCTGTAACTCTTCTGGGAATCGAGTCAGCCAGACTGGACAGCGTATATATCCGTCAGGTACATGAGGATGGAAAAGTACTGCTGATTCCGGAAGTGGATGTGGAGACAGTAGACGAAGCGGAAATTGATACAGATGAAAAAAACAGCGCAGAGATGCCTGATCAGGGCGTGGAAAGTGAAGCAGATGAGGATTTACTGGAATATGAAGTTACAGTAACTGCGCCAGATGGAACGAAAATTGTAAGTGACGGATCTCCGGATGAAATCGTAATCGAGAATCCACAGTTCTGGTGGCCAAACGGTCTGGGAGAGCAGCCATTATATCAGGTTCAGGTAGACCTGAAAGCAGGAGATAAAACCGTCGATACCTGGTGTAAGAAAATCGGACTTCGGACACTGACCATGCACATTGAGAAAGATGAGTGGGGAGAAAGCTTTGCTCACGAAGTGAATGGCTATCAGGTTTTTGCAATGGGTGCAGACTATATTCCAGAGGATAATCTGCTGCAGAGAACCTCAAAGGAACGTACCAGAGAATTACTTCTTCAGTGTAAGAGAGCAAACTTTAACACGATTCGTGTCTGGGGCGGCGGCTATTATCCGGAGGACTGGTTCTTTGATCTTTGTGATGAACTTGGCCTGATGGTATGGCAGGACTTTATGTTTGCCTGCTCGGTCTATGAACTGACACCGGAATTTGAGGCGAATATCCGTCAGGAATTTATTGATAATATCAAAAGAATCCGTCATCATGCGTCACTTGCACTGTGGTGTGGCAATAATGAGATGGAAATGTTTGTAAAACAGGGCACCTGGGTAACGAAACCTACAGAGGTGAGAGACTATCTGCTGATGTATGAGCGCATTATTCCGGAAGTACTCAGAGAATATGATCCTGATACATTTTACTGGCCGGCAAGTCCGTCATCAGGCGGATCTTTTGATGAGCCGAATGATCCGAATCGTGGAGATGTGCATTACTGGGAGGTATGGCATGGAAACAAGCCATTTGCGGAATATCGCAAATATTTCTTCCGCTATGCTTCTGAATTTGGTTTTCAGTCATTCCCGTCTGTTAAGACACTGGAGACGGTAACTGATGATCCGAGAGAACTGAATCCGTTTTCTTATGTGATGGAGAAACATCAGAGAAATTATGGCGGAAATGGAAAGATTGCCAAGTATATGCAGGCTGCCTATCGTTATCCGGAGAACTTCAGTGCTTTTGTATATGCCTCTCAGCTTCTTCAGGCAGATGGAATCCGCTATGGAGTAGAACATTACCGTAGAAACCGAGGTCGCTGTATGGGAGCAATCTACTGGCAGTTAAATGACTGTTGGCCGGTTATTTCCTGGTCATCCATTGATTATTATGGAAGATGGAAAGCTCTTCATTATTATGCTAAGAGGTTCTTTGCACCGGTAATGCTTTCCTGCGAGGAGCAGAGTTGGATGACAGTGGAAGCGGATATGAACCGTCAGCATTTCGAATTTGAGAAATCTATCCGCCTGAATGTGACAAATGAAACTTTGACTGCGCATAAAGTGCTGGTAAAATATGCAGTGCGCGATGCCAGTGCGAAAATCCTGCGTCAGGAAGAACAGTGGGTAGAAGTTCCTGCGCTTTCCAGTGTGTGGATGGATAAAGTAGAACTTCCGGGAATTGACTGCTTCAATGAATATGTAAGTTATGAAGCATGGGAGAATGAACAGATCATTTCTCAGGGAACAGTGATTTTCTCTTATCCGAAATATTTCCACTATCAGGATCCGAAGCTTTCAGTGAGAGTGGAAGGGGATGAGATTATTGTCAGTGCAGAAGCCTATGCTAAGAGCGTAGAAATTCAGAATGAGAACGACGATCTGATTCTGGAGGATAATTACTTCGATATGAATGCAGGCGAACGCAGAGTAAAAATCCTTGATGGAAAACCAGAAAACCTGAAAGTACGCAGTGTGTACGATATATAAGTCAGGACTTTGGGCAGACACTTACTTGATTCGTTTAAATAAGCGTTTGCCTTAATAGGTATTACGGTTGCAAAAGTCAATAATCGGCAAATAGAAATATATGAATATTGAAAAGCAGAAGAGATAGAAATTTTCTGATGGGAAATGAAATATATAAAAAATAAGAATCTCCGACATTTACAAAATGTAAGAGATTCTTATTTTAAATTAGTCGATCTTTTCGAGAGAATCCTTTGCGTTCTGAAGAACTGTATCAAAAGCAACAGCAGCTTTTGCGTATTCTTCGTCACTTTCGATGTTGGAAAGCATAGGATCGCCGCTTTCTGTGCGGGCAAATGTATAAAGGTAAACTTCACCACTCTGGTTCTGTCCATTCTCGTCCAGTGGGAGAAGTGCAATGTATTCTTTTGCATCTACCGGGAAAATAGTAAGGATCGCGCATTCTACCTCGGTATCATCTTCCATGGTAAGTGTGATAGTTTTGTGTTCTTCAGATGTGCCACATCCACTGCTGGAATCACATCCGCCGCCGCAGGAAGCGCAGTCACTTGGGTTACATCCGCCAAATGTAAATTCGTCACTCATTTTATATTCCTCATTCTTTCTTTTTTATCAGTGAGAGGGGAAATATCTGCCGCCTCAATTTCGTTTTATTGTAGCAGAAACACAGTAAGAATGCAAGCTGCTGTTCTCAGTAACTACACTACAATATAAAAAGATGTTTGTTACAGGTGCAAAACGTGTTATAATGGATAAAGACAGTGTTTATAGTAAATATTCAGATTATAAGGGGATCAGCTTATATGAAATTAATTTCATGGAATGTAAATGGAATCCGTGCCTGCATTGGCAAGGGATTTGAAGAGAGTTTTGCTGCGCTTGACGCAGATATTTTTTGCCTGCAGGAAACGAAGTGTCAGCAGGGACAGGTAGAACTGGAACTTCCGGGATATCATCAGTACTGGAATTATGCGAACAGACGCGGCTACTCCGGAACTGCTGTTTTTACAAAGAAAGAACCGATATCTGTAGCTTACGGTCTGGGAATCGAAGAGCATGATAAAGAAGGACGAGTGATCACTCTGGAATTTGAGAACTTTTATCTTGTGACTGTATATACACCAAATTCCCAGAGTGAATTACGCAGACTGGAATACCGTATGCACTGGGAAGAGGATTTCCTGGCATATCTTTTAAAATTACAGGAGAAGAAACCGGTGATTTGCTGTGGCGATTTCAATGTTGCCCATAAAGAAATTGACTTAAAGAATCCAAAGACAAATCGTAAAAACGCTGGCTTTACAGATGAAGAAAGAGCATGTTTTGATAAGGTACTTGAGAGCGGATTTATAGATACGTTCCGTTATTTTTATCCGGATGTGGAAGGAAGATATTCCTGGTGGTCTTACCGCTTTAAGGCGAGAGAGAAGAATGCGGGATGGAGAATTGACTATTTTATCACTTCTCCACAGCTGAAAGATAAGCTAAAAGGCGCTGAAATTCATTCTGATATCATGGGTTCAGACCATTGTCCGGTAGAACTTGAGATAGAATTAGATTGATGCACATCACAAAGTATGTTGCAAGACGTAGAGAGAACAGTGACGATTGACAGGGATGGCATATCATATGGACAGACATAAGCAGTAAGAAAGAAGATGGAGGAGACGAAGAGATGGTTGAACGCAGAAAGATAAGAACAGAAAAGGGGCTGGCTCTTGTACCTGGTGCAAATAAGCTCTCAGGTGGCTGTAATTTTGCAGTGGAGGTACCGGAGGGCAGCCAGGCATCTCTGGTTCTTTACAAAAAGAGATCAAGAAAACCTTTTGTGGAGATTCCTTTTACGCAAGAAGAAAGAATCGGGAATATGTATGCGTTATCCATCCCGGATTTTCAGCCAGAGGCATATGAATATAATTTTATGGTAGATGGAAAAGTTTACATCGATCCCTGTGCGTACCGGATTCTGGGAAGAGAGAAATTTGGTGCGGCAGTGGATGCGGATATTCATAAGGTAAGATGTGGATTTCTCCGAAATGAGGCATTTGACTGGGAAGGCGATAAAGAACCATCAATTCCATACCATGAAATGATTCTTTATAAACTACATGTAAGAGGATATACAAAGACAAACCGAACTGTAACAGGTACGAAAGGAACTTTTCAGGCCCTGGAAGAAATGATTCCATACTGGAAAGAACTGGGTATTAATACGATCGAGCTGATGCCTGCATATGAATTCATGGAAAGCGGCACATGCAGAGACGCAGAGAAAGAGGAAATGGTATCTGAAAAACGTACAGAGGGCCGCGTGAATTTCTGGGGTTACATACCAGGCTATTATTTTGCGCCAAAGAGATCTTACTGTGCCACAGATGACCCGGAGAAAGAGTTTAAGACACTGATTAAAAAGTTACATCAGGCTGGAATTGCCTGTATTATGGAAATGTATTTTCCGAAAGAATGCAACATGCTCGTAGTATTGCGGGCATTACAATTCTGGAAACTTTATTATCATGTGGACGGCTTTCATTTACTGGGAGAGGGAGTTCCGACAGAAATTCTTATGCATGATGCGATTCTGAGTAATACACGACTGATGTTTCACGATTTTAATGCAGATCAGATTATCAAAAAGAAAAAATCCGATAATAAATGTATTGCGCAATATGAGCCGGGATTTCAGCAGGATATGCGCAGATTTTTAAAAAGTGATGAAGATATGGTTGGTGTTGCGGCATATAGGTTCAGAAGAAATCCGAGAGATTACGCTGTTATCAACTACATGGCCTGTCAGGATGGCTTTACCCTGAATGATATGGTAACCTATAATTACAGACATAATGAAGCCAATCAGGAGAATAATCAGGATGGCAGCAGCTACAATTATTCATGGAACTGTGGTGTGGAAGGACCAAGCAGAAAGTTGCAGGTCCGTCAGATGAGAGAACGTCAGATAAGAAATGCGTTTCTTATGATGCTGCTCAGCCAGGGAGTGCCTCTGATTTATGGTGGAGATGAGATAGGAAATTCCCAGAACGGAAATAATAATGCGTATTGCCAGGACAACCAGGTAGGATGGATTGACTGGAAGGGTATGAAGAAGAATCGGGAACTGCTTGAATTTGTAAAAAGTGCGATTGCGTTTCGTAAAGAGCATCCGATCCTTCACGTGCCGGATGAATTGCGGGGCGTAGATTACAAGACAAAGGGACTGCCGGATGTTTCACTTCATGGAGAGCGTGCCTGGTATATGAATTCAGAGAATACTTCAAGATTACTTGGAATCATGTACTATGGTGCTTATGCAAAAAAAGCGGATGGAAGTGATGATGCTTCTGTTTATGTCGCATATAATTTTCATTGGGAAACCAGGGAATTTGCCCTTCCTAATCTGAGACATAAACGCTGGAAAAAGGTGATTGATACCAGTGCCGAAAAAGAAAATTACTTCCTTAAAGAAAGCGAAGAAAAATACAGTAAGAAGCTGGAGATCGCACCGCGTACGATCGTGGTATTGCTGGCAGTAGAGGAGGAGAAGAAAGATGCACCCGTGGCTGCACTTTAAAACAATAACCAGACATAAACTGCT
>ERZ773216.3547-NODE-3547-length-12395-cov-4.056726_pt1 | contig 12395 bp, 10 predicted proteins | sample MGYA00511259_ERZ773216 | MGnify/ENA primary metagenome ERZ773216 (study PRJEB29015, sample SAMEA2737764) | human gut metagenome | biome: human gut; feature: human-associated habitat; material: faeces | place: China | collected 2012 ... | reverse complement strand
AGAAGGCGAAGGACATTCCGTGTGCCGTCGGCTTCGGGATCTCCACCCCGGAGCAGGCGAAAAAGATGGCCGGTCTCTCCGACGGTGCGATCGTTGGATCGGCCATCGTGAAACTCTGCGGAAAGTATGGAAAAGATGCGGTTCCGTATGTGAAGGAATACGTGAAGTCGATGTGTGATGCGGTGCATGGGATCTAAGAATCGTCCAGGAAACGCTCCGCGAGGATGCACAGTGATATAAGCCAGCTTCGCTGACCAGAATCACGCGCCAAGTCTCACGGACGTTCGACTTAAATGCAGAAGAATGTTGTCGAAATGGTAATTGGGAACATGCACTTTTGCGAGGTAAAGTGTTTGCGCTATACCGTACTTTGTGCTAAAATTAAATAACGAACTGTCAATTCTGCGGTGCAGGGACTCCCTTGCACCGCAGTTACTTGTGCAAAGGAGAAAGATGTATGCCAGTAGGAATTATCATCAACGCCCTGTCCGTCGCCATCGGTGGTGTGGTCGGGGCTTTATTTGGGCATAAGCTGCCCACAAGGATCAATTCAGAACTCACGAAGATCTTCGGTGTCTGCTCCATGGGAATGGGCGTGAGTTCCATCGGACTCATGAAAAATATGCCCGCTGTTATCTTTGCGGTGATCATTGGAACCGCGTTTGGTCTGGCGATCAATCTCGGCGGGATCATCAACAAAGGCGCCGGATGTATGGAAAAACCAGTCGGAAAGATCTTCCCGAATAAGAACAAAGATATGTCGAGAGAAGAGTATATGACGATGCTCGTGACAATCATCGTGTTATTCTGTGCCAGCGGAACAGGAATCTACGGTTCCCTGGATTCCGGAATGAGCGGAGACCACACGATCCTGATCTCCAAGTCGATCCTGGACTTCTTTACAGCCATGATCTTTGGCGGAACGCTCGGAATGGTGGTTGCGGCCGTTGCAATCCCGCAGTGTGTGATCTTCCTCGCGATCTTCGCAGCTGCAAAATTCATCTTCCCGCTCACGACACCGGAGATGATCGCGGACTTTAAGGCCTGCGGCGGTTTCCTCCTTCTGGCCACAGGTTTTCGCATCGCAAAGATCCACAACTTCCCGGTCGCCGATATGATCCCCGCCATGGTGCTCGTCATGCCGGTGAGCTGGTTCTGGGGGAATGTGGTTGTGCCGATGCTGTAAATAAAAAAGCTTTTTCAGTACATGTTTTAGAGGAATAAAACTGATGCTGAAAAAGCTTTTTTTGTTTGCGTGGAAGTTCAAATAGAACTTCCTATGTATGAGAAAATGATATAAAAATGGGAGGACTCAATCGACCGGAAGAAATTCTGCTGGGAGTATGATTCTTTGAATCGGCATATCAGGATGGGAAAGGCGTTCCAGAAGCTGCTTTCCTGTCGCGCGCCCCATTTCGGCAACTGGCTGCTTGATCAGGCTCATATGCTGAAGACCATACTGTGCCTGTTCACTGTCTTTGTAACCGATCAGATCAATATCATGGTGGGGGCGGATTCCACGCTGATTTAAGATCATCATAGTCTCAATCGCCATAATATTGTTGGAAATAACCAGAGCAGTACAGCCAAGCGCCAGAAGCGCATCGAGATTCTCAACTACCAGAGAAGTCATAGACGTTCCGGTACGGATCAGGGCTTCAGAAAAGATTCCATGTTTTTCCATCGTATCGCGATAGGCATCAAGACGTTCTTTTGTTGTGGAAATGCGGGGAATCCCGGTGATGAATCCGATTTTAGAATGTCCTTTCTTTATAAGGTATTCCACTCCATCGGACATGGCCTGATAGTTTGCGGAGATCACGGAATCATAGGGAGCGCCTAAAGGGGAGCGGTCAACTAAGACAACAGGAATACTGGGAGGAACGATTCCTGAAATATCAGAGTAGTTTTCAACCGTAGAGGCCAGAACAAAACCATCGACAATACCGCTGGATAAAATTCTCAGGTTGTCGATCTCGCGCTCTTTCGTTTCCTTTGTATTAATAACGAGAAGCTTGAAGCCTTCTTTGGAGATAACGTTTTCAACTTCCTCGATCATTGTCGCAAAGAAGGGATTTGAAATATCAGGTACAATAAATGCAATTAAATTTCTCTTTCCCGTCTTAAAACTTCGTGCAGTCGCATCAGGACTGTAGTGAAGTTCTTCGATACTTTTCAGAACGAGCCGTTTCGTTTCTTCTTTTACATAACGGGTATTATTGATGACATGGCTGACGGTGGCAGTAGATACGCCGGCAAGGGCAGCGACATCACGAATACTAACTTTTGACATATGCATTTATTCCCCCTTCGCAACATTGTAAAACGTTTAACATAAGTATATCACCCAAAAATATTGATGTCAATTAAATAAAATTGAGCAGAATAACTATTGGACAAAAACGAAGAATATGTAAAAAGTACACAAAAAAGCGAAAAAGCATTTGTAAATTAGTAATAATTGACAATACATATATGGCGGGGGTATAATGAAACTACAGAACAAGTTAAACGTTTACGCAAACGTTTGACAGAACGAGTAATGGTCCATCGGGGACTAGATAACAAAAAAGGAGAGGACGATATGAAGAAGAGTGCGAAACGAATTTTTGCAGGCGCTATGGCAGCGGCAATGATGCTTTCGTTGACAGCATGCGGCGGAGGCAGTTCAACGGAAACAACGGCGGCGGCAACAACGGCAGCAGTTGGAACTGAGACAGCAGCACCGGCAGGTGATCAGGAGAAGGTTGTTAAAATTGCATATACTTCAGACCCGGGTTCCCTTGGCACATTCGATGAGGGATCTTCCAGCGGACGTTGGACAGTTCTGGCGTATACATATGAGAACCTGATCTATATGGGTGGTGATGGTGAGTACTACGGAATACTTGCGAAAAACTGGGCAAAGAACGAAGCGGAATCTACTCCGACAAACGTGGTATGGGATATCGAACTTTACGATTATATTAAAGATACAGCGGGAAACAATATTACCGCAGACGATGTAGTATTCAGCTTTAACGAGTGTCTTGAAAATGGTAAAGGAAACCAGCATACAGCATTGACCGGTTCCCTTGTATCAATTGAAAAGACCGGCGATTATACAGTAAAACTTGTGTGCAATAGTGAGGCGGCAGGAGAAGTTGAGAATATGCTGACTCAGGTTATGATCGTTTCAGAGAAAGCATACAAGGACAGCGGAGACTGCATGAGAACCATGCCGGTTGCAACCGGCCCATACAAGGTTGAGTCCTGGGTAACAGGTTCTTCCCTTACACTTGTAAAGAATGAAGACTACTGGCAGAAGGAAGATCTTCGTGTTGAGTGTCAGGAACAGAATGTTGATAAGATCGAATATTATTTCGTTACAGAGTCCTCTCAGATTGCAATCGGACTTGAGACCGGTATTTATGATGTTGCGACCTCTCTGAACTATTCAAATGCAAGCCGCTTTATGGAGGGCGGAGAGAGTGCTGCGAACTTTAATGTAGAAGAAGCCCGCGATAACTACATTCAGCAGATGTGGATCAACCGTTCTACAGAAAGTCCGTTAAACGATCTTAAAATTGCGCAGGCTGTTCTTTACGCAATTGACCAGCAGGGACTGATCAATGTGGTTATGGAAGGCCATGGTGAGCCGGTTTACTGCTATGGCAGTGATTTGAACATTGGATTCCAGGAAAAATGGAAAACAGAGGATTATTATAACTATAATCCGGAAAAAGCAAAAGAACTCTTAAAGGAAGCCGGAGTTGCTGATGGAAGTCTGAAACTTACAATTCTCTGTGACACAGATGAGGTTCGTGTAAAGACTGCACAGATCATTCAGGCATACTTAAAAGAAGTTGGAATTGACAGTGAGGTTACATCCTTTGAACAGGCTCTCTGGAATACATACCAGACAGATCCGACGAAGTTCGATCTTAATATTTCCTATAACTCCGCATACGGTTATATTACCCGTATCTGGAACCAGTTAAACAGCACACGTTACGCAGAGCATAACATGGCAATGGTAAGAGATGACAAACTGGACAATCTTCTGATGACAGCAGCCGTTTCTCAGGACGCTGCGGACATTGATGCCGCAAAGCAGTACATGGTCGAGGAAGCTTACCATTATGGTCTCTTCCATAAAGACAACTACTATATTACAAACAAGAATAAGATTACAGGTGCAAAATACAGCATCCGTTCCAACTTCCTTCCGGGCGCATCTACTTACGTTTGGAACTAAGCTTATGGAATAAAAATCAATGAAAATTGCAATGCAGTTTTTATAGTTACATGACAACAAGCATCGGCGTGCAGGAACCATATATTTGGATTCGGCACGCCGATTCCTAAAAACAGAGGTATTTGGGAGGAAGAAGAATGATCAGATTTATTGGCAAACGAATTCTGCAGATGATACCTGTAGTACTGCTCGTTGCGACATTGATCTTCGGTATTCTGTACCTGGTTCCCGGTGATCCGGCGCAGATCATGCTGGGGAGTACAGCGTCGGAATATGAACTTGCGGAGATGAGAGAACAGCTTGGTTTAAACAGACCATTTATCGTGCAGCTTGGAGAATTTTTATCGGATGTATTTCTTCATTTTGATTTGGGTGAATCTTATCTGACAGGTGCTCCGGTTGCGGGAGAAATTATGCAGAGACTTCCGAGAACATTGATTCTGGGAATTGCCTCAATGGTATTAGCGTTTGGTATCGGAATCCCGCTTGGCGTAACGGCAGCGGTTCACCAGAATGGCTGGGGAGACAGAATCAGCATGATCATTGCACTTCTCGGCGTTTCGATTCCGACATTCTGGCTTGCAATGCTGTTTGTACTCTTATTTTCATTAAAACTTGGCTGGTTCCCGGCAAGCGGAATCGGCGGTTGGGAGTATTATGTACTTCCGACAGTTTCACTTTGTTTCGGTGGTCTTGCCACTCAGGCACGACAGGCGAGATCAAGTATGCTTGAGGTCATCCGTGCGGATTATGTTGTCACAGCGCGTTCAAAGGGATTGACCCAGCGAGAAGTTATCTTAAAGCATGCACTCCCGAATGCATTGAACCCGATCATTACACTGGCAGGAACTAACCTTGCGGTTATTTTCGGCGGTTCCATTGTTATCGAAAACGTATTCTCATTCCCGGGAATCGGCCAGTATATGATTACGGCGATCAATCAGCGTGACTATCCGATCGTTCGTGGCTGCGTTGTCATGCTTGCAGTAGTATTTGCGGTAATTATGCTGTTAGTTGACCTATGTTACGCGTTTAATGATCCGCGAATCAAGGCGCGTTACGAGAATCAGGGCAAAAAGAAGAAACCGAGCAAGGAGGGAAAATGATGGCGAAGGACAATACATATAAAAAAGAAAATGCGTTTCTGGTCCTCGCAAAACGGATGTCCAGAAACAAAAACGCAATGTTTGGTCTGACATTATTTGTGATCCTGGTTCTGGCGATTATCATTGTCCCGATCGTTTCTCCGTATCAGTATGATAAGATGGACGTCATGGCAATCAAGCAGGGACCGTCATCTGCGCACCTGTTTGGCACAGATGATCTCGGAAGAGATATTTTTACCAGAGTCTTTTACGGCGGAAGATATTCCTTAAGTATCAGTATTGCGGCAGTATTATTTTCAACTGCTATCGGTACAGTCGTTGGAGCAATCGCAGGATATTTCGGTGGTGCAGCCGATACGGTCATTATGAGACTTCTGGATGTTATTCAGGCAATTCCGTCGATGCTTTTAACGATCATTATTTCCGCGGCTCTCGGTGTTGGAATTGATAAAACAATTATTGCGATTGCAGTCGGAACGATTCCTGGCAATGTCCGCCTCTTAAGAGGAACGGTTATGCAGACACGTGAAAACCAGTATCTGGAAGCTGCAGAAGCAATCGGCTGCAGTACCGCAAGAAGAATTATGAAGTATGTTATTCCCAACAGCTGGTCTCCGTTGATTGTCTCTGCGACAATGGGCGTTGCAAAAGCGATCCTGGAACTGGCAGCTTTGAGTTACATAGGTCTTGGCGTACAGCCGCCGACTCCTGAATGGGGAGCAATGCTGGCAGGCGCAAGAGGATTCCTTCGTGATTATCCGTACATGCTGATTTTCCCTGGATTATTTATCGCAATTTCAGTTCTCTGCCTGAACATGTTTGGTGATGGACTGCGCGATGCACTTGATCCGAAGTTAAAGGACTAAAGAGGGGGACATGTTATGAGCGAAAAATTTTTAAAGGTGGAGGATCTCGTTGTTGAGTATCGTACAGGTGGAAAAGTTGTACATGCGGTCAACAATGTTTCCTTTGAATTGGAAAGAGGAAAAACTTTAGGACTTGTGGGCGAGACCGGCGCAGGAAAGACAACCATTGCGAAAACGATTCTTCGTGTTCTTCCGGACGCTCAGGCGAAGGTCAAGAGTGGAAAGGTCATTCTGGATGGTGTGGATCTTTTATCTCTCAGCGAGGCAGCAATGAGAAAGGTCCGCGGCGGACAGGTCACGATGGTATTTCAGGATCCGATGACAGCGTTAAACCCAATCATGAAGGTTGGAGAGCAGATTGCGGAAGTAATTCGAAAACATCAGACAAGAGAAGATAAAACCGCAAGAGAGATGGCCGAAGATATGCTTGCTATGGTTGGTATTCCGAGAGAACGTTATGGAGAATACCCGCATCAGTTTTCAGGTGGAATGAAGCAGCGAGTTGTTATCGCAATGGCACTGGCCTGCAATCCACATCTTCTTCTGGCTGATGAACCGACGACCGCGTTGGATGTAACGATTCAGGCTCAGGTTCTCGATATGATGGATGACCTGAAGAAGAAATACAATACAGCCATGATCCTGATCACTCATGATCTCGGTGTTGTTGGAAGAATGTGCGACAATGTGGCAGTGATCTATGCCGGTGAAGTTTTGGAATATGGTTCAAAAGAGGAGATATTCCTTCACCCGCAGCATCCATACACCATCGGTCTTTTCGGAGCAATTCCGGATCTTTCTGTAGATACGCGGAGACTTGCCAATATTGAAGGACTCCCACCGGATCCGACAGATCTTCCGACAGGATGCTGTTTTAATCCGAGATGTCCGCATGCGACGGATAAATGCAGAACGATAAAATTCCCATTGACAGAAGTAAGGTCGGGGCATTTCTGCAGCTGCCCATATTGTGAAGCAGCAGAAAAGGAGGATTAGTATGGCACTTGTAGAGGTAAAAAACTTAAAAAAATATTTCTATGGTCCCAAAGGTGCTGTTCATGCGGTAGACGACGTAACGATGAATATTGATGCCGGAGAGACAATGGGTGTTGTAGGAGAATCCGGCTGTGGAAAATCAACTCTTGGAAGAACGATCATCCATCTTCAGAAGAGTACGGGGGGATCTGTTCATTTTAATGGAAAAGATATTACAAATCCGACACCGCAGGAACTGAAAAAATTGAGAAGTGATGTTCAGATCATTTTCCAGGATCCGTATTCATCCCTGAATCCTCGAATGACAGTCGAGGATACGATTAAGGAACCGCTCTTAATTAGTGGAAAATGCGACAAGCAGAATGTAGACGCAGAGACAGAACGTCTGATGGATATGGTGGGTATTGCGAGACGAATCAAGATGAGCTACCCACACGAACTGGATGGCGGAAGAAGACAGCGAGTAGGAATTGCGAGAGCGCTGGCTCTGGATCCAAAGTTCATCGTATGTGATGAGCCGGTATCCGCACTGGATGTTTCCATTCAGGCACAAATTTTGAATCTTTTGATGGATCTGCAGGAAGAACATGGACTTGCGTATATGTTCATTACGCATAATATGTCTGTAGTACGCCATATTTCACATAATATTTCTGTTATGTATCTGGGGCAGCTGGTAGAGACAAGTCCGACGAAAGAATTGTTTGCGGAGCCGCTTCACCCGTATACAAAAGCTCTTTTGTCTGCAATTCCGACAACAGATATTCTACATCCAAAGGAAAGAATCGTATTAAAGGGAGAGATCACATCACCGATCGATCCGCCGCCGGGATGCCGGTTTGCAGATCGCTGCGTTTATGCGACAGAAAACTGCAGAAAGCCACAGAAACTTGAGGAGATCAAACCAGGACATTTTGTATCCTGCTGCAGAGTACGTGAGATCAATTCTCTTTAGGAGTTGTGAGTTGAGATAAACAGGGAGGTCATCATGGAAAAATATCAGAGCTTTCATTTCAGCCCGCTTAATAACCGTTCGATGCTGATGCCCAGAATTCCAAAAGGAACAGAGTATCATGTGGACAGCAGCAGGCTTGTAAACCCGTTTGAACCGATTCCGGAGGAAGTACTGAAGGGAAGAGCTCCATATAGCCTGTTGAATTCCGGATTTTTCAAGAAGGAGATAGAACTGGAAGGCACAAAACGGCCGTATGGACTTTATGCACCGCAGAATCTTTGGTCAAAAGGTGCCTGCGCAGTGATCTTTGCGGAAAGTGGTGTTACAGCAGAAGAATTTATAAAGACAGGAAACTGGAAACAACTAGCAGATAAATATCTTGTCTCGCTGCTGATCCTGGAGAGCCCGAAGTGGGAAAAAGAACAGATTGAAAGAGAATTTGACTATGCATGGACGACTGTTTATCACGAATTCAGTAAGAGACCAACGGTCGATATCTGTGAGTCGTTTTTCTATCCGATCGGTTTTGGGGACGCCGCTGGCATAGCTGCCGCGTTTGCGCTTACATATAGTGCGACATTTCCGGCATTTGCGGTATGCGGAGACTGCAGCGTGGATCCAGAACTCCTTAATGTGTTGAGAAAATTACCGTCCGATGGAATTGATACATGGAAGAAAACAGAAATTGCAATGCCGGGATTTCTCATTGATAAGAAGGGAAATGCTGAAGCTGTATTCGAGTATATAAAAGAGATCAACCGCGTGAAAGAAGAAAATCTGATCAATCAGTATGGAAGCGTATATCTGGAGCAGCCGAGACGCGGAGCTTATTATGTAAACGAGCAGCCGATTTCGCAGGTATGGCTTGCGGATGAAAATAGTACAAAGAAATTTGACCAGAATGAAATAAATGAAGCGATGCTTCGGTTTGTCTTTCGTTTTTCCCTGTGGGGCGGATCTGGAAATAACCATCTGCGGCCGAAGAGAAGCTGGGAGGAAATCGGAGTAATAAGAGTAGAGAAAGAAATCGCAGGACTGCCAAGGTACTGGGATATCTATGTACCTTCCTGCTATAGGCCGGATGACAAAAAGGAATATCCGCTTGTTGTAGCAATTCATGGATTTTCCTGCAGCCCGGAATATTTTGAACAGACAAGTGACTGGCACCGGCTTGCCGAGCGTGAGCAGGAGTTTGTAACCGCTGCAAATGCGATGGGTGTAAAACGTTCCGTGATCGTATTTAAGCATATTATTCCGAATGTTATTTCGGTTATCATCGTATCCGCAACGCTTGATTTTGCATATTGTATGCTGACAGAGTCGACATTGTCCTTCTTAGGATTCGGTGTAAAACTGCCGCGTCCTACCTGGGGAAATATGTTAAACGGCTGCGTAAGTTCCGTTGTTATCCAGAATTACTGGTGGAGATGGGTATTCCCGGCTATCATGTTAGGTATCTGCGTAATCTGTATCAATATGGTCGGCGACGGTCTGCGTGATGCCATCGACCCGAAATCAAATGAGCGTTAAAGGAGGAAACACAAAATGGCTTTATTAGAGATTCATGACCTGCATACCTTCTTTAAAACGAAAAAGGGTATTGTAAAGGCAGTAAACGGTGTTTCTTACTCGGTAGAACCGGGAAAGACACTTGGTGTTGTAGGTGAGAGTGGAAGCGGTAAGAGCGTTTCCGCCATGAGTATTTTAAAATTATTAGACGGCAACGGCTATATCGACAGCGGCGAGATCATTTTTGACGGTAAAAATCTTGCAGACGTATCTGTAAAAGATATGTGTAAGATCCGTGGAAATGAGATTTCTGTTATTTTCCAGGAGCCGATGACCAGCTTAAACCCGATTTTTACTGTAGAGCGTCAGCTTTCCGAGCCGTTTATAATTCATCAGGGAATGAATAAAAAAGAGGCAGCCGAGAAAGTGGTTGAGATGTTAAAGGATGTACGAATCCCGAATCCGGAAGCGGTTGCCAAACAGTATCCGCATCAGCTTTCCGGTGGTATGCGCCAGCGTGTCATGATCGCCATGGCACTTGCCTGCCGACCGAAACTGTTGATTGCCGATGAGCCGACGACTGCACTTGATGTAACAATCCAGGCGCAGATCTTAAAATTAATGAATGATTTAAAGAAAGAGAAAGGAACATCCATTCTCTTTATCACACATGATCTTGGTGTTATCAACGAGATGGCAGACGATGTCGCTGTTATGTACTGTGGTCAGGTTGTGGAAAAAGCTCCGGTGCGCAGCATTTTTGGGGATAACTCCTACCTGCATCCGTATACGGAAGGACTGCTTTACTCTATCCCACGTCTCGATACACCGACCGGAATCCGTTTAGAGGCAATTCCGGGTGCCGTACCGCATCCGCTTGATCTTCCGAAGGGATGTAAATTTGCACCGCGCTGCAAATATGCAACGGACAAGTGCCGTGAGATGGAACCGGAACTGAACGAAGTAGAACCGGGACATATGGTACGCTGCTTTTATCCGAAGAAAGGGGAAAGAAATTAATGAGTGACGAGAACAAGGTATTAATGCGCGTTTCGAATTTAAAACAGTATTTCCCAATCGGAAAAAAGAAGATGGGAAAACCACAGTCATTTGTAAAGGCAAATGATGGAATCAGTTTAAATATTTACGAAGGCGAGACATTTGGTCTGGTAGGTGAGAGTGGATGTGGAAAATCCACATTCGGACGTACGCTGTTACAGCTTTACCGTCAGACCGGCGGACGCACCGTATATTACGGACGTACCGTTGAAGATTTTGATTTAAAATATGTCGAGGAGATCTTTAAGAATCTTCCGGATAAAAAGAAAAAATGCGAGGAACTTTTAGATAAAGTAAAAAAATTAGAGGCTGACTATGCAAAAATGCCGGAGGGCACTGAGGAAGAAAAGATTGCTAAGAAGGTAGCCGGACAGCACCTTGCCGAGATGGAGAGCGAGGCAGACAACGATCTTTTGGATATCACAGCTCTGATTGGTGGACTTTATACGTTAGATGAGACTGCACTTGCAGAGGCAGGCCGTCATTATCTCGCAGAGTATCTTGCCATGAAAGAGATCCGAAAGATCAATGCACAGGCAGACGAGTTTGAGAAGAACGGAAAATCTGCGAAAGCCGGGGAAGTAAAGAAAAAGATTCCGGAGCTTCAGAAAAAAGTACAGGCTGAGTTAGCAGAGATCGATAAGATCCGTGACAACTGCAAAAAGGATGAAGATTTTGAAAAATATGAGGTACAGAAGGACGACGGCATCAATCTTGCAAACTTAACCGATGCAGAGATGCGTTATTTACGCCGTGATCTTCAGCTTATTTTCCAGGATCCATATTCATCCTTAAACCCGCGTATGACCGTAGGGCAGATCATCGGCGAGGGACTGATGGCGCACAATATCTTCAAAAAAGGTGATCCGAAGATACAGGATTATATCATGGAGATCATGGAGAAGTGTGGACTTGCGTCCTATTTTATTCATCGTTATCCGCATCAGTTTTCCGGTGGACAGAGACAGCGAATCGGTATTGCGCGTTCTCTTGCAGTACATCCGAAGTTTGTTGTCTGTGATGAGGCGGTATCTGCACTGGATGTTTCCATTCAGTCACAGATCATTAACCTTCTGTTAGACTTAAAAGAGCAGAATAATTTAACCTATCTGTTCATTTCCCATGACCTTTCTGTTATCAAATACATCAGTGACAGAATCGGTGTAATGTATCTGGGAAATATGATGGAGCTTTCCGATACGGAGCATCTGTTTGCACATCCGTACCATCCATATACAGAGGCATTACTTTCTGCGATCCCTACAACGGATGTGGATGGCAGGAAAGAGACGATCATTCTTGAGGGAGATATCCCAAGCCCGATCAACCCGCCGAAGGGATGTAAGTTCCATACGAGATGCCGTTACTGCACAGAGATCTGCAAGAATGTGACTCCGCAGTTCGAAGAGGTAGAACCGGGACATTTCGTGGCATGTCATCATAAATTAGGTGTGCCGGAAGAAAAATAGTTATTGTCTGCACTATAGATGTGAACAGCAGCAAAAAATAAAAATAGATACAAATTGACAGATGATAAGAGCTGGCTTAAACTGGAAACGTAGTGTTTTTAGTGAGAGTGAGCTCTTATTTTATAAGTAAGAAATGGAGAGTTTTATGTTATTTCAGAGAAAAATAGATGGAGCAATGAAAAAACTGCATGAGGGCAG
>ERZ773216.3542-NODE-3542-length-12406-cov-5.686017_pt1 | contig 12406 bp, 9 predicted proteins | sample MGYA00511259_ERZ773216 | MGnify/ENA primary metagenome ERZ773216 (study PRJEB29015, sample SAMEA2737764) | human gut metagenome | biome: human gut; feature: human-associated habitat; material: faeces | place: China | collected 2012 ... | reverse complement strand
AAAAACAGCATAACAATATATGGCACAAGCAACCGCAAACGAACAGAACCTCACAAAAAAGGTATGGACACTGGCAACTACGCTTGCCGGTCAAGGCATAGGTTTTACAGACTATATCACGCAGCTGACCTATCTTCTTTTCTTGAAGATGGACGACGAAAATGTCAAGATGTTTGGCGAAGATTCCGCTATCCCCGAAGGATACCGCTGGGAAGATTTGACGAACCTCGATGGTCTTGACCTCGTCAAGCAGTATGAAAATACGCTCGAAAAGTTGAGTCAGGAACAGAACCTGATTGGAACAATCTATACCAAAGCGCAGAATAAAATCGACAAGCCTGTTTATCTCAAAAAGGTTATCTCGATGATTGATGAAGAGCAGTGGCTCATCATGGATGGAGATGTAAAGGGTGCTATCTATGAAAGCATTTTGGAGAAGAATGGTCAGGATAAGAAGAGCGGAGCCGGGCAATACTTTACGCCTCGTCCATTGATTAAGGCAATGGTAGATTGCATCGCTCCACAAATGGGCGAAACGGTTTGTGATCCGGCTTGTGGTACTGGAGGTTTCCTGCTGACGGCATACGACTATATGAAAGATCAATCCGCCAACAAGGAAAAGCGTGACTTTCTGCGTAACAAAGCTTTGCATGGAGTAGACAATACACCATTAGTTGTAACGCTTGCTTCCATGAACCTCTATCTGCATGGTGTCGGTACAGACCGAAGCCCGATTGTATGCGAGGATTCTTTGGAGAAAGAGCCTTCCACGCTTGTTGATGTGATTCTTGCCAACCCTCCTTTCGGCACTCGTCCGGCAGGTTCGGTAGATATTAACCGTCCCGATTTCTATGTCGAGACAAAGAATAACCAGTTGAATTTCCTCCAGCACATGATGCTGATGCTCAAAACAGGAGGACGTGCTGCGGTGGTATTACCCGATAATGTTCTTTTTGAAGCCGGAGCAGGTGAAACTATCCGCAAACGCTTGTTACAGGATTTCAATCTTCACACCATCCTGCGCCTACCCACCGGTATTTTCTATGCTCAGGGAGTGAAAGCCAACGTATTGTTCTTTACAAAGGGGCAACCCACTAAAGAGGTTTGGTTCTATGACTATCGTACCGATGTGAAGCACACTTTGGCAACCAATAAATTGGAACGACATCACTTGGATGATTTCGTTTCCTGCTACAATTCCGGTAACTTAGCCGAACGAAAAGAAACATACGATGCCGAGAATAATCCACAAGGGCGTTGGCGCAAATATGCTGTGGACGAACTATTGGCTCGCGACAAAACCAGTCTCGACATCACTTGGATTCGTCAAGGTGGCGAAGTGGACGACCGCTCATTATCGGAACTAATGGATGAGATAAAGGAGAAAAGCGATACTATCAGCAATGCCGTGGCAGAGCTGCAAAAGTTATTGGCAAATATAGAGGAGGACTAAATTTTATGGGCAAAGACATCATCACAAACAATCAAGAAATAAACAACTTGTTTCAAAAAGTTGTTGACCTTATCACTCAGGCAAGGAAACGTGTGGCGACAACAGTCAATATCGCTGAAGTCTATACAAAATTCCATATTGGCCAATATATAGTAGAATATGAACAAAAGGGAGAGATTAGAGCTGAATACGGAAAGACTGTACTGAAAGAACTCTCTAAACGTCTGACTGACAGATTAGGAGACGGTTGGGGATATTCAACTTTAAAAAACATCAAACAGTTCTATTTAGTTTATGCGAAAAGGCTAAACACTGTCGAGCCAATTGAAAACAGCAAACTTAGGTTGCAAAATGAGGAAAGGAAATACGATCAAGATTTAGTGCAGGATAAAAAGGACAAACACTGTTTAGCCTTTTCAGAAGAATCATTTACTCTTTCGTGGTCACACTATCTAATATTGATGCGTATAACAGACCCAATGGCTCGAAGATTCTATGAAATTGAGTGCCGACAACAAGATTGGAGTGTGCGACAACTCAGCCGGCAAGTGGCATCTTCGCTTTACGAACGTCTTGCGCTCTCACGTAACAAAGACGAGGTGATGCGGTTGGCACAGGAGGGACAAACCCTTGAAAAGCCATCTGACATTATCAAGAACCCCATTACATTAGAGTTTCTTGGTCTAAAGCCTGATGCTGTATACTCGGAAACTAAACTAGAGAATGCCATTATCAGCAAGATGCAGCAATTCCTATTGGAACTTGGCAAGGGATTTCTTTTTGAGGCTCGTCAAAAGAGATTTACATTTGATGAACAACATTTCTATGTTGACTTAGTGTTCTACAATCGCTTGCTACAATGTTATGTGCTTATAGACTTGAAGATAGAGAGACTTACCCATCAAGACTTAGGACAGATGCAGATGTATGTCAATTATTACGATCGCCACGTCAAACAAGATTTTGAAAAGCCGACAATTGGCATCCTGCTGTGTAAGGAGAAAAACGATGCACTTGTGGAACTTACCTTACCCAAAGATGCCAATATATACGCCTCGGCATATCAGCTCTATCTCCCTAACAAAGCTCTATTGCAGGCCAAGGTAAAGGAGTGGATTGAAGAGTTTGAAGAGAGTGAAGAAGAGAAACAAATAAACAAAAACTAATTGTGCAGCCAAGAACTGCACAAACTGTCCAACCAAAAATTGGACAAATAGATTAACTGGTATGGATACTAAGAAATTACGTCAAAAGATACTCGACCTTGCCATTCATGGTAAACTCGTCCCTCAAGACCCGAATGATGAGCCTGCATCTGTTCTCCTTGAACGTATCAAGGCAGAAAAGGAGCGACTGATAAAAGAGGGTAAAATTAAAAAGAGCAAAAAGTCTACAAAGGCTTCTGATACGCCCCATTATGAGAACGTACCGTTTGAGGTACCAAGTTCGTGGGTGTGGACAACTTTGGGAGAAATTAGTAATTATGGCGAATGTAATAATGTTTCCGTTGATAGCATAACCGATGACGACTGGGTTTTAGAACTTGAAGATTTAGAAAAGGATACAGCAAAAATCATTCAAACACTTTCTAGATCAAAAAGAAGTATTAAAGGAGTACGGCACAGATTCAACAAAGGAGATATCCTATACTCTAAATTACGCACATATCTGAATAAGGTCTTGGTCGCACCACAATCAGGATATTGTACAACTGAAATAATGCCATTCAATTCATACTGTAATGTTTCTTCATATTATCTTAATCATGTACTGCGTTCGGCATATTTTCTTGACTATACGCAACAATGTGGATATGGTGTTAAGATGCCACGCTTGAGTACAACAGATGCTTGTAATGGCATGATTCCATTGCCACCTCTTGCTGAGCAAAAGCGTATTGTGAAAGAAATTGAACACTGGTTCTCTTTGATTGACGTTATAGAAAGTGGAAAGGAAGATTTGCAGGCAACCATCAAGCAAGCCAAGAGTAAGATTCTTGACCTTGCCATTCACGGCAAACTCGTACCACAAGACCCAAACGATGAACCTGCCTCAGAACTGCTCAAACGCATCAACTCGAAGGCAGAAATCACTTGTGATAACGGGCATAAGTGGAAGTTGCCTCAAAGTTGGTGCTGGGCAAAAGGAAGACAAATCTTTTTGCCGATGAAATCTACCAAACCTCATAATGATGAATTTTTGTATATTGATATTGATTCAATTGATAACAAACGGCAGATAATTAATAAAATTAAAAGTATAAAAACAGCTAACGCACCGAGTCGAGCAAGCCGTTATACACAAAAGGGAGATGTTGTATTTTCAATGGTACGTCCTTATTTGCGTAATATTGCTAAAGTTAGTGTGGATGGCTGCATTGCGTCAACTGGTTTTTATGTATGTAGTCCCATTGATGACCTTAATTCCGAGTATTGTTATTACCTTATGATCTCTGATTATGTTGTAACAGGACTAAATCAATTTATGAAAGGCGATAATTCTCCATCCATAAACAAAAGTCATATAGATGAATGGTTATTTCCTTTGCCTCCATTCCCCGAGCAGCAACGTATCGTCCAAAAGATAGAGAAACTATTCTCCCTTCTTGACCATATTAAAAAGTCCTTAGAAGTGTAGTCAAATGCACTTCTAAGGATTATAACGTATTTACCAGTTTACAATCTTATCCACGATTTTTTGCTGTTCGCTGGCTGTTCGGCGGAGATAAATACGAGTGGTTTCTATACTCTCATGCCCCATGAGGTCAGCTAACAGAGCTATGTCATTGAAACGGTCAAGAAAATTCTTGGCAAAACGATGACGAAAAGAATGAGGGTAAACAACCTCTCGGTTCATTCCGTATTTTTCGGCAAAATGTTTGAGTTGGGATGCAATGCCACGAGTAGTAATCCGCTCGCCAAATCTGTTTAGGAAGATATAACCGGAACTTACACCTTTCTCTTTGAGCCATTTGGAGGCTTCCGTGCGTAATGTCTTGGGGATATACAGGCGGCGTATCTTACCGCCTTTGCTATAAAGGTCAAGATACCCTACTTGCACATGTTCCGCTTTGATTTGGAGAAGTTCGCTTACACGTGCCCCAGTAGCAGCCATAAACCAAACCACAAAATACCATTCATCATAGCCATCCGCTTTTAGCTGTGCTTTCAAAAATTTGTAATCGGCATCGCTGATTACGTTTTCCAGAAAGTTCTTCTGCTGAACCTTGACAAACTTTACTTTCAGTTTGTCCTGCTTTGTAAACTCCAAATACTTGTTGATGCCTTGCAGTCGCAAGTTTACCGTTTGTGGTCTGAAGTTCTCCACCAAGTAGCCTTTATAAGCCAACAGATTCTTCTTGTTCACTTCCTTATAGTGAGTAAGGAAATAGTTTACCGTCCACACATACGATGTCACGGTGTTCTTTGCCAAATTAGTTTTGGCAAGATGATTTTTGAATTTTGTTACCATATTACATTGATTAATAATGAGTATGGTAATAATATAAGGTATAGCTGTTATGATATGGGGTGGTTTGAAGCCAACCCATCATAATAAAATGGTTGGTTTATATCGGGCATTATCCGAACATACCTTTTGATATTCCTCGGAATTGGATATGGGTAGAACTCGGAAAGATTGGTAGATGGCAATCTGGAAGCACACCAAATAGATTGAATAAAGCTTATTATGGTGGCAATATACCATGGCTTAAAACAGGTGATTTAAATGATGGATACATCACACATATACCAGAATATATTACCGAAAAAGCTCTGAATGAAACATCTGTAAAATTGAATCCTATAGGCAGTGTACTAATAGCTATGTATGGTGCAACAATAGGGAAAATTGGTATATTGACATTTGCTGCCACAACAAATCAGGCTTGTTGTGCCTGTGATGTATTCGAAGGAATCGAGAAAGAATATCTTTTCTATTTTTTACTTTCTCACAAGGAAGAATTTATAAAATTAGGAGGAGGTGGAGCACAGCCTAACATATCAAAAGAAAAAATTGTTAGTACATACATTCCTTTGCCACCAAATGCAGAGCAAATACGAATAATCAAGACTATTCATCAACTCTTTGACCAATTAGATATAATCACGGAGAGTCTATAAACTTCCCGTGATTATATCCAGTTGCTGAAACGCACGGTTTATCGCATTCACTATTCTTTGTTGTTCCTTATAAGGAGGTATAGGTACTTCGATTGCCTTGAATAGTTTTTTATTCAAGTGAGGAATAGCAGAACCTACCTTGTTTTCTCGTAAAGTCTTACGATGTAAGTTGATAACTTGTAAAACATAATCCGTATTCATATTGTCGTTGATAGACAACAGTTTGAATGTGCTACCTTGATAACCCTCGATGGGAGTACGGAACACTTCACCAGAGTTTTCGCCATCTACCAATATCAATAGAGTATTAGCAGGAGTGTATCTTCCTGCTGTTAAAGTTTTTGTTTCTCGTTCACCACGTAGGTACTTGACATCAAGATTTACTCTTTCAATCTCACTTTGCCTTTCTCCATCAGTCAAGCTGCATAAAGTTTGCATAGGAGTAACTACCCATCCATTTGGCAAGTTCGGATAATGCCCGTTATCACAAGTGACTTCTGCCTTTGGATTGATGCGTTTGAGCAATTCAGAGGCAGGTTCGTCATTCGGGTCTTGCGGTACAAGTTTGCCATGAATGGCAAGGTCAAGAATCTTACTCTTGGCTTGCTTAATGGTGGTTTGCAAGTCATCTTTACCTCTTTCTATGATGTCAATCAAAGAGAACCAATGCTCAATTTCTTTCAAGATTCTTTGCTGTTCACTAATTGGTGGTAAAGGAATGTGGAAACCCTTCAATACATCAAATGGAGGAATGTTTTTAATAGCAGTACCCTTACTTTCCTTATATGCTTCTTCCTTAAGAATAAAGTCAAAGTAAAGAAGGTAAAACTGTTCTATCTCTCGGCTATAAAGTCTGATAAGCATTAAGGCTTGATTGATTATTCCTTCTTGACTATTCTGAGGCAATACATACGTTTCTCCAATAGTACCTGCACAACTTACGATAATATCATATGGTTGTATAGCAAATCCAATTAGTGAATCATATTTTTCTTTCGTTATAAAATATGAGCCAAGGGTATTATCCTTTTGTATGGCATTCTTTTGTTCATATACTTTGTATGTATCATTACTTTTGGGAACAAACATAGCTTTAGTTAGACTACTTCCGAATGGGCCTTTTTTGTAAAAAGCCAAATCTCCCAATGTACACCATACCCACGAACCTGGCACCTCAAATGGCACCTGCTCATAATGGGGCGTATGTATTGTACATAATGAGTTAAAAACATTTAATGTGTTGCAACTTTAGTTTTTAATTACAGCACATCAAATAGGACGTTTATCTTCTCCTATAACTTTTCTTTTTATTCTGAATCTTAACCATTCCTATCGCAAACATCAGACACCTTCTTCGATAGGCTTCTTCCTCTTCATCGGGTTGACGACCATCCCATCGGATATCAGATGAAGAGTCACCTCCTCCAGAAGATACACTGATAGGAGTTCCACCTGCTAAAGCATCCGCTATGGCGAATATCTTTGACCGGAGTGATGGATTCGACAGTTGGTCAAGTATGGTGTCCAATATTGATTTTAACTCATCGTTGTTCTTTGAAAGTTGTTCGACATCCCTTTTTAACCGATAAAATTCCCCATACTCTGCCAATACATTTTGCTGTGCAGTCTTCACTTGTCTCTCCGCTTCATTTCTATAGAGAGCCTCTATTTGGCGGACGATCGAATTGAAACGCTTGGCTATTTCCTGATTCTGTTTCTCAATCCATTTGTCCGTAATAAACAGAGGATATTTCCCCGAAATACAAGGTGGATCAAAATCAATTTTGTAGTTTCTGAAAGGCTGTATTACAGAGCCAGCTTTTTCAAGGTCTTGGGTCAGTTTGTTCAATTCCTGCTCTTTTGTATGGAGTTTGTCAGCCTTGTCTTCAAGTTTGGATTGGTATTCTGAAATCTGTTTCTGTATATCCGCCTTTTGAAATTTGTATTCTTCAAGAGCTATTTTACCGGAAGCCAGTTCCTTGTCAATCTGTTCAAGTTGAGATTTAGACTTGAATATTTGCGATTCCAGTCTGTGTATCATAGTCTGTAATCCCTTAACCGCTTTCTCCGCCTGTTTTGCCTCTTTTGATAGCTTACGAATATAATCGCGTTTGTTCAAATGCTGCACATTGCGCCCATATATGCTGTCTCCTCGTTCAAGTCCGTATTTACTTCCGACCTCCTCATACAGCGATGTGTGCATTTCTTTCAATATCTGCCCATATTCAAACCTGTTCTTTCCGAACTTTGCAGACCACATGACACACTCACGACCGCTTTTAGGCCGGATACCGACTGGCACAACTAAAGCATGAATATGCGGGCTGCTCTCGTCAAGGTGAACCTGAAAGCCGACAATGTTTTCCTGACCATATCTTCGGGAACACCAATCATAAACATCCTTCGCCCAAAGTTCTATTTCCTCGCAGCGGTGCAGATGGCTGTTGTCTGATCCTTTCTCTAAATTGACGGTCTGATTGCCAAAAGCCATCTCAAGTGTACGTTCATGATTGCCGCCAAAGACAAATTTGGCGCAACAGTTCGGTTGAATCTTACTGTCCGGTTTGAATGGCTTCCAACCTAATTCCAACAATCGTTCCTGCAAACGGAGTTCAAGAGACTTCTCTTGATACCCCAACGGATGTATTTTGCCATCGGGACCAATCTCAAAATTCAGCCTCATTCTGGTCTTGTCATAATTGTTGGTAGGGTCTTGATTTTTACAATCGACCTTATCTTCGTTCCAACGCCTTTCGTTCTCGTTGGCTTCTGATGTGCCAAATGATTTGGCAGCTTCAACGTGCATTGCTTGTTTTATATCAGTATTCATAATCTCGTTTTTATACGTATTTCTAATAATTGGAGCTTGCTCCTGTGCCTATTCACATAGTGTGGCAGTAGCCGGATTTTATTGCTATCAGGCAAAAAGTCCTTATTGTGTTATGGACTTTCTATAAGTGACCGGAACAAGTTCCTTCGTTATTCAATAAGTTCTAACCCCAATTCATCAATGAGCGTCTGCAAAGCCGGATTGCGCTGTATCATCTTTGAAAGAATCATTTGTGGTGTATCGGTCATCAAGAGGAAATCGGCAATGTCCAATCCTTTCTTTCGTTGTTCATCAGTAGCGCATTGTTCTAATGTGTCACTCATTATAACCTTTGAGCAAACGGAGAAGAGCATAGCCATCTTGGATTGCCAAATCTCTTTTGCTCCTAAGTCCGGACACAACATTACCGTCCGACCTTTTAATACACCAACCGCATCTGCTTTGAAGCAGCCGTGCATTCCACCAGTAGCCAGCCATATAAATTCCGGCATATAATGAGTGGCTATCAAAGCAGACTTCTCACTCTCTACTATAGCAATCGGTTTGGCAGGATTATCAGACAACAGATGCTCACCAAACAAACATTGCTTTAGATTGTAGTCGACAAGGTTCAACTCGGTATGTACCCAACTTACATAACTTCTCGGCTCTTTTGTCCGATGTCCTGTTGTTGAATCATACAACATTATCTTTCCGGTTCGCACGTAGCCTTGCCTATCAATCTGCCAGTAGACAGTAGAGCCGCCCCATTTTTTTGATGTGCCAACACGATATAAATGGAATATTCGCTTTGTTTCATCCTTGCCCAATATACCTACCAGATAAATGTACAAAGGATTCATTGTGTAATTGGTAAGTGTTCGCTCCATTAGTTCTTTATCAATAAAGGAAGTAGGTGGCAATGAATGTGGCTGTGGCTTAGCATGTTCAATGCCATAATTGGAACCTTTTTCTATCAGCGTTGGATTATCCTTGAAATAATCAGAGGGCGTATAATGGTATTTGCACGACTGCTCATGGTCGCATCTGCCTACATAGTCAGGAAACGAAACTTCCCCTTGAGTATCAACGTAACGTATAAAACATTGTTTCTTTCCACACTGAGGACATGAAAGTTTAGAGCCTCGCTTATATTTTTGAAGGGTAAATCGGTATTCATTCATGCTTGATATTTTTTATAATTGCAGTCCGTGCAGTTTGCAGTTCTTGCAGTTTTGCAGGAAAACGGATGATACGAAAGTGCAAACTGCAACAACTGCAAGATGCAATGGGGATAGGTTATTGCAGTTTCTCATATTCCCCTCTCTTAATTTTCTTGATTATCTTATTCGTGGTAAGGCTGACCAAAGAATACATTACAGAGCGTTCGGAAAGCCCCACTTCTTTTCCTGCTTGAATGGCATCGGCAGTTGTGAATGTTGCAGAAAGACAATCAAGCAATTCTTTCTTTTGTGGTTCAATGCCCTCTACCAACATATATTTCTGAATGTCGGCATAACAACTTTCAAAGTAATCGCTTAATGCAATAGCTGATTTGATTGAATCGATGTCCACAAAATCTTTATGAACCTCACCACAAGCCCAGCGGAAGATTTGCATAACCAAAGCCAATCGTGCTGTAATCATCGGAGCTTTCATTATTCTGCTATCCACCAAGCCGTCATCTTGGATTTGATTGACTGCATGAATAGCATCATTGCGCCAATTGGTAAAATAGGCTTTTGCTTCCGAAGAAAAGTCCAAAATGTCAGGAACTATTTCGCCATCCTCATTTACTATAAAAGGCAAACTCATCACTTTGTTGATGATATTTTCCCACATAGACGAGTATTTGTCAAAAGTGGTAAAAGCGTTTTCTTCATCTTGCCAATCTGATATTTCCTGTGAAGACGGATAAACAAAAATTATTCTATCAATCAACCCATTGTCCTTATAGCCTTTATCTGTAAGTTCGTGCATTCGGGTGGTCTGCATCGTACCTACCATATTTATAAAAGGATGCTCTATGTGAATAGGTATGGGCATACTGCATCTGGAAATGTCTAAAGGTTTTCCGCTGAATGCAGTCAATAACTGTTCAATAAGTTGCCCTTTGCTGTATTGATTCACAGCATTGAACATTCCCATAATTTCATCCACATATACCACAATACCACGCTGGTTGTCATCAAGCGCACGCATTAAAGCTTCTGGGGTAAAGTCGGATATTATGGTTCTTCGCAAAATCGGTTTTTCTGGCAATGGAGTGCAATTTTCCTTCTTCCCTTTGTTGTCCTCTACCATATTATTATATTGCTCCATATCAGACTTGAATTGTTTGACAGCTTTGGCATCATGCTTGCGAATTGGGCGAAAAGCAAAGTCTAACGGGGGAGTTTTGCCCATTCCGGGGCGGCCAACCAATATCATATAGAGGGCAGGATTACTTATCCAGCCACCACGAATACGGATATTGACAGCATTACCGATGGCTGTTGAAATTGCCGCCAAAAGAGAAGCCATCATATATTCAATGGAATAATTCTCTTGTCGTGCCAATGCCAATACCATATCCTGAATTTTAGCAGGAAAAGCATTCAAAGGAATCTTGTCTTCAAGTATCCCTCCAAATTCCATTCTGATTGCATTGCATAAATCGAGTGAATCCATTAGAATCGGTTGTTTCTTTTAGACTTTATGAATCGGGCAGCTTCGTCCTCCAAGTCTTTTTCGGACTTTACCTTGCCATCTCGAAGCCACGCATCAATCTCCGATTTTAGAAACATGATACGTTTACCTCTTTTATGAAATGGGATTTGGTGGCAGCTTGTCCATCCATATACTGTTTGCTCTGCCGGATGACTGGGAATATAATCGCACAACTCCTTTAAGTTCATCCATTGCTCGGTTGGAATACTCGGACTTTGAGTGTTGAGACCGTCAATCTTAGAATCCAGTTCATTCAATTTATCCATCATCCACGACATTGCCTTGGGTAAATCTTCAAAAGTAATGTTCTTTTCACTCATACTGCTATCTGATTTATGTTTGATTTTTCGGCAAAGTAATCGTGATTTAGCATACTGATTTTATGATGGACTGTGTCACATAAAGAAACAGCAGCGAAACAGAAATACCATAAGGAATATGTATTGATTATCAATGCAAATGATGAAAAACGTCAGTAGTAGTTTTTTATGGTAATGTACCCAATCATAAGGAAATCATTAGGTGGTCATAATAACAGCTCATAGGTAAAAACAAAAAGCCACCCACGCAGAATCTACGCAGATGGCTATGCCTATCAAGTGGGACAACACTTTTATTCCGTTTGTGATAAAGCTAATTTGATAGTTTCTGTTGCTTTCTCCTTTTTCTCATCTACAACCTTGGCATACACTTGAGTGGTTCGTACATTGGTATGCCCCAACATTTTGCTAACGGTATAAATGTCCGTTCCTCCAGCCAGTTGAAGGGTAGCGTAGCTGTGCCTAAAGCAATGGAAGGTAATGTGCTTGGTAATTCCGGCAGCTTCAACCCATTTTTTAACAGGGCGATTTATCCATGATGGGTCAGGTAATCCGGCAAACACTAATAATTCTCCTTCTTTTTGCTCTCCGCAAAGATTATATGCTTGCTCTGAAATTGGCATATACTCAACACCTTTTGTCTTTTGTTGCGTAAAGTTCAGCCGATAACCACCATTGAATTGTTCCACCTCCGACCATTTCAATTTCTGAATGTCGCAATGTCGGATTCCTGTTAATGCTGAAAAGAGTGCGGCTCGTTTCAATAATGGGTCACACGGAGTTTGTGCCAGTCGGTTCAACTCTTCTATTGTCAGGTATTCTCTGCGACTCTCCCTTTCCTGAATGCCTTTGACTTTCGCTGCAATATCAATAGTCAGATAGCCATCTATAAAGGCTTGTTTCAATCCTGCCTTGAAAATTGAGAAGTATGTTGATGCTGTATTTTGAGAAATTGTACCTCGTTTAGTACCACCTTGCGGTGCGTTCATTA
>ERZ773216.3534-NODE-3534-length-12434-cov-5.382422_pt1 | contig 12434 bp, 10 predicted proteins | sample MGYA00511259_ERZ773216 | MGnify/ENA primary metagenome ERZ773216 (study PRJEB29015, sample SAMEA2737764) | human gut metagenome | biome: human gut; feature: human-associated habitat; material: faeces | place: China | collected 2012 ... | reverse complement strand
GAATGGCGTTAGAGAAACCGAGCGACGCCTGAACAATCAGCGGCGCAAGGCAGTTCGGGAAGATGTTAATAAACATCTGACGCATCGCCCCGGCACCCGCCACGCGAGACGCGGTGACGTAATCGCGGTTAACTTCCACCAGCACGGCGGCGCGGGTTAAGCGCACATAGTGCGGCAAGGCAACGAAGGTCAGCGCCAGCGCTGCGTTACCAATCGACGGGCCGAAAATCGCCACCAGCACCAGTGCCAACAGCAGACTTGGCAGCGCCAGCATGATATCGACCACGCGCATAATGATGTTATCGACCAGGCCGCCAAAGTAACCGGCGATCAGGCCGAGAATAACGCCCATAATCAGCGATAACACAACTACCAGACAGCCAACCAGCAGCGACAGGCGCGCACCGTACATCAGGCGCGACAGCACATCACGGCCTACGTCATCGGTGCCCAGCAAGTGCGCCATGCTGCCGCCTTCCTGCCAGGCTGGCGGGGCGAGCAGTGCATCGCGGAACTGTTCCGCCGGGTTATAGGGTGCAATCCAGTTGGCAAAGATCGCGATAAACAGCACGATGACGACGTAAACCAGCCCGACGACCGCGCCTTTGTTGCGTTTAAAATAGTGCCAGAACTCCTGTAACGGGGTCATCGGCACCGGTGCGCTAATCACTTTATTTTCAGTAACCTGTGACATGATGTCCCCTTACTTCTTATGACGAATACGCGGGTTCACCACGCCGTACAGCAGATCGACCAGCAGGTTGACGAGGATAATCATCGTCGCCACCAGCAATACGCCGCCCTGCACTACCGGATAGTCGCGGCGTTGCAGTGCGTCAATCAACCAGCGCCCCAGACCGGGCCACGAGAAGATGGTTTCGGTCAGAATCGCCCCCGCCAGCAATGTTCCCACCTGCAGGCCGATAACGGTCACTACCGGCAGCATCGCGTTACGCAGCGCATGGACGATAATCACCCGCATGCGGGTCAACCCTTTGGCGCGCGCGGTGCGGATGTAATCTTCACCCAGCACTTCCAGCATCGAGGAGCGTGTCATACGTACAATGACCGCCAGCGGAATAGTACCCAGCACAATGGCCGGTAAGATCATATGGGCAACGGCATCGATAAAGTTGCCGTCTTCACCCCAGATGGCGGTGTCGATTAGCATAAAACCGGTTAACGGATTGGAGTCATCGAGGAACACCATATCGCTCACGCGACCGGAGACGGGCGTCAGGTTCCAGTGCACCGAAACCAGCATGATCAGCATCATGCCCCACCAGAAGATCGGCATCGAGTAGCCGGTCAGCGCCAGGCCAACTGCAGTGTGATCGAAAATGGAACCGCGTTTAACCGCAGCCAGCACACCAACCGGAATACCGACTGCCGTAGCAAAAATCATCGCGCAGACGCCAAGTTCCAGCGTGGCCTGAAAGCGCGGCACGAACTCTTCCCATACTGGAATTCGGCTTTTCATTGAAATGCCTAGATCGCCGTGCATTACGCCCCAAATGTAATGGAGATACTGCTGCCACATCGGTTTATCTAAGCCGAGTTCAGCCAGCAGCTGCGCGTGACGCTCAGGGGAGATCCCACGTTCGCCCGCCATGATCATCACCGGATCGCCCGGGATCATGTGGACAAAGGCAAATGTGAGAAGGGTAATACCGATAAACGTGGGGATGACGAGTCCCAAACGTCGGAGAATAAACTGCAACATAACCCGGATTCTCTATAATGACCCGCAGCCTGGAACTGCGTGTCTGTATTGCTCACAAATCAATTCCCGCCCTTGTCGGACAGAGAATGAAGTATTGCTGCCGGATGGCGCTGCACGCAGAGGCACAGCGCCACCGGGTATGGCTTTTAATTATTCGATAGAGACGTTTTCGAAGTGATGTTTGCCTAATGGATCAACCACATAGCCTTTAACTTCTTTGCGTACCGGTTCAAATACGGTGGAGTGAGCGATGATCAGTGCCGGAGCCTGATCGTGCATCACCACCTGCGCTTGTTTGTACAGTTCAACACGTTTGTTATGGTCGTCGGTGGCACGCGCCGGTTGAATCAGATCTTCAAACGGTTTGTAGCACCATTTTGAGTAGTTGGAGCCTTGTTCAGAGGCGGCGCAGCTGAACAGGGTGGCGAAGAAGTTATCCGGATCCCCATTATCGCCAGTCCAGCCCATCATTACCGTCTGATGCTCGCCATCTTTCGCACGCTTGAGGTACTCACCCCATTCGTAGGTGACGATTTTGGCCTGCACGCCCACTTTCGCCCAGTCTGCCTGAATCATCTCCGCCATGCGGCGAGCGTTCGGGTTATACGGACGTTGTACCGGCATCGCCCACAGGTCGATGGAGAAACCTTTTTCCAGACCCGCTTCTTTCAGCAAGGCTTTCGCTTTTTCAGGATCGTAAGTGTAGTCCTGAACGTCGTCGTTATAGCCCCACATGGTTGGCGGGATCAGGTTTTTCGCTGATACGCCCGCGCCCTGATAAACCGCTTTGATGATCGCGTCTTTGTTCACCGCGTAGGTCAGAGCCTGGCGAACTTTTACGTCATCGAGTGGTTTTTTATGCACGTTATATGAAAGATAGCCGACGTTCAGCCCCGGCATTTCCATCAGATTGATGGATTTATCCTGCTTCATGCGAGCGATATCTGCCGGGTTCGGGTACGGCATCACCTGGCATTCATTCTTCTGCAATTTCGCGTAACGCACGGAAGCGTCAGGGGTAATAGAGAAGACCAGCGTATCGATCTGCGGTTTGGTGCCCCAGTAGCCATCAAACGCTTTGTAGCGGATACGGGAATCTTTTTGATACTGCTGTAACTGGAACGGACCGGTGCCGATTGGGTTGAGGTCCAGTTTTTCCGGTGTACCGGCTTTCATCATCGCATCAGCATATTCTTTTGACAGAATAGAGGCGAAGTCCATTGCCAGGTCAGCGAGGAACGGCGCTTCCGGGCGAGTCAGCACAAACTGAACTGTGTTGTCGTCCACCTTTTTCACTTCGCTGATCAGCTCCGGCAAGCCCATGCCTTCGAAGTATTCGTAGCTGCCGCCAGAGACTTTATGGTACGGGTTTTGCGCGTTTTTCTGACGATCGAACGAGAACACCACGTCATCGGCGTTCAGTTCACGCGTCGGTTTGAATTCTTTATTGTCGTGCCACTTCACACCTTTACGCAGATGGAAGGTATAGGTTTTACCGTCTTCGCTGACTTCCCACTTTTCAGCGAGGCCCGGAATCACTTCGGTGGTGCCGATTTTAAATTCAACCAGGCGGTTATAAAGCGGTACGGAAGAGGCGTCATAGGTGGTACCGGAGGTAAACAGCTGCGGGTTAAACCCTTCCGGAGATCCTTCTGAGCAATAAACCAGAGTTTTAGCCTGAACACTTGCTGCGACGGTCATAGCCACCAGGCTGAGACCAAGCTTCAGCATCCCTGACTTTTTCAAGGAAATACGCATTATTCTGCTCCAATTGTGATGTTTGTTGTTTTAACCCTTTGCAGTGGGTTGTCGCTGCCTGACCTTTTTTGTTTTTTGCCCGGTCGGGTCAACGTTATGAGGTGGGGATGCCGTACTAATTAACATCAGTGTAACAGTGCGGATCCTCCATAAAATGCCCCTCGTGACCTACAATCTGTCAACAGAATGTGAAAACGTCAATACAGCCAACCGGGATTTACACCAACGGTGAGAATCCACAAACAAAGATTAAAAAAACTTCAAACAGCTATTTGCAGCAGAGAAATTTGTGCTACTCCAACATGACCAGAACAATCAGCTTAATATTTAGCAACATTTGGTGATTAAGTTTTATGCATTTAGTGAAAAAAATCTGAGGAAAAGGTGGATATCTGAGCGATTAATACCATGAACGCTAAAACGCACAGCGGAAAATGCCAGCGCCAGCCATAAGTTACGAAAAAAAAGATTTAAGCAAATATAAAAAAAGACAATGGTTTCTGTCACAAATCCGTTAATGGATAGTGAGATATGGGGCGCAAATTTGGCAGGGAAATGTGTGGCGTGTAGGTCGAATAAGGCGTTCACGCCGCATCCGACAATAAGTGCGGTGCCGTTGCCTGATGCGACGCTGACGCGTCTTATCAGGCCTACGTCGAGTCGAACCTCCCCGCCCCCGGAGGTTCTCATCCTCATAGGCTACATGACTAGTCCTGATATACGTTGACACTTTTCTGTCTGTAAAACGCCTGATGAACGTCATCGGGCGTTTTGTATTTCAGAGCCAGATGTGGCCGCTCATGGTTATAAATTGCCACGGACTCTTTGACCATTTCCCGGGCCTGCGCCAGGTCTGCAGGACGCGAGAGTAAAAACTCATTTTTCAGGATACCGTTTATTCGCTCAGCCAGTGCGTTCTGGTAGCAGTCATAACCATCAGTCATTGAACAGGTTATTCCATTTCTTTCATGAACTGACTGATAGAGCGCTGAACAGTATTGCAGCCCCCTGTCAGAATGATGCACCAGGGGACTCGTCGTTTTTCTCAGCCTCAGCGCCTGTCTGAACGCTTTTACCACATTTTCTGTCTGCAGGTTTTCCCCAACATGGTAGCCCATAATTTTTCTGGAGCAGGCATCGGTGACCAGACTCAGATAGGCCGTACCATTGCGCAGTGGAAGGTAAGTAATATCGGCGACCCAGACCTGTTCTGGTTCAAGAGCGGTAACCTGTTCAGGGCCTGGTTTAAGCAGGTTTGGATGTCGGTAGAAGCGATGATGACTGTTGGTAGTTTTGTGATATGCCCGTTTTACTGGCACCAGGAGTCGGTATTCATCGAGCAGGTTAAACAGGCGGTCTCGCCCGATATTCAGCCTTTTATCGGCCTGAGTGTTCAGCAGATAGTGCAGCTTACGCGCACCGATTCGGGGCTGACGACATCTGACACGGGCAACAAAATCAAGAACCTGAGCATGATGTTCCTGCCGTTTTCTGCGCCTTGTGTTGTCCTGATACCATGCCTGTCTGCTGTGTCCCAGGAACAGACATGCACGCGTCACAGTTATTTTGGGGGCCGGACTTTGCGCGAGGACTTGCCGGGCCGCTTTTTTACGATACTCACCCCGTAATCATTTTTAAGGACATTGATAACTGACTCAAAAAACTCAGCTTTCTGGTTCGCCAGCTCAAGCTGCGCTTCAAGTTCCCTGATTCTTTGCTCGGGTGTGAGCGGGATAGTTGTCTGAGTCACAGGCAGTTTCCTCTTCACCAGGTCAGGAAGTCCAGGACTCCAGTCAAGCCGGCCATATTTACGTAACCAGACAAGAACGGTGGAGCGCCCCTGAATGCCATACCGCTGCTGGGCCTGTTTATAGGTCATCTCGCCTTTTTCAACCTGCTCAACAACAGCTATTTTAAAGGATAGAGGATAATCACGTTGGGTGCGTTTGAACTCAGTCATCATCACGTTCTCCGGATTTAAGTCAGGAACGTGTCAACGCTATTCAGGACGGGTCAACAAATGCAAAAAAGCCTGCTCGCTGAGCAGGCTTTTCGAATTTGGTCGGTGATAGAGGATTCGAACCTCCGACCCCTTCGTCCCGAACGAAGTGCGCTACCAGGCTGCGCCAATCACCGAATGCGGGGCGCATCTTACTGCGCAGATACGCCCTCGTCAATCCCTTAATAGCAAAATGCCTTTTGATCGGCGAGAAAGTCAGCAGGCCGCTTAGTTAGCCGCTGCCTCTTTTGCCTGCGGGATGTGACACCAGTTGTTGTTTTCGTTAATTCCACCATCCGGTGAAGTATAGCCAAGACAACCCATGATGGTGTCGTACAGCTCTACATGACGGCGTGGCACTTTCATGTCGGCTTCTTTTTTCAGCTGCGCAAATGCCTGAGCATTGGCCGGATTTTCCAGATATTTATCTGACATCCAGACCATCATCGGTACGCGGAACTGCTCCGGCGGTGCCAGTTCACGCGGCGTGCCGTGCAGGTGCTCGCGTTCATTAATTGACTCACCGTGGTCAGCTGCGTAGAACACAATCGCTTTCTTATCGCGAACCTGATCAATCACGCTGGAGATAAAGTGATCCACATAGGTCACCGAGTTGTCATAGGAGTTGATCATCTGCGCTTTGGTACAGCCGCTATCAACACCAATACATTCCGGCTTCCACTGCGCGAAGCTACGCGGATAACGCTGGGTGTAGTTAAAATGCGAACCTTTGGTATGCAGAATGATCAGATGCTTACCATCCGGGTTGCGCCCTAGCGATTGCTGCATTTCGTCTACCAGCAACATATCATCTACCGGTTTGCCACGGTTACGTGGCTCCGCACCAATCTGCTCACGATAAGCAATGTTGTCCGCCATCGTGTTGCTGTAGAACCACATTTCGCTCTGCATAGCGTAGAGGTCAGAACTGAATCCTAACTGCTTCAGAACCGCGAAAATGTTCTGTTCTTTTAATGTGCGCTGCGGATTATCTTCCGCGCCCCCCTGACGTACAAACATGCAACGCAGTGAGAGTTTGGTTGCGGTATCACAGGAGTAACCACGGAACGCCGCCAGATTTTTCTCCTGGGCCAGCTTCGGCGTGGTATTACGCTCATAGCCAAAAATGCCCATATGGTCCCAACGCGTGGTTTCACCGATGATAAACACGACATAAGTGTCATCAACGTTTTGCGGTGCCTGATAAGTGAATTTCTTCGCCGGATTAAGCAATGAATTATTATCGGAAGATTCATCGACCCGCGCCCAGGCATACAGCCCCAACGCAGAAAGCCAGTTTGATGGCAGATAAGAGTTCGCTACGACGCCGCCATAGCTGGGCAAATCAACACCGGTCGCCCTCTCCACTTTCTTCTGCTGGATATCCAGCAAACGAATCGGTGCCCAAACCATAATACCCGCCAGTACGACGACCGCCAGGCTGCGAATACGCTGCCCTGGGGTTCGCAGTTGTCGGAGCAAGGTGTAGCGACAGCGGTTATTCCAGATAAGGATAAGAGGCAATGCGCTAACGGCGATTAACCAGAGAATAAAGTTCAGACCAACAACTTCTTTTGACAGGTCGATATCGGTGGTCATGACGGAAGCGATGATGCCATAACCAATGACCACATTAAGGAAGGTCATGTAATAGCTGGCACCGGCGGAAAAGAGCACCACCAGCGATGCCAGAATACGCCAACTGCGGCGGCCAAACAGCGAAAGAAGACGTAGTAAAAAGAAGGTCACCAGTACGGTGGCGGCCAGTTCAACAACAGCAGAAATGCCTTTCCAGACGGTAAAATCGTGCGCATAGCTGCCGAAGCGGCGATAAAAAACCGCGCCATTCATAAAAAGGCCAATATAGATTGCAAGCAAAAAGCTCAGCTTCTGCTGTGTAATCGATTTGATGTATCTCATGCAAACAAACCCTGGACAAACAGGTGATAACACCCTGCTTAGTGGCTTTTCAGGCCAGGCAGGGGAAAAGTGCGGAGGTAGTCAGATAAGTAAAATCTACACGCGCGAATAAGTAGACCACAGCAAAGCGAAAAAGTGTGGGGAAAGAGTGTGCATGAAGCACAAATTTACAAAAATGCAAGTTTGAAAAGAGACTTTAGCGTTACAAAAATCAGTAAAAAGGGCCAGTTAACTGGCCCAAATTTTACGAGTCATTGTTTATACATTGCGTTGAAGCGTTTGATTCACACTAAGGCTAAAGCCCAGTAGCTCGCGGCAGATGATTAAAGGGAGCCATGCGCCTCACGCAACATTTTCTGCTCTGGCTGACGAATCGTCGTAGAGAGCGCCAGTGACAGAATCAGCAGTGCGAAAATCACGTAGAAGGTCACATAGAAACCGCCAAACAGTGAGGCGATAATCGAACCAAAAATGCTACCGATACCGAAACCGAGGTAAATCACACCGTAGTTTTTCGCCAGGTTATTGAGGCCGAAGAACTCACTGACCAGTGATGGAAAGACGGTAATAGTGCCGCCAAAGTTAAATGCCACGCAGGCAATCGCTGCAAAGAACGTCACTGCATTTAATGGTGCAAACAGCAGGGCCGCCATACCCACCAGCGAAATCACCTGACCAATGGTGATAACACGGATACGGGCAATTTTGTCAGACAGAATGCCCAGCACCAGACGACCTGAAAGGTTAGCGATGGAAATAACAGTGACTGCATTGGCTGCGGAAACCACATCAAGGTGTGCCAGACTTTGGGCAATATCTTTCGCTACCCCAATCACGTACAGGCCGCTCATGCAGGCAGTCAGGAACATTACCGCTAACATCCAGTACTGCGGTTTACGCATCGACTCTGCCAGCGTGTAATCTTTCTCCACCACACCATTGCTGGTTTTCACTTCCTGTTTTGGTGCGTCTTTCATTAATGTTGCGCCAAAGACAATCATCACCAGCGCAATCGCTCCCCAAATCACAAATGTTTTTTCCAAACCCACCGTTTCGAGCAGCTGCGTGTCGATAAATTTGAAACCCAGGCTACCCAGACCATAAGAACCGATAGCGAACGCGGAGATCAGACCTTTACGCTCCGGGAACCACTTCACGCAGTTAGAGAGCGTCAGCAGGTAACCCGCGCCATCCGCCAGACCGACCAGCACACCGGCGCTTAACCACAGCATCATCAGGTTGTCAGAATGCGCTGTCAGGAAGAAGCCTAATCCCAGCAAAATGCCGGAAGCCATAGTGACGCGTTTAACGCCAAAACGTTCCTGTAATTTCCCCGCAACAGAAGATGAAATTGCCAGCCCCAGACTTAACAAGCCGAAAGAGAAAGCGACCTGGCTTACCGGCGCATCCAGCTTGGCGGAAAGCGCGCCATTAAACAGGCTCCAGGTATAAACCGACCCCAGCGCAAACTGGGTAATGATTGTACCGATGAGTGTCAGCCAGCGGGTACGCTGATAATTTGAAGGTGTCATGGCAGTATTCCTGCAGTAATAAAAAGGAAAAATCTCTGCCGACAACCATAACGAAGTGCACTTTATGCCTGGGGAAAAACGGCATGAAATGCCATCAGAACGGAATGAAATGCCTTAGTTCAGGAATGAATGACGCGACAATTATTCACCAAATTTATTATTTAGTAAGTTAGCACCCACTATCGCCACAACTGTTGTTATTCAATGGTTTCAATTGTGACTGTTACGTTAAAATCTGGCGCTAACCCCCATCGTATACAGATAGTCGCTATTATTAGTGGTATTTTCTGCCTGAGATAGCGCAGCATAGGCAGCAATATTTTGATTGAGCAACATATCAGCGCCTACGGTGACATCCAGCCAGTTGCCGTTCTGGTTTGTCGCCGTCATCCGGCTCAGGCCTGATTGCGCCTTCCAGATATTCTCGCCAAATTGCTGGTTATAGCTGATTTGCGCCCAGGGTCGGAGATCGCCAAGCCGGGAGTCAACACGCCAGCCTAAGCTACTCACGCTGGCATGCCATAACGGATCGGTCAGCGTGGTAGTACTGTCGCCAAACTCGTTATACATCGAGGTGGTTGTGCCATCGTAATGTAATGCCGCGACCGGGCCGGTTGTAACCTGCTCATATAAAGGAAAATTCCAGCCCATACTCATACTGCTGGTCACATCCACAGGAGTTTCTTCCGCCAGATTGACTTCCAGTCCCAGCGCCCTTTGGCTACTTTGAATACGTTGCGACAAAATATCGTTGTAATCAGGTTGATGATCACTATCCCAGGTGTAACGCTCTGTGGAATGTCCGGGTTGCGTATCAACGATATATTCTTGTTGCCAGGCGTAAGCTGTGTTGAGAAAAAAGGCACTGATTACCACACTCGCCAGCAGGCTTAGCTGCCAGCGACCACCGCTTTTTTTTATGATCATTAACACGACTCCAGGGAAGAGCCGAATTCGGCAATATTATTGTCATTGTATGAAGGATATCGGGCATAGTAGCCCTGTATTAAATATTGACTTTTTCACCGATGCGTCAAGAAAAGCGGCTGAAATTTTTACGATCGGGTACATAGCGAGGGAAAGTATGGAACGTTGCGGCTGGGTGAGTCAGGACCCGCTTTATATTGCCTACCATGATAATGAATGGGGCGTGCCTGAAACTGACAGTAAAAAACTGTTCGAAATGATCTGCCTTGAAGGGCAGCAGGCTGGATTATCGTGGATCACCGTCCTCAAAAAACGCGAAAACTATCGCGCCAGCTTTCATCAGTTCGATCCGGTGAAGGTGGCTGCAATGCAGGAAGAGGATGTCGAAAGACTGGTACAGGACGCCGGGATTATCCGCCATCGCGGGAAAATTCAGGCAATTATTGGTAATGCGCGGGCGTACCTGCAAATGGAACAGAACGGCGAACCGTTTGCCGACTTTGTCTGGTCGTTTGTAAATCATCAGCCACAGGTGACACAAGCCACAACGTTGAGCGAAATTCCCACATCTACGTCCGCCTCCGACGCTCTATCTAAAGCCCTGAAAAAGCGTGGTTTTAAGTTTGTTGGTACCACAATCTGTTACTCCTTTATGCAGGCATGTGGGCTGGTGAATGATCATGTGGTTGGCTGCTGTTGCTATCCGGGAAATAAACCATGATTCGGGAAGCGCAACGTTCAGAACTCCCCGCGATCCTCGAACTGTGGCTGGAAAGTACAACCTGGGGGCATCCCTTTATAAAAGCGAATTACTGGCGTGATTGCATTCCGCTGGTGCGGGATGCCTATCTTGCCAACGCGCAAAACTGGGTCTGGGAAGAAGACGGTAAGCTTCTCGGTTTTGTCAGCATTATGGAAGGCCGATTTCTGGCTGCAATGTTTGTCGCACCGAAGGCCGTCAGACGCGGTATTGGTAAGGCGCTAATGCAGTATGTGCAGCAGCGCCATCCCCATCTGATGCTGGAGGTTTATCAAAAAAATCAACCGGCGATAGATTTTTACCATGCGCAGGGTTTTCACATTGTCGACTGCGCATGGCAGGATGAAACCCAACTACCCACCTGGATTATGAGCTGGCCGGTGGTTCAAACGCTGTAAGTGTCAGTTCCGGACCGTTGTATTTTTCCAGCCATGCCAGCGCCGTATTACCCGCACAGCCATTCCCCAGCCGCGAGCTGGGGAGATCTTTGGTCAGCACGTTCACTGCGCCGTTTTTACAAATACCGTCAGCGGTTAAATCCAGATCCGGCCATGCCCCTTCGTGAATGCAAATCACGCCAGGTTTAATTCCCTCACTAATGACCGCTCCGGCAAGGATCTGCCCACGGGAGTTCCACACCCGCACCATATCCCCTTCTGTTATGCCGCGCGCCTGAGCATCGTCAGGATGAATGGTGACAGGCTCACGGTTTGCTACCGCGTACAATTCGCGCAGAGAACTGTAATTCAGCTGGCTGTGCAGGCGGTGCGCCGGATGGGCAGAAAGTACCTGCAACTGTTCCGGTTCAGCATTGCCCTGCCATTCGTCCGGCTCCAGCCACATTGGATGCCCAGGGCAATCCGGGTAACCGTAATCGGCAATACGCTGTGAGAAGATTTCAATCTTGCCGCTGGCGGTTTTTAACGGATGCGCCAGCGGATCGCGGCAAAAATCAGCGAAGCGAATAAACCGCTCGCTGTCCGGGTTTTCCGGCATCTCAATTAACTGGTTGGCTTGCCAGAACTCAGCAAATGGCGGCAATTCAACCTGCTGGCTTGCCCCGCGCTGCCGGGCAACGTTATAAAACGTTTCCAGCCATTGCAGCTGACTTTTTCCTTCCGTAAACCGCGCATAGCCGCCCTTCTCCCAACGTTCACTCAACTCGGCAAAAACATCAAAATCATTACGCGCTTCATAGCGTGGCGGCACCACTTGCTTCATCGGCACCAGATGCTGATTACTGTAATCACCGGTCATGGTGAGATCATTACGCTCAAAAGAGGTAGTCGCAGGCAGAACGATATCCGCGTGTTTCGCCGCCGCCGTCCAGAAGCATTCAGAGATCACCACCAGCTCCGGTTTTTGCCAGGCACGGATCAGACGATTGGTATCCTGATGATGAGTAAAGTTGGCACCACCCGCCCACCAGATAAAACGAATATCCGGGAAATGTCGGTCCATACCGTTATGTTGATATGCGCCACCAGGGTTTTCCAGTGCTTCAACAATGCGGGCAACAGGGATTTTATCCACCGCATCGCAGCCACCCGGCAAGCTGCCCTGCATGGAAGAGAGCACCGCAGCGCGGCGCGTGGGGTTACCACCATTGGCAAAATGATAAGAAAGACCAAAACCGCCGCCGGGTGTGCCGATTTGCCCCAACATTGCCGCCAGCGTGACGAGCATCCAGTGTTTTTGCTCACCAAACTGTTGGCGCTGCATTCCCCAGCCTGCCATCAGCATGGTTGTATTTTGGTGGAAAATAGCCGCCAGCTCGCGGATTTTCGCTGCGCCAACACCACAAATCTCTGCTGC
>ERZ773216.3512-NODE-3512-length-12517-cov-3.348901_pt1 | contig 12517 bp, 13 predicted proteins | sample MGYA00511259_ERZ773216 | MGnify/ENA primary metagenome ERZ773216 (study PRJEB29015, sample SAMEA2737764) | human gut metagenome | biome: human gut; feature: human-associated habitat; material: faeces | place: China | collected 2012 ... | reverse complement strand
CGACTCGCATAAATCTTGGTGTTTCAATTAAGCCGTACTTTTTCAAATCAGCAAGTATCTGTGGGTCATTGTACGGCGGTTTAAATGGCTCCGTTCCATCTGCATCTAAGAGTTCATAGAACAGCCCTCTTTCAAGTTCAAATTTTCCATAAGCATTTTCCATATAGGGGCGTATACGGTGATTCTTGTCTATGAAGCCCCGCAAACGTGTCCCTTTTTTTAGGACCGGATACATTATCTATCTCCCTTCCGCATGTTCGCCTTCACTCTCTCATGACATTTTCTTGTCATCAGTCTTTAAACTCCAACGCCCCTTTCAGCCCGCTTGATCCATAATTAATATACTGCTCATCTTCTTCGTGACCATCAATAACTGCCAGCGACTTTTCGAGAAGTGCTCTATAATAATCTTTCGAATCCTTGGAGACTTTTCCCACTGCTAATCGATGCAGGCATTGGTAAGCATCGAACATCGGACTAATCAAGGCATCTATATAGAACCATAAACGCTTTTTATCATATTCTATCGACGTCTTAAGAAAATACGAATATTCCATGACGACTTCGCCTTTTTCCATGTCCATTTTTATACTTGGAAGCTCTCTTTTCGCATTGAATTCAGTTATGTACAGCGCAACTAATGCCAACGAATTGCACTGAATTCGAAATGGGAAAGTCGACCTGTAGACCAGCCTTGAATCTCTCAGGTTAATTTGCATCCGAAATGGCATGTTATCTTCCCCGAGCATAACTTCGATCACTCTCTGAGTGTCTGCGTCATAGATATATTTCAATCCGTGTTCTAATAAAGTTTCCTGAACACACATAAAGAGTTTTTCTTCTTCTGGATCAAGTTCTTTTTCTCTTCTCTCAAGTTCAGCGAGTGCGGCTTCCATCTGTGCAATTATATCGAGAGAACCGGATATATCAAGTTCGTCTTCATCACCAGATTTAATACCGTCAAAATCCGTCCTATTGTTTTTGTCCATTTCACGATCATCTCCATATCTATCGTTATTCTTAATGCATTGACGCCCTGTATAAGTACTATGAAGCAGCAACTCTAATTTCCGAAATAAATATCAATTTCGATGTTTATTCCGTCATGGAAGCAGCTGCAGAAATCATCTAAGATTTTTATGTCGAAAAAACGGTTCTTATATTGTTCCATTCTGGTTTTTAAAGGCTTTTTACAGTTGTTTAAATAGATATTTGTGAAGCCTGAGTCTGAATCCACCAACAAAAATCCGCCTAATATCCGTATCAAGCTCAACAGATCTATCCATAGCCGGTTGTTTCTATAGATCATTAAAGGCTCTTCCAATAATATGCTCACTCCATTGAGCACAATGGTTTTCTCATCCGCCCGGATAGATGCTTTATATCGTGGATATGTTTTCTGCCATGCCAACTCCATTGATGTGTCATTATACGCTTCGTGGTTCCACAAATGTGTCGCAACGAAAGACTTTTCCTCCAAAAGAGACATGCTATTAGGGAGAAACATGGAACTTATGGAATATCCGAAATCGACATGAACCCACGCCCCATGAATTTTTACAGCATTCCACACATGGGGTTTCCAACTATGTATCTCATGTGCTTTACCATATATCAAAAGAGTTTTGATACCCATCTGAGAGAGTGTCAGGGTTGCGATTGCGCTAACTGTCTGATACAGCTTAGCGCTATTTTTTGACAATATATTGGCCAGATATCTGCCAATCTTATTTGGGCTTTTAAGCTGAAAACTTTCTTTTATAAACTCATCGAATTTCTTTATCTTTTCATATGGATCTTCGCTATTCAGGATTTCCTGATTCAAAATCTCAGCAATCTCTGAGCCCAGATAAATCAAGTCTTCAACGTCATCATTAAAGATAGATGTAATACCTACATTATACCCCTTTCCCAATTCTGTAGATATATCAGTTGAATATTCTTCAAGCTGCGTGCCAGAAAAACAATAACCAAAATCGCTATCGATTTCTCGAATCTCACGTCTAATTTTTTCAACTCCATAATTATAGTGTATGGAAATGACGCTTTTTCTCCAAAAACAGTATTTGGATAAACTCATCGCTTCTTTTAATTCTTCTGGAGTCGACACGCAGATTTCCACTATATGATTCATCTTTGATCACTCCCCGCCGCGTTTATGCCTTCCAAAAAGGTATAATTTCAGTCATGTCGCATCTATAGATCCACTCATTAAAACATTTTTTATATTTGTTTGCAATATCGGGATATTTCTTTCCTATTTGCGCCCATAAAATTTCTTCCGGTGTTTCAGGATGCAGCTGTGTCATGATCTGCATATACTGATTCCGATTCTCTTCAAGATAATACGCTGAGCCATTCTGCACATTCAAAGCTTTTATAAAATGTACATTCGCCATCTGTTCCAACATCTGTTCCGTGTTGGTATCATATCCCGTTTTGGCAATAGCACGCAGAAAATCCCAGGATAAATTTTCGAATGTAAATTCGTATTTCATATGTAATGTAAAGTAATATATCAATATATTTAGTATAAATCTATCTAACAGGATATTTATGAATTCTATACCCTGAATACGGATCTTCAACAAACTCAATTATCAAGTGGCTTGTTTTTAAAGTAATACCATACTCAAAATCATTGTACTCACCTGTAATATTGTGATAAGCAATTGTTCGGACATCGTCTATCATAATGTCACTTTCTGTTCCATTGATAATAAGAGCTCCCCGCTCATCATAAGTCAAATCACACACATGTTTTAACATTTTGGTCTGGATACAACAATATCTCCACTTTTCCATCAGTTCTTTACACGAAATAATCACATCTGCTGTTTTTACAATTGATTGATCAACTGTATTCTGAAAATACATTTCGATTTCCTGCTGATTCACCAAGAATAAATTCTTACTTACATTCATAAGTGTCATCATATTTAAATAATCAATACTACCAAAAGTGAGCATATCACCATTACTATATTTAATAGATACATTGGAATCACCTTCTCTATTCCCAACATATACGCGAATGTCAAGAATATCTTCTAGTTTGTATCCGGTATTTATCCCATGAAAAATAATTCTTTGATTATCATCAATAAAAAAAACCGCATCTTCATAAAGATCTTCTGACACATTCCAGAATACTTCCTGGTTTGCTTGTTTAATTGCAGACTTTAATCTTTCCAGTTTTTTTTCATGATTTTTACCGATTGACTTTCCTATCAATCTCAACAATTTAACAATTGTGCCATCAAATAGCTCGACGTCAGCTTTTACCCCTTCCAGAAGATGAATATCACATAATGGTTTAGGTAAGTCTTCAGGAAAAACGAATCCCTGCAAAATAACTGGAATAACTATTTTTTTATGTTCAATTGAATATTGAATTTCCTTTCTAACCCAATCCTCTCCGTCTCGTTCATCCAAGCTATTAGGTGACAAAAGAACTAAAACTATTTCACAAAAATCAATAATGGAGAACAACTGGTTATCGTACCTACCTGTTTCTAATGAATCTACATCCAAAAAAACATTATAATTTTCTTTCTCTAGTCGATCATGAATTAAATGCGCTAAATATCCAGCTTCCCTTCTCCTGTAACTAATAAAAATCTGATATTCTTTTTCATTTTTCTTCATATTTGCTCCTGTATCTCAAAGATTATATATTTACAGATTACTTTGCCTTTAACATCAAAACTATTTTCTCACCGTGTTATCTAATCCAGATTATATCGTATCAAAGCACTGATCAATGACTCTCTTTGGGATTTTTTACTAAAAAACCATTGATAGTTCTTTAATTCTTCTTTATTCGATAAATTCGGCTTAACTAAAGAGCCACAATATGCAAGTTGAACTAATTGAACAGTATCCTGCGCTATAGACTGGAAGTACAGTCTTTCAGGTATACTACTTTTGCTTGGAATTGGTTCAGATAACTCAATCCCCTGTTGCATACTCGAGCATATCTGACATGTAATAATCTTTACTATCGAATCATCAATAGCGCCAAAGACTTTCTGTGTCGCAAAAATCAAGTGAATGCCGTAAATATCCGCATTATCCTCAGATGCCAATCTCTGTATATCCTTTGCTAATCCAAGATATTCGCATTTTACTTCGGCATATTCATCGAATGCAATAAATACATGTGGCATTTCGAGCGAAGAATTTGACCTTTACTGATAAAGATTCTGAATATGTTACATTCTATCAATAAGCTTAAAACACTCCCGTAATAGGGAGCGTTTCATAACATATAAATTAAGCTATTTTACTCTGTATTTATGTCTGAGATTATTTAATGTCCAGTCATTATATTCTACTTTTCTATCATTCAATAATCTTCTAAGTACAATTTCTGGATCCCAATCAATTTCTTTTGGTAAACCATTTTCGCACACATCATAGTCAAATTAAATAATTTAAGTCATCCTCCTGGCATCATACATTGAACTTTTCCGAAGGTACTTCCCTTGATTCTATTCTCTTTATTTCTTTCTTTATTTCTTCTATCTTTTTTTCTGCACTCAAAATCTCCATTTGATTTGTATATACCTGTAGAGTTTCAAACCTCTTTAGATATTTATCATTTAGAAAATTTTCATCTTTATTCAATTGTTTATACTTATTCGACTGCATAATATAGGCGGCTTTCCGTAATGTATATATATTTCGTGCGTTTTCAAGTCCAACTATACAAATCTCTTTTCGGAGTGTGTTTAATCGTTTTCCTTTTACCTTCATATCTATTACACCATCTATAATAGATTCAACTGCGTTTAAATTAAGATTTATCATCATATCCGCCGAAGGGAAACATAAAGCACGCTCACGCAATAATAAACAGCCCTTCAAAGCTGCTCTAAATCCACAATATAGATAATCTTCTCCCATATCTATTTCATCATAATATAACTGGACCTGTCTAAATACATGATCATATAATTCATTTGCAATATCATAATTTCCACTTTCTTCAAATATCACTGCCAAATTATAGTATATGATCAAAATGAATTTTTCATATTTACTGTCATCATCATTTATTTTTAAATTATTAATCGCAAGCTCATACATGGCTCTTGCACTTTCTGGACTCTTCACAGTATGAAATCCTACTTGATAGCAGAAACCGATGCACATTTGACAGTAAAAATCCGAGTTTAATGCATTTATATAAATTTGATCAAAATTATTCGCCACATATGTTTTATCTATTTTCAAGGCATAAAACACATTTAAAGCATCCTCATCACTTGCATCTTTCTCCGTCTTATCATTTTCTAATTGATTCTCAATCAAACTGTGATACAGCATTTCAAGTGCATCTAAAAAACCTGCATATGCATTGATCTGCTGCTTCCTTCCAATATAGTACAAATAAGTATCTGTAAATGTTATATTTTGCAATTTGAATGGTATAATAAATTTCTTCTCATCAAATGCCATACTAACTTCATTACACACATGCTCGGATATATTTGTATCTTCAGATGCCACTAAAATAAATGCTGGACATGCTCGGATTGCCTGAACAATCTGCTTCGGATAATCCCTCCCTGGATCAATATCCCTTGATGCAATCCAACACGCAACTCCCTTTTTTTCTAAAAAAGCACAAATTTCATTTGCTTCCTTTTCCTGTTTTGACGAGTAACTAATAAATATTTTGTTCTCCATTATATACTCTCCTGGAAATCCTGCACAATACTATCTTTCATTTTTTTTAGTAGTTCTTCATAGGGGCCAGACAATTATGTAATTTAGCCATGTCATTTCATGTCGATGGATCCTAGAAGAATACCCTTCTGTTCTCATATAGGCATTCCACCTTCTATGCTCCTCTTCCACCTCCTGTCGCTTCTCCGTCTCGGGAATTTTCGTATTATATTCATGGCAGACATCCATGATCAGTACATCCGACCATTTTCCATCTTCAAATTCATCTCTCATGTGCCGGATATCCTAGTAAGTCTCGACACGTTCCATCTCCAGGATCGCTCTCAGCATATTTTCGACAACATCCAGCACTTCCGGTTGATCATCGCATACCGCAATGTTCATTGCCACGTTCCCCCGTGTTTTTCAATTTTCACAAATCAATCATAACATACTTTCCATTTCCCTTCAAGTTCACGGAAAATAACAATTATAACAATTATAAACCTCTCATACAAAGTTAGCTTTTCCTCTTTCAAAGTGGGATTCGCATTTCCAACTCACTATGAAAAAGCATCAAAATGTAGGTGAAAAACATACCTTCAACGAAACAATATTATATCGATAATCTCATCCAGGTCCTCATCATCTGCACTATTACTTATTTCATCGAGCATAAACACCAGAAATTCTGCCGCGTAATCATAACAATTCTACATCATGTGTTTTTTAGATGCAAATTCCGCTCAATCTGATCACTGATTCCGCTTGGAGCTGATCATATCTTCCGCCTGTATCTGAACATGTTTCCGCTTCAGCAGAACGTCTATCACAGCCATAAACAGATTCAATGGCAAGGGCTGACGCCGGCATAAATGCCCCATTGACACTGCTTCTGTCAATACTTTTAAATAACCAAGCAAAACAAAGAATTGTTTTGCATAAACAAATACCTTGCTCAATTTGTATCGGAACAATGCTCAGCTGATCCGGAACAGTTGCTCAGATAAAGCGGAATCTGCATTTTTTTAGATCGCTAAATAGAACCAGGTAAGTTGCGAGTGACGGGTAAGTTTTAAATCTTTAGTCTCCATAATCATTTTCATCCATTCTTCTTTTTAATAACAAAATATATTCCTGAGCTGTAGCGTTTCCTGATGCAATTCTTTTTTGAAAATCTTCAAAGAGATTTTTTCGCTCTACCTCAGACATATTGACTATTTTCTTTGAAAACTCCAGAATATCACTTTCGCTTGTCACATATTCTGGAAGTTCACTCACTTCGCCTTCCGTTAATGTCAGCACGAACCCACTTATTTTTCCCTCTGCCTCTCTTACATAAAACCGAAGTTTTATGCCATTCGGATTTGGGGTATCTGGCATCGGATCTTTATATGTTGAAAATCCTGTCGCACTCTGCACCAAGGAAGGAATAAACGGATCTAACGACTCGATCACATCCAGTACTCTATGTGCATAATTGCACTCACGACTATCAATAATAACTTTCATTTCCATATTTTTATCCATCACATACATTAGAGCTGCTAATAGTTTATATTTTTGTATTATGGACAACGTATTTTTATTTGGAACATATTTGTTGTTTGATGTTTTGGCTTCGCTGTACTCATATGAAAACTTACAAGCCTCAAAATATTTTTGAATATCTGAAAACTGCATCCTTTTTATGTTTTTGAAGATCATATTTCTATTCGATTCCCTCACAGCCTCCTACACTAATAAAGCTAACCGTCACAGATAGATAACATACTGATAGATCTCAGCAATACACCTTCCAGTAACTGATCGTCCGGATCATGAGGATATTACGGCAAATGAATCAGACACATTTACATCGTCTATGGCTGCACCGACCTGCGAAGCGGAATTGACCGTTTTGTTTCTTTGGTACAGTTTTCTTTTAGCCTGGATCCCTATCAGAATCCACTTTTCTATCTTTTAGTTCACTTTATTCTATTTTCCCCACAAGGCATTCCCGCCTGTATGCCCAACAGAATGATCGTCTTGTGATACCAAATCAAAACTACCTGTTTCGGGATTGTGCTGCCATGTGAAACCCTCAGGTGTATATCCCTGCAGCGAATCCATTCTTTCCATTGCACCAAAAGTTATATTCTGCAGTTTTTCGGGACTATCATACATGTGATCCTGAAAATCCTCTCTGCAAGCGCTAAACTGCTGATGAAGGCTCATGTCGTCTGCAGCGTTTCCAAGTTCAACATGGTGTTTGCTATCAAATTTTGGAAAAACCCCTTCAACAGATAACCCATTGGTAAGTTCTGCTATTCGTCTTTCAAACAGAACTCCGTTTTCGGATTCGAGACCATCAAGAGCCATATTGCGGGTAGTTATTAGAATAGGATCACCAGGGACGAATTCGTCTCCATCATAATGTCGCTCTATGTAGTCAGCCGCTTTGTCAAACCCGTAAGAGCGAGCATAATCTGCCGCTTTTTCTGCTTCGGATTGAATATCACTGTCATCGAATGCTGTCACTAACAAAAGGTCTGGAGTATCTCCCGCACCGATACTTTCAGCCGTATCAATGCTGATATTATCCGTTTCAAAGAGATCAAAGTCAGCATCTCTCGTCTCTGGTATATTTCCCCCATCAGTTTCATTAAATTCCGCCGATGTGTCATTGAATTCATTCATTGATGTTTCCATCCTTCCCTCGTTTATTCATATTCATCACTAAATTTTTAGCCGCTTTCATACTGATTGATATGTCATTTTCCACAGAGCATTTTCTCAAGAGATGTACGGCTGTGCAACTGCACTTCTTTCTAAATGTATCCGCATTCGCGGCTTTAATACGAAATGATAGAACACTTGGAATGCGAACAATATGAGCCGCAATCTCTTCCGGTGTACTCAGTTTAAGCTGCCTCTCGGCAAAAATCTGCTCTGCAAACATATTTGCTTCTTCCCGAACAGTAGCTGAGCAATGGCTGCACCCCGCCGCTTTCTCACAGAAGGCGAACGGACAATAGTCCTTGGCATGGTCGGTCAAATACTCTGTTTGTGTTTTGACTATATACTCATCTGAAACATGCTTCATATGTTCATTATCAGGCAAATAATCCATTTTAGTGGGCAGAGCAGATCTAAGAAAACAATTCTTAAACACAAGTTCTCCAGCGGACATCAGCGGGAGAACTTCACGGAGGTTGGCATCCGCTCCGATATGTTCTCTAAGCATTTCCGCCTCATCGCCGCTTAGCCTGAAGGAGATAATATTGTCAACATTATCGAGCATTCTCCCCCCGACACGCGAAGGGGATTGGTCTGAAAAGATAACACCAACTCCGTATGCCCTGATTTCAGTAATAATATTGATCATTAACTGTGTCATAGAGCTGTTCAGAGCTTTTTCCTCCTGTGTTGCTCCCTCTCCCTGGTCCAGTAAAGCGTGAGCTTCATCAATCAAAATGATGTTTCTAAGTCGGTGATCACTCTGTCTTGTGGATCTTAAATAGGCCAGTATACTGATGAGAGTCAAAGCTGAAACTAACGATTTTTGCTCCGGTTCAAGACTTCCCATTTCAAGAACGGTACATCCGCTCAAAAGGTCTTCCACTGATGTAGAGTGTATCGTATTAAATGTACGTGGGCACCTCTCAATCAAACTTTGAAGCCTGAAAGCGCCTCCAGACATTATATTTCCTTTTACTTCATTGCTGTAACTGGATCTGGCAATAACACGCTTAAATACTCGAACAAAGTCAGCCATATCAAAAATGGAGACATTGTCGTCTTCACTCGTGCTTTTGTCATTCCATCCATTCAGAGTATATGCTTCTGAAATTGCCTTTTCAAAAAGTGCCGGCAACGGATCGGGCAAAGAAAAAGCCGCCTTAAACGCAGATAATAAACTGCTTCTATATTCCCCGAGAGGCACATTCTTTGGAACATAAAACGGATTGATGAGCAATGGTACTACCGGGCGTTCCACCGTAAAGATTCTGCTATTTTTCATTCCGGCAACCAAATCGCGATATTCCCGCTTGACTGGCTCCATTATTAAAACAGGGATGCTGCGGCTCTGGAGCTGTGTAATCAGCTGCTTCAAGAGAGTGGTTTTTCCAACGCCTGATTTTCCCATTACAGCAGTGTGGAGCAGCAACTGCTCAAGGGGAACAAATAACCTCTGTGATGAATACACGGATCTTCCCAGATACAGACTTTGTCTATCGTTGCGAGTCAATTTTTCAGGTAATAGATCAACTTCGGGCATTAAGGAGAATGGGTTTCTATCGATACCGATGAAGTGGTTGCCTTGCATCGGCAATTGAGAAATTTTTGCAGCATCATCTAATGACCATTTGCTTAGACTTGCTGTATCTGTTCTCTTGAGATCACGAGAAAGTTTCCAAGGTTGGTTATAAACGCTGTATTTTTGATACGCTGGAACGCCAATAGTTCGAAAGGCCGTTCCGTGTACAGACTGCTTTATCCTGGCGGTAACCAGTGCGGCGCTGGTTACTGTCCCGACAATAACAATGTTTACTTCAGCGAAAGGATTTGCAACTTCCTGTGAATAGTATTTCCATCGCTCTGCCGATGACGCTGCGAGGCTGTCACGCATATTGGACACTACGCCATCCACTGCCTGTGAACAACGAGCAGTGTTTTCTGCGATCAGTCGACGTTCGTTGTCAGACAACAGTGCAGGAATAATCTGAATACATAAACCACAGCCAGATCCGTCCATAACTGAGTAGATACGCCCCCAGTCAACATTTTCGATCACGGACGGTGATTTATATGTTTCCTGAACGCCGTATTCCTTTATATCCTGCTTCATTAATGCCCAGATCGAGTCTGCCTCCATTTCGGAAATGTACTTTCTGTAGCCCTCAAATGACACTTCCTCGGCTATGAAACCGGACTGATAAAGAAGTGAAAGTATGCCTTTTTCGAGAGCTTCCTGACGGACAACACAGTCCTGTTCAGAGCTGTCATGGGTTCTGAGCGTAAGCAAATGATGAATACGGCCACCAGTTTTTTTCCCAGCACTTCGGTAAATCTCAATTGCCGTTTGTCCATTTCCTGAAGAGGATAGATAACAAGCATCTTCGCAAATCGTTTTTGCAAGCGTTAAGCTGACTTCATTGTCAACAGAAATAGGAACCGTCTTGATACGGTAGGAAGTCAGTACAAAGTATTCTCCTCCATCGAAAAACTTTTTCATATGGTTCTCCTCCCTAAATGAACGGATTGTTTTGATAGTTCGGCACAGCGCTCAGAAGCTGTTTAATCACTTTGACGGGCTGCAAACTAACCACCTTGTATAGACAGCCAACTATCCCCCCTGTGCAAATCACCGCAATAAAATAGTGTTCTGTTCCCCAAAGCCCCCCAGCAGTGATAGCGCAGAACGCTCCAGAAAAGATCCATGCGAGGATTAGCGTTCTCTGTTTATTGAGCTCCCCTCTGTACTTCTCATAGCGTTGTCTGCTGTATCTGATCATTTCACCGGTTATTCCGTTGAGCCTTACCAGTTTGTCCCACCCTTCGGAGGCGATAGCTCTATTGGCGGTGTTATCCATGTCTATGTCCCCGAAGTCCTGAGTTGATGCACGCAAAACAGCAAGATACAGTTTCTTCTCTGTGGGATACTGGCTCATTAACGGCCTCAGAAGAACGATGGCTTGTTCCCAGTTACCGACGTCAAGGTGGCCCATGGCTTGAGAATATGTCCTATCATACTGCATGAGTTGCTGATCTTGCTGGGGATCGTAAACTGGAGTTCCACATAAGTCACACTCCATTCTCATTCTACTGCGATTGTAGTGGAAGCTAGAGCAGCCACAGCGACTGCAAACGCGATCCATAGAATCCCCCCTTCTAACAGTACGATGTGATTATCGATTTCTGGGCGGTAAAGGCTTACTGGCAGTAGCCTGGTGCAGCATATGCGAGGGGATGGGATTATAAGGATGGAGACCAACTGCGCAATCGTTGTGATCCTGAGCATCACGAACGAGTTGATCGCTCGGTTCCACAGGAATGGTAGCGGTATAAACGCCCTGTCTCTGTTGCCTCAGTGCAGTGTTGATCAGAGGAATTAAAGTAATTAGGCACCCCAGAGTTGTGATTATAAAGGCAAATGTCGCCGATCTTACAGATACGTCAATCCACAAAAGCAAGGCAGAGAGCGCGACCACCGCGCTTTCAAGGATGCCACAAACGACTGAAAGTGCAGCAGTTTGGCGGAGGTTACTATTCCAGTACGTTACAAAGTATGCCACCGGAATTGCACTACTGAGCAGTGTACCGCCGATATACACCACGAGACGAGCACTTGCTTCTGTCGGGGCGAGCCACCAGAAGAGACACTGAGGAATCAAAACAACAGCTATAAGGACAGGGATCAGATAGTAATTTTTGCGTGTCATATTATATTCTCCTTTCGATCAAAATCTATAACCGCAAATGGGACAAACACTAGTGGCCCGCATCACATTCCCATTGCATGACGGACAACGCTTGTACCGTTCAGGCATAGACGGAGGGGTTTCTGCCGATGAGGTGCTTCTCTGGGAATCAGACGATGCGCTGCCAAGCATATCCGTGTGTCGAGTCATTTCAGCCAGAGGTTCCCGCAGTGCCTGAAGTATCTGTGGAAGTATCATCATCTGCATCATCATGGGCGTCATTCCGCCAACGTTTCCATTGGAATTACAGGCAGCACCACCAGTTGGCGTCTGACCTCTAGAAAGTATTCCAGTCATCATTTCGCCCAAGGTGCGGTTATTGACGTTACCGTTCCATACTCTTTGCAGGTGATCCAGTTCCAGATCGGTGTTGATTTTCC
>ERZ773216.3506-NODE-3506-length-12546-cov-4.159955_pt1 | contig 12546 bp, 9 predicted proteins | sample MGYA00511259_ERZ773216 | MGnify/ENA primary metagenome ERZ773216 (study PRJEB29015, sample SAMEA2737764) | human gut metagenome | biome: human gut; feature: human-associated habitat; material: faeces | place: China | collected 2012 ... | reverse complement strand
CCTTTCCTTATTTAAGGCCCCTTCCTCGGGAGGGGCTTTCCCGTTTCAGCGTCCCGCTGAAATCATCGGCTTACCTCCTTTCGCCATGCACGTAGTCTATCGCTAACGCGTAGATAAAATAGTTTCATGTGTTATTACTGGATGCGTGCTCGCAAATGTGCCCGCCATTCAGACGATTCCCGATAGTGTTTCATAATTCCTCCATTTTTCTCCCTTATTGGCTGGCTACACTAGTATCATTCCGCGAAACGTTTCAGGAAGAGAAACTCTTAACGATGAAAGGCAGTTATAAATCCCGTTGGGTAATCGTAATCGTGGTGGTTATCGCCGCCATCGCCGCATTCTGGTTCTGGCAAGGCCGCAATGACTCCCGGAGTGCAGCCCCAGGGGCGACGAAACAAGCGCAGAAATCGCCAGCGGGTGGTCGCCGTGGTATGCGTTCCGGCCCATTAGCCCCGGTTCAGGCGGCGACCGCCGTAGAACAGGCAGTTCCGCGTTACCTCACCGGGCTTGGCACCATTACCGCCGCTAATACTGTTACGGTGCGCAGCCGCGTGGACGGTCAACTGATGGCGTTACATTTCCAGGAAGGCCAGCAGGTCAAAGCAGGCGATTTACTGGCAGAAATTGACCCCAGCCAGTTCAAAGTTGCATTAGCACAAGCCCAGGGCCAACTGGCAAAAGATAAAGCCACGCTTGCTAACGCCCGCCGTGATCTGGCGCGTTATCAGCAACTGGCAAAAACCAATCTCGTCTCCCGTCAGGAGCTGGATGCCCAACAGGCGCTGGTCAGTGAAACCGAAGGCACCATTAAGGCTGATGAAGCAAGCGTCGCCAGCGCGCAGCTGCAACTCGACTGGAGCCGCATCACCGCACCAGTCGATGGTCGCGTTGGTCTCAAGCAGGTTGATGTTGGTAACCAAATCTCCAGTGGTGATACCACCGGAATTGTGGTGATCACCCAGACGCATCCTATCGATTTAGTCTTTACCCTGCCGGAAAGCGATATCGCTACTGTAGTGCAGGCGCAAAAAGCCGGAAAACCGCTGGTGGTAGAAGCCTGGGATCGCACCAATTCGAAGAAATTAAGTGAAGGCACGCTGTTAAGCCTCGATAACCAAATCGATGCCACTACCGGTACGATTAAAGTGAAAGCACGCTTTAATAATCAGGATGATGCGCTGTTTCCCAATCAGTTTGTTAACGCGCGCATGTTAGTCGACACCGAACAAAACGCCGTGGTGATCCCAACAGCCGCCCTGCAAATGGGCAATGAAGGCCATTTTGTCTGGGTGCTGAATAGCGAAAACAAGGTCAGCAAACATCTGGTGACGCCGGGCATTCAGGACAGTCAGAAAGTGGTGATCCGTGCAGGTATTTCTGCGGGCGATCGCGTGGTGACAGACGGCATTGATCGCCTGACCGAAGGGGCGAAAGTGGAAGTGGTGGAAGCCCAGAGCGCCACCACTCCGGAAGAGAAAGCCACCAGCCGCGAATACGCGAAAAAAGGAGCACGCTCCTGATGCAGGTGTTACCCCCGAGCAGCACAGGCGGCCCGTCGCGCCTGTTTATTATGCGTCCTGTCGCCACCACGCTGCTGATGGTGGCGATCTTACTCGCCGGGATTATCGGTTATCGCGCCCTGCCCGTTTCGGCGCTGCCGGAAGTGGACTATCCGACCATTCAGGTAGTCACGCTCTACCCAGGTGCGAGCCCGGATGTCATGACCTCTGCCGTTACCGCGCCGCTCGAGCGCCAGTTCGGGCAGATGTCTGGCCTGAAACAGATGTCGTCGCAAAGTTCCGGCGGTGCGTCAGTTATCACTTTGCAGTTCCAGCTAACATTACCGCTCGATGTCGCCGAGCAGGAAGTGCAGGCCGCGATTAACGCCGCCACTAACCTGCTACCGAGCGATCTGCCTAACCCGCCGGTTTACAGCAAAGTGAACCCGGCAGATCCGCCGATCATGACGCTCGCTGTCACCTCAACCGCCATGCCGATGACGCAAGTGGAAGATATGGTGGAAACCCGCGTCGCGCAGAAAATCTCGCAGATTTCCGGCGTCGGCCTGGTGACACTTTCCGGCGGTCAGCGTCCGGCTGTTCGCGTCAAACTTAACGCTCAGGCGATTGCCGCCCTCGGCCTGACCAGCGAAACCGTGCGCACCGCCATTACCGGCGCTAACGTTAACTCGGCAAAAGGTAGCCTCGACGGCCCTTCTCGTGCGGTTACGCTTTCCGCGAACGACCAGATGCAATCCGCCGAAGAGTATCGCCAGCTAATCATCGCCTACCAGAACGGCGCGCCGATTCGTCTGGGCGATGTCGCAACCGTAGAGCAAGGTGCAGAAAACAGCTGGCTTGGCGCATGGGCGAACAAAGAACAGGCCATTGTGATGAATGTTCAGCGCCAGCCCGGTGCTAACATTATCTCCACCGCCGACAGCATTCGGCAGATGCTGCCACAGCTCACCGAGAGTCTGCCGAAATCGGTGAAGGTGACGGTACTTTCTGACCGTACCACCAATATTCGCGCATCCGTGGATGATACTCAGTTTGAATTGATGATGGCTATCGCGCTGGTAGTCATGATTATCTACCTGTTTTTGCGCAATATTCCGGCGACCATCATTCCCGGCTTCGCAGTGCCGCTGTCGTTAATCGGCACCTTCGCGGTCATGGTGTTTCTCGATTTTTCAATCAATAACCTGACGCTGATGGCGTTAACTATCGCCACCGGGTTCGTGGTCGATGACGCCATCGTGGTGATCGAAAATATTTCCCGCTATATCGAAAAAGGCGAAAAACCGTTGGCGGCGGCGCTCAAGGGCGCAGGTGAAATCGGCTTTACCATTATCTCGCTGACCTTCTCGCTGATTGCGGTGTTGATCCCACTGCTGTTTATGGGCGATATCGTCGGGCGACTGTTCCGCGAATTTGCTATTACTCTGGCAGTCGCGATTTTGATCTCAGCCGTGGTGTCGCTGACCCTGACACCAATGATGTGCGCGCGGATGCTCAGCCAGGAGTCGCTGCGTAAACAGAACCGCTTCTCCCGTGCCTCGGAAAAAATGTTCGAAAGGATAATCGCCGCCTATGGTCAGGGACTTGCGAAAGTGCTGAATCATCCGTGGCTGACCTTAAGCGTGGCACTCAGCACGCTGCTGCTTAGTGTTCTCTTGTGGGTGTTCATTCCGAAAGGTTTCTTCCCGGTACAGGACAACGGCATTATTCAGGGCACTTTGCAGGCACCGCAATCCAGCTCCTTTGCCAATATGGCCCAGCGGCAACGCCAGGTCGCGGACGTGATTTTGCAGGATCCGGCAGTGCAAAGTCTGACCTCATTTGTTGGCGTTGATGGCACTAACCCGTCGCTGAACAGTGCGCGTTTGCAGATCAACCTCAAACCGCTGGATGAACGTGATGATCGGGTGCAAAAAGTCATCGCCCGTCTGCAAACGGCGGTGGATAAAGTGCCGGGCGTCGATCTCTTCCTGCAACCAACGCAGGACCTGACCATCGATACTCAGGTCAGCCGCACCCAGTACCAGTTTACCTTGCAGGCCACCTCACTGGATGCGCTCAGTACCTGGGTGCCAGAGTTGATGGAAAAACTCCAGCAACTGCCACAGCTTTCTGATGTCTCCAACGACTGGCAGGACAAAGGGCTGGTGGCGTATGTCAATGTTGATCGCGACAGCGCCAGCCGTCTGGGGATCAGCATGGCGGACGTCGATAACGCCCTTTACAACGCGTTTGGTCAGCGACTGATTTCCACTATTTATACTCAGGCCAACCAGTATCGCGTGGTGCTGGAGCACAACACCGAAAATACTCCTGGGCTTGCGGCGCTGGATACTATTCGCCTGACCAGCAGCGACGGTGGCGTGGTGCCGCTAAGCTCAATTGCCAAAATTGAGCAGCGTTTTGCGCCGCTCTCCATCAACCATCTGGATCAGTTCCCGGTAACGACCATCTCCTTTAACGTGCCGGATAACTATTCGCTGGGTGATGCGGTGCAGGCGATTATGGACACCGAAAAGACGCTGAATCTGCCGGTGGATATCACCACGCAGTTCCAGGGCAGCACCCTCGCTTTCCAGTCGGCGCTGGGCAGCACTGTCTGGCTGATTGTCGCGGCGGTGGTGGCGATGTATATCGTGCTCGGCATTCTGTACGAGAGCTTTATTCACCCGATCACCATTCTCTCGACGCTACCCACCGCAGGGGTCGGCGCACTGCTGGCATTAATGATTGCCGGAAGTGAGCTGGATGTGATTGCGATTATCGGCATTATTTTGCTGATCGGTATCGTGAAGAAGAACGCCATCATGATGATCGACTTCGCGCTGGCTGCTGAGCGCGAGCAAGGCATGTCGCCGCGCGATGCAATCTACCAGGCTTGTCTGTTGCGTTTTCGTCCGATCCTGATGACCACCCTGGCGGCTCTGCTTGGCGCGCTGCCGCTGATGTTGAGTACCGGGGTCGGCGCGGAACTGCGTCGTCCGTTAGGTATCGGCATGGTCGGCGGTCTGATTGTCAGCCAGGTGCTGACGCTGTTCACCACGCCGGTGATTTATCTGCTGTTCGACCGCCTGGCATTGTGGACCAAAAGTCGCTTTGCTCGCCATGAAGAGGAGGCGTAAGTGAAGTTTTTCGCCCTCTTCATTTACCGTCCGGTGGCGACGATTTTACTGTCGGTCGCCATTACCCTGTGCGGCATACTGGGTTTCCGTATGCTGCCAGTCGCCCCGCTGCCGCAGGTCGATTTTCCGGTGATTATGGTCAGCGCCTCGCTGCCCGGTGCGTCACCAGAAACAATGGCGTCTTCCGTTGCCACGCCGCTGGAACGTTCGCTTGGACGCATTGCCGGGGTCAGTGAAATGACCTCCAGCAGTTCGCTCGGCAGCACGCGCATTATTTTGCAGTTTGATTTTGACCGGGATATCAACGGCGCAGCGCGTGATGTGCAGGCGGCGATCAACGCTGCACAAAGTTTGCTGCCCAGTGGGATGCCCAGCCGTCCGACCTATCGCAAAGCGAACCCGTCGGATGCGCCAATTATGATCCTCACGCTGACATCCGATACTTATTCTCAGGGTGAACTGTACGATTTCGCCTCGACGCAGCTGGCTCCGACGATTTCGCAAATCGACGGTGTTGGTGATGTCGATGTCGGCGGCAGCTCACTGCCCGCCGTACGCGTCGGGCTGAATCCGCAGGCGCTGTTTAATCAGGGCGTCTCGCTGGACGACGTACGCACCGCCATCAGCAATGCCAACGTGCGTAAACCACAGGGGGCACTGGAAGATGGCACTCACCGCTGGCAGATCCAGACCAATGATGAGCTAAAAACCGCCGCTGAATATCAGCCGTTGATTATTCATTACAACAACGGCGGCGCGGTTCGTCTGGGTGATGTGGCGACGGTGACCGACTCAGTGCAGGATGTGCGCAACGCCGGGATGACCAACGCCAAACCAGCTATTTTGCTGATGATCCGCAAGCTGCCGGAAGCCAATATTATCCAGACGGTTGACAGCATCCGGGCAAAATTACCGGAGTTGCAGGAGACCATTCCGGCGGCGATTGATCTGCAAATTGCCCAGGATCGCTCCCCCACCATTCGCGCCTCGCTGGAGGAAGTCGAGCAAACGCTGATTATCTCGGTGGCGCTGGTGATTCTGGTGGTCTTTTTATTCCTGCGCTCGGGTCGCGCCACTATTATTCCCGCCGTTGCGGTGCCGGTTTCGCTGATTGGTACGTTTGCGGCGATGTACCTGTGCGGATTCAGTCTCAATAACCTGTCGTTAATGGCGCTCACCATCGCTACTGGTTTCGTGGTGGATGACGCCATCGTGGTGCTGGAAAATATTGCCCGTCATCTGGAGGCGGGGATGAAACCGCTACAGGCCGCGCTGCAAGGCACTCGCGAAGTCGGTTTTACGGTGCTGTCGATGAGTCTGTCACTGGTGGCGGTGTTCCTGCCGCTGCTGTTGATGGGCGGATTGCCGGGCCGACTGTTACGCGAATTTGCCGTGACGCTTTCTGTCGCCATTGGTATTTCGTTGCTGGTTTCCCTGACGCTAACGCCAATGATGTGCGGCTGGATGCTAAAAGCCAGCAAGCCGCGTGAGCAAAAGCGACTGCGTGGTTTTGGTCGCATGCTGGTAGCCCTGCAACAAGGCTACGGCAAGTCGCTGAAATGGGTGCTCAATCATACCCGTCTGGTGGGCGTGGTGCTGCTTGGCACCATTGCGCTGAATATCTGGCTGTATATCTCGATCCCGAAAACCTTCTTCCCGGAGCAGGACACCGGCGTCCTGATGGGTGGGATACAGGCGGATCAGAGTATTTCGTTTCAGGCAATGCGCGGTAAGTTGCAGGATTTCATGAAAATTATCCGTGACGATCCGGCGGTGGATAATGTCACCGGATTTACCGGCGGTTCGCGGGTGAACAGCGGGATGATGTTTATCACCCTCAAGCCACGCGACGAACGCAGCGAAACGGCGCAGCAAATTATCGACCGTCTGCGCGTAAAACTGGCGAAAGAACCGGGGGCGAATCTGTTCCTGATGGCGGTACAGGATATTCGCGTTGGTGGGCGTCAGTCGAACGCCAGCTACCAGTACACGTTGTTATCCGACGACCTGGCGGCACTGCGCGAATGGGAGCCGAAAATCCGCAAAAAACTGGCGACGTTGCCGGAACTGGCGGACGTGAACTCCGATCAGCAGGATAACGGCGCGGAGATGAATCTGGTTTACGACCGCGACACCATGGCACGGCTGGGAATCGACGTACAAGCCGCCAACAGTCTGTTAAATAACGCCTTCGGTCAGCGGCAAATCTCGACCATTTACCAGCCGATGAACCAGTATAAAGTGGTGATGGAAGTGGATCCGCGCTATACCCAGGACATCAGTGCGCTGGAAAAAATGTTCGTTATCAATAACGAAGGAAAAGCGATCCCGCTGTCGTATTTCGCTAAATGGCAACCGGCGAATGCTCCGCTGTCGGTGAATCATCAGGGATTATCGGCAGCCTCGACCATTTCGTTTAACCTGCCGACCGGGAAATCGCTCTCGGACGCCAGTGCGGCGATCGATCGCGCAATGACCCAGCTTGGCGTGCCTTCGACGGTGCGCGGCAGTTTTGCCGGCACGGCGCAGGTGTTCCAGGAGACGATGAACTCGCAGGTGATCCTGATTATCGCCGCCATCGCCACGGTGTATATCGTGCTGGGTATCCTTTACGAGAGTTACGTACATCCGCTGACGATCCTCTCCACCCTGCCCTCGGCGGGCGTTGGTGCGCTGCTGGCGCTGGAGTTGTTTAATGCCCCGTTCAGCCTAATCGCCCTGATAGGGATCATGCTATTAATCGGCATCGTGAAGAAAAACGCCATTATGATGGTCGATTTTGCGCTTGAAGCCCAACGGCACGGTAACCTGACGCCGCAGGAAGCTATTTTCCAGGCCTGTCTGCTGCGTTTTCGCCCGATTATGATGACTACCCTGGCGGCGCTGTTTGGCGCGCTGCCGCTGGTGTTGTCGGGCGGTGACGGTTCGGAGCTGCGGCAACCCCTGGGGATCACCATTGTCGGCGGACTGGTAATGAGCCAGCTCCTTACGCTGTATACCACGCCGGTGGTGTATCTCTTTTTCGACCGTCTGCGGCTGCGTTTTTCGCGTAAACCTAAACAAACGGTAACCGAGTAAATGACAGATCTTCCCGACAGCACCCGCTGGCAATTGTGGATTGTGGCTTTCGGCTTCTTTATGCAGTCGCTGGACACCACCATCGTTAACACCGCGCTTCCCTCAATGGCGCAAAGCCTCGGGGAAAGTCCGTTGCATATGCACATGGTCATTGTCTCTTATGTGCTGACCGTGGCGGTGATGCTGCCCGCCAGCGGCTGGCTGGCGGACAAAGTCGGCGTGCGCAATATTTTCTTTACCGCCATCGTGCTGTTTACTCTCGGTTCACTGTTTTGCGCGCTTTCCGGCACGCTGAACGAACTGTTGCTGGCACGCGCGTTACAGGGCGTTGGCGGCGCGATGATGGTGCCGGTCGGCAGGTTGACGGTGATGAAAATCGTACCGCGCGAGCAATATATGGCGGCGATGACCTTTGTCACGTTACCCGGTCAGGTCGGTCCGCTGCTCGGTCCGGCGCTCGGCGGTCTGCTGGTGGAGTACGCGTCGTGGCACTGGATCTTTTTGATCAACATTCCGGTGGGGATTATTGGCGCGATCACCACACTGATGTTAATGCCGAACTACACCATGCAGACGCGGTGCTTTGATCTCTCCGGCTTTTTATTGCTGGCGGTTGGCATGGCGGTATTAACCCTGGCGCTGGACGGCAGTAAAGGTACAGGTTTATCGCCGCTGGCGATTGCTGGCCTGGTCGCAGTTGGCGTGGTAGCACTGGTGCTTTATCTGCTGCACGCCAGAAATAACAACCGCGCTCTTTTCAGTCTGAAACTGTTCCGCACTCGTACCTTTTCGCTGGGCCTGGCGGGGAGCTTTGCCGGACGTATTGGCAGTGGCATGTTGCCCTTTATGACACCGGTTTTCCTGCAAATTGGCCTCGGTTTCTCACCGTTTCATGCCGGACTGATGATGATCCCGATGGTGCTTGGCAGCATGGGAATGAAGCGAATTGTGGTACAGGTGGTGAATCGCTTTGGTTATCGTCGGGTACTGGTAGCGACCACGCTGGGTCTGTCGCTGGTCACCCTGTTGTTTATGACTACTGCTCTGCTGGGCTGGTACTACGTTTTGCCGTTCGTCCTGTTTTTACAAGGGATGGTCAACTCGACGCGTTTCTCCTCCATGAACACCCTGACGCTGAAAGATCTCCCGGACAATCTGGCGAGCAGCGGCAACAGCCTGCTGTCGATGATTATGCAATTGTCGATGAGTATCGGCGTCACTATCGCCGGGCTGTTGCTGGGACTTTTTGGTTCACAGCATGTCAGCGTCGACAGCGGCACCACACAAACCGTCTTTATGTACACCTGGCTTAGCATGGCGTTTATCATCGCCCTTCCGGCGTTTGTCTTTGCCAGAGTGCCGAGCGATACGCATCAAAATGTAGCTATTTCGCGGCGAAAAAGGAGCGCGCAATGAAGTTCTGGCGACCCGGTATTACCGGCAAACTGTTTCTGGCGATTTTCGCCACCTGCATTGTCTTGCTGATCAGTATGCACTGGGCGGTGCGTATCAGTTTTGAGCGTGGCTTTATTGATTACATCAAGCATGGTAATGAACAGCGATTACAACTGTTAAGTGATGCGCTTGGCGAGCAGTATGCGCAGCATGGCAACTGGCGCTTCCTGCGCAACAATGATCGCTTTGTCTTTCAGATCCTGCGTTCATTTGAACACGATAATTCGGAAGATAAACCCGGCCCGGGTATGCCACCGCACGGCTGGCGTACCCAGTTCTGGGTGGTTGATCAAAACAACAAAGTGCTGGTTGGTCCGCGAGCGCCGATTCCACCTGACGGTACACGGCGACCCATTCTGGTCAACGGTGCGGAAGTTGGCGCGGTGATCGCCTCCCCCGTTGAGCGGTTAACGCGCAATACTGATATCAATTTCGATAAACAACAGCGGCAAACCAGCTGGTTGATTGTCGCTCTGGCAACGTTACTCGCGGCGCTCGCCACCTTTCTGCTGGCGCGCGGTTTACTGGCACCGGTAAAACGACTTGTCGATGGCACGCACAAACTGGCGGCGGGCGATTTCACTACCCGCGTAACGCCCACCAGTGAAGATGAACTGGGCAAACTGGCGCAAGACTTCAACCAGCTTGCCAGCACACTGGAGAAAAACCAGCAAATGCGGCGCGATTTTATGGCCGATATTTCTCACGAACTGCGTACGCCATTAGCGGTGCTGCGCGGTGAACTGGAAGCCATTCAGGATGGCGTGCGTAAATTCACGCCGGAGACGGTGGCGTCTTTACAGGCGGAGGTCGGTACACTGACCAAACTGGTTGACGATCTCCATCAGTTGTCGATGTCTGATGAAGGCGCTCTCGCCTATCAAAAAGCACCGGTAGATTTGATCCCACTGCTGGAAGTGGCGGGCGGCGCATTTCGCGAACGATTCGCCAGTCGTGGCCTGAAACTGCAATTTTCCCTGCCAGACAGTATTACCGTATTTGGCGATCGCGACCGTTTAATGCAGTTATTCAATAACTTACTGGAAAACAGCCTGCGCTACACTGACAGCGGCGGCAGCCTGAAAATCTCTGCCGAGCAGCACGACAAAACGGTGCGCCTGACCTTTGCCGACAGTGCGCCAGGTGTCAGTGACGATCAGCTACAAAAATTGTTTGAACGTTTTTATCGCACCGAAGGTTCCCGCAACCGTGCCAGCGGCGGTTCCGGGCTGGGACTCGCGATTTGCCTGAACATTGTTGAAGCACATAATGGCCGCATTATTGCTGCCCATTCGCCTTTTGGCGGGGTAAGCATTACAGTAGAGTTACCGCTGGAACGGGATTTACAGAGAGAAGTATGACCGAGTTACCAATCGACGAAAACACACCGCGTATTTTGATCGTGGAAGATGAACCGAAGCTGGGGCAGTTGCTCATTGATTATCTGCGTGCCGCGAGCTATGCGCCGACGCTTATCAGCCACGGCGATCAGGTACTGCCGTATGTGCGCCAGACACCACCGGATCTGATCCTGTTGGATCTGATGCTCCCTGGCACCGATGGCTTGACGCTGTGCCGGGAAATTCGTCGTTTTTCTGACATTCCGATCGTGATGGTGACGGCAAAAATCGAAGAGATCGACCGCCTGCTGGGGCTGGAGATTGGCGCCGATGACTACATCTGCAAGCCGTACAGCCCACGGGAAGTGGTAGCGCGTGTCAAAACCATTTTGCGCCGTTGCAAACCGCAGCGCGAGTTGCAGCAACAGGATGCTGAAAGCCCGTTGATTATCGACGAAGGTCGTTTTCAGGCTTCATGGCGCGGTAAAATGCTTGACCTGACGCCTGCGGAATTTCGTCTGCTGAAAACGCTCTCTCATGAACCAGGAAAAGTGTTCTCCCGCGAGCAATTGCTCAATCATCTTTATGACGACTACCGCGTAGTAACCGACCGCACCATCGATAGCCACATTAAAAACCTGCGCCGCAAGCTGGAATCTCTCGACGCCGAACAGTCATTTATCCGTGCCGTTTACGGTGTCGGTTACCGCTGGGAAGCCGACGCCTGCCGCATCGTTTAGTTTTAGCGACATTATTTTGTTAGCCGGAGATGGCGTTCAGACCCGATCCGGCAACATTATCCCACGCATGGTCAGCAAACTGACATTATCTCTCCGCCCTGGCAGGCACCAGAAAATCGCTCATACTTTAATCGGTAAACAGCACCTTTAGATGCTGTTTTCGATACGCAATTTCAATCAAGGAGTCATTATGGCTGGTTGGTTTGAACTCAGTAAGAGCAGTGATAATCAGTTCCGGTTTGTGCTAAAAGCGGGCAATGGTGAGACTATCCTCACCAGCGAGCTGTATACCTCAAAAGCCTCTGCGGAAAAGGGCATCGCGTCGGTGCGTAGCAACAGCCCGCAAGAAGAACGCTATGAGAAAAAAACGGCAAGCAACGGCAAATTCTATTTCAATCTGAAAGCCGCCAATCATCAAATTATCGGCTCCAGCCAGATGTACGCCACCGCGCAATCTCGTGAAACCGGAATTGCCTCCGTTAAAGCCAATGGCACAAGCCAGACGGTGAAAGACAATACGTAATTACGATGCCGGGCGTGGGTTGTTGGCGTCCGGCTTTATATCAAAATAACGCTTATTTATTGATAATTAAGATTAACCTCCGCCATTAAAATAGTGGGCACTGACGAGCACTCGTTGTGCTTTCTTTGTTTACCATCCCATACTTATCCTCCTGAACATGTTCATATGCCAAAATATCTTCTAATACTTTCGTGACGCTATCCGGTTTATGACATACACTGATGTAAGATTTTTACTTACAGGCGGGCGTAAAATGGCCAGAACGATGACGGTTGATCTCGGCGATGAGTTGCGTGAATTTATCGAGTCCTTAATTGAATCCGGCGACTATCGCACCCAAAGCGAAGTGATCCGTGAGTCACTGCGCTTACTTCGAGAAAAGCAAGCAGAGTCTCGCCTGCAAGCGTTACGTGACATGCTCGCAGAAGGGTTGAGTAGTGGTGAAGCTCAGCCGTGGGAAAAGGACGCGTTTTTACGGAAGGTGAAAGCAGGGATAAGGAAATAATGTGCGTATTATTAAACTCATGCCAAAAGCCAATGAGGATTTAGAAGGCATCTGGTATTACAGCTATCACCATTTCGGCGAACCACAAGCCGACAGATATGTGGAACATCTTTCAGACGTTCTCCTGATTCTGAGTAACAATAATATAGGTACGCCCAGACCTGAATTAGGCGAAGGTATTTTTGTTCTTCCTTTTGAACGCCACGTAATTTATTTCCTGCAATCACCAGGGTAAATTATCGTCATTCGTATCCTTAACC
>ERZ773216.3478-NODE-3478-length-12653-cov-4.738292_pt1 | contig 12653 bp, 4 predicted proteins | sample MGYA00511259_ERZ773216 | MGnify/ENA primary metagenome ERZ773216 (study PRJEB29015, sample SAMEA2737764) | human gut metagenome | biome: human gut; feature: human-associated habitat; material: faeces | place: China | collected 2012 ... | reverse complement strand
TGCATAATCCTGAAACGAAGAACAAAGTGACCGATGAACTGACTGTTATGGAATTTTCAATTGCGATGCAGGCAAGTGGTGGATGGACGAATAAAGAAATTGCAGCACATATGGGGATTTCTGTGAATACGGTGAAACATCATCTTACGGATATTTTCTGTAAGCTGGATATAAAGAAACGTGAGGAATTGAAACAATATATGTTAAATTGATGTTCAAAGGCACCTTTTTGTAGCCAAATGGGCCTTACGTAACAATTGGGTTCACGTTATAATAAATAACACAAATAATCAGACAATACTTAAAAATATTCAACAAAAACAAAAAAGAACGATATTTAAGAAAGGAGAAGAAGCCAAAGTTTTTATCTGGATATCATTGGATACCAAAAATGTTTTTTGTATTGACATGAGAATCCTGTAAATATAAAATGTTTGCGGTATGAAACAGCTTTAATTACCAGATAAAAAACCTGAAGCTTTTTTAAGAAGAGAGGAATATAAACGGAAGAAAAATAATAAGAATTATAGTACACGTTAATGCACACACAGGAAAGCAGGAAAGGTATGAAGAAATTGAGGAAAGATAAGTTCAGAAAAATCCTGGCATTTATGGTGGCTTTGGCGTTGATGGTATCTTGTGTGCCAAGTGCATACACGATCTCCGCGAGTGAGACATTTGGAGATGGAACAGATGATCTGTTCACAGATGGTGAAGGATCATCGGGACCCGAAGCCGAAGAATCGACACCGGATGTAAGCAGCGCAGACCAGGAAAAACAGGCGCAACAAACTATGCTTACATATGAAAATGATTCTGTTAAAGTAACAGCAGAGGCACTGGAAGAGGGATCTCTTCCGCAGAATACATCTTTGAGAGTTGATACTGTAAACGAGAATACATCTGTATCTTATGATACAGTATCTCAGAAGCTTTCGAAGGCAGCCGAAGACAAAGGCAGCAGCCTGCGGGGCTTTTTTGCGTTAGATGTATATTTTGCAGATGCTGACGGAAACAGAGTTGAGCCGAACGGCAGAGTGAAGGTAACAATTGAATACAAGACACCGGCAGCACCGGAACTTACCGATGCAGCCAATACGAGTGTAACTGTTGAAAAACTTCGTTATAACAGCAGCACCGGCGAGACAGAAGTTAATACTTTACAGCCGGACGAAGATCTGAAAGTTCTGAATGTAACAGAAGAGAAAAAGGTTCAGACGATTCAGGCAGAAACCGGCAATGCAGCAGTGTTTGCAGTAATGTGGGATTCCCCTGAGACAGCTGCAGACGAAGCTGAAAATGATGAATCACCTATTGATTCAGAGAATAACAGTGACAATGTGGATATTTCGGGCGATGAAGTTACACCGGAGCCAACATTAACAGAAGCACCGACTGAAGAGCCGACAGTGACAGAGGAACCGGAAGTAACGGAAACACCTGCAGAAGAGCCAGAAGTAACAGAAGTTCCGGAGGAAGAGCAGGAGGTTACGGATCTGACACAGGAAGATATGGTTACTTACACAAAGACCATAGATAATGTAGAGATCACAGCGACTGCAGCCAGAGGAGTTCTTCCAGATGAGGCGGAATTAAATGTAACATCTATTGATAAGGGAAATACACAGTACTCTGATGTATCAGAGAAGCTGGAAGCCAAAGCAAAAGAGGAAAATTATTCTATTGCCGGTTTCCTGGCATATGATATTTTCTTTACCGATAAAGATGGAAACAAGATTGAACCACAGGATGGTAAAGTAAAAGTTTCCATGGCATATACACAGGCAGCAGTTCCGGAAGAGATTACCAATCAGGAAAATACTGCAGAGCCTGAAAATGAAAGTGAAGCAGCAGATGTTTCAGACAGTGATGACTCCATTGCGGATTCTGCTTCTGATTCTTCTGAGGATACTGTAAAAAGTAATATTCAGCAGTGTGAAGTTTCTCTTGTACATTTATCAGAAGATGCAAACGGTATCGCCATGAATACCTACTTTGCGGAACACCCGGAAATGATTGTTGGGAAGATGGAAATGGTCAGCGGTCCCTATGGCATGGAAAGCACCTGCCAACCGGATGCTACAAGACTGTTTGCAGAGCAGTTAATGGATGCGGTCAGCCGGATTGACGGGGAAATCGAAGCAGTGGAGACGGACGAGCTTGCGAATGAGCTGGCAGATGCCACCATTCCGGCAGACCCGGACGTAAAGAATTACAGCTACACACTGGTGGAAGATAAGGTATATTACCGTGAAAATTCCATTATGAAGCCTGTGGATATGTCAGAATCCATGCAGGAACGCATAAAAGGCATGGTAGGAATCCGAAACTGTACGCAAGAGCTTATCAATTTGCAGTTGGAAGAATATCCGGATACTGTGATTAAGGAAAAGCAGAAAGAATTGAATACCCTTTATGATACGTTCAGCAGAAAATACGGTTTAATCAATTCCCAGACCAACAAAAGAGCCTTTAATCAGGACAGCAGCTATTGTCTGTTATGTTCTCTGGAAAAGCTGGATGACGAGGGAAATTTCAAAGGCAAAGCGGATATGTTCACGAAACGTACCATTAAGAAAGCGGAAGTGGTTACAAGCGTGGATACAGCAACGGAAGCTCTGGCAGTATCTTTATCAGAAAAAGCAAAAGTTGACCTTTCTTATATGGCGGAGCTGACCGGAAAAGAGATTGATACAATCAAAGAAGAACTGACGGGCATTATCTTTCAGAATCCGGTCACAGACAGGTGGGAAGCAGCGGACGAGTATTTAAGCGGCAATGTCCGGGATAAGTTGCAAACAGCGAAGATTTACGCCGAAAACCACCCGGAATACAACATAAATGTGCAGGCACTTACACAGGTGCAGCCCACAGAACTGGATGCCAGCGAGATTGAGGTGCGTATCGGTGCCACATGGGTTGAACCGAAATATATTGAAGATTTCATGCGTGATGTTTTTGAAACACCGCAGCATCTCTTCAACCGGAATACAATGGGGATTCAGTATTCCGATGTGACAGGACAGTGGAATGTAAAAGGAAAAAGTGCGGATTACGGAAACAGTCTTGTAAATATGACTTATGGTACAAACCGGAGAAATGCTTATCAGATTTTAGAGGATTCTCTGAATTTAAAGGACAGCCGGGTGTACGATACCGTGATAGAGGACGGAAAGGAAACGAGAGTCCTGAATAAAAAGGAAACCATGATTGCCAGTCAGAAACAGGAGGCAGTCCGGGAAGCCTTTAAGAACTGGGTATTTGAAGATCAGGAACGTAGACAGGACTTGGTGGCGAAATATAACAAGCTCTTTAATTCTACCAGACCAAGAGAATATGACGGTTCCCATTTGAAATTCCCTGGCATGACACCGGACATCGACCTTAGACCGCACCAGTTAAATGCGGTGGCACACCAGCTTTACGGGGACAATACCCTGCTTGCTCATTGTGTGGGAGCAGGAAAGACTTTTGAAATGATTGCTGCAGCAATGGAAAGCAAGCGGTTAGGGTTATGCCAAAAGAGCCTGTTCGTTGTTCCCAATCATTTGACGGAACAGTGGGCGAGTGACTTTTTGCGGTTATATCCCGGAGCAAATATTTTAGCGGCAACGAAGAAAGATTTTGAGCCAGCCAACCGGAAGAAATTCTGTTCCAGAATCGCCACCGGAGATTATGATGCTGTCATTATCGGGCATAGCCAGTTTGAAAAAATCCCGTTGTCGCAGGAAAGACAGATAGGCATTATCGAAAGACAGATTGATGAGATTGAGCTTGCCATAGAGCAGGCGAAAGCAGATAACGGGGAGCGTTACACCATTAAGCAGATGGAAAAGTCCAGAAAATCCCTTATGACAAGACTGGAAAAACTCAACGATACTTCCCGGAAAGATAATGTTGTAACCTTTGAGCAGTTAGGTGTGGACAGGCTGTTTGTAGATGAAAGTCACAATTATAAGAACCTTTTTCTATACACGAAAATGCGGAATGTGGCGGGCATTGCACAGACGGAAGCACAGAAGTCCTCCGATATGTTTGCTAAGTGCCAGTACCTTGATGAGCTGACTGGCGGAAAGGGCATTACGTTTGCTACGGGTACGCCGCTCAGCAACAGTATGACGGAGCTTTACACCAATATGCGGTATCTTCAGTATGGTACGCTTCAGAAGATGGGATTAGGGCATTTTGACAGTTGGGCAGCTTCTTTTGGAGAAACACAGACCGCCATTGAGCTGGCACCGGAGGGAACCGGATACCGGGCAAAGACAAGATTTGCAAAATTCTTCAATCTGCCGGAGCTGATTGCACTTTTCAAGGAGAGTGCGGATATCCAGACACCGGATATGTTAAAGCTGCCTGTGCCGGAAGCAGAATATGAGAACGTGGTGCTGAAACCCAGCGAATATCAGAAAGAGATGGTAACATCGCTGGCAGATCGGGCGGAGACAGTGCGTAACAGACTGGTAGAGCCGCATCAGGATAATATGCTCAAGATTACCAACGATGGAAGAAAACTGGCACTCGACCAGCGTCTGATCAACGATATGCTCCCCGATGAGGAACATTCCAAAGCAAAAACCTGTGTGGATAAGGCATTTGAGATTTGGGAAGATACCAAAGGGGAGAAATCAGCACAGCTTATTTTCTGTGATTTATCGACACCGAAAGGAGATGGTACATTTAATGTCTATGAGGATATAAGAAATAAACTGATGGAAAAAGGTGTTCCCGCAGAAGAAATCGCCTTTATACATCAGGCAAATACGGAGCTTAGGAAAGCGGAGCTGTTCAGTAAGGTAAGAAGCGGACAGGTTCGTTTTTTATTGGGTTCTACTGCAAAAATGGGAGCCGGGACAAACGTGCAGGACAGACTGATTGCTCTGCACCACCTCGATGTACCGTGGCGTCCGTCTGATATTGAACAGCAGGAGGGGCGTATTTTGCGGCAGGGCAACAGGAATCCAAAGGTTAAGATTTTCCGGTATGTGACAGAGGGAACATTTGACAGCTACTCATGGCAGCTTATCGAGAATAAGCAGAAATTTATCGGTCAGATTATGACAAGCAAATCTCCGGTGCGAAGTTGTGAGGATGTGGACGAAGCAGCACTTTCTTATGCAGAGGTTAAGGCTCTGGCAACGGGGAATCCCTATATAAAAGAAAAGATGGATTTGGATATTCAGGTCAGCAAGCTGAAACTGATGAAAGCCAACCACACCAGTCAGAAATACCGTCTGGAGGACAACATTGCAAAGCATTATCCACAGCAGATAACCATTCTGAAGGAGCGTATCAGTGGCTTGCAGGCAGATATTCAGACTGCAAAAACCAATCTCCCAGCAGATAAGGAGTTTTTCTCTATGAGGGTCGGGAATAAGGTCTATACGGATAAAAAAGAAGCCGGAACTGCACTTGTGGAGATGTGCAAAGAAATCAAGAGCGTTAATGCTCCGGCAGTCATTGGAGAGTATGCAGGCTTTAAAATGGCGGTGTCCTTTGATTCCTTTAACCATAAATTCGTTATGAACATCAAAGGACAGCTCAGTCATAATCTGGAGATTGGTGTTGACCCGCTGGGTAACATTTCCCGTATCAACCATGCGTTGGAAGCCATGACAAAGGAACTGGCAGAAGCATCCACAAAGCTGGAGAATGTGGAGCGTCAGCTTGAAACAGCGAAGGTAGAGGTTACAAAGCCATTTGCACAGGAAGCAGAGCTTTCAGAGAAGTTAGACCGCCTTTCTGCCTTAAATGCCCTGCTCAATATGGACGAAAAGGGAGATGACGGAATAGGTATGGAAGATGATAAATCGGAACTGGGTACTGAGCAGGTGGCAGATACCAGAAAACCGTATCCCATAGAAAATACCCGACATAATTATGCTGTGGAGAATGGAAATCCGCAGGGAATGAGGCTCACAGCAGCGATGGCGGATAAGCCGGCACAGAGGGTATCCTTGAAAGAAAAGCTTGAGACTATGAAAGTAAAGGCTGCGGGGAATAATATAGAAAATTCCGTGCAAAGAGATAAGGGGAAGGAGGAGTATTTGTAATTATTATATTTCTTTTTATGCAAATATGAAATATAATATTAGTTCAAGGGAAATATAGTGATAGAGCGATTTGGAAAAAGCTAAAGAGAAATGGAGACAACGTAATACATAAAAATGGAAATTGAATTTGTCAGACACTGTCTGACAAATTCGGAAAGGATATATTATGAATGATTTAGAGCAGACAAATATGCTTCAGCCATTGGTGGATGAGATTGAAACAGCAGTTTCAAATGCCAAAAAAGAGATAGCTGAAAAAGTAAACAGTGTAATTACAGAGACGTATTGGAAAATCGGAAAATATATTGTTGAGTTTGAGCAGGATGGAAATGTTAAAGCAGCATACGGTTCAAAATTATTAACAACACTCTCGCATCAATTAACTTTGCGATTGGGACGAGGATACAGCCGCCCAAACCTCAACAATATGCGGAAGTTTTATCTTTGTTATGAGAATTGTCAGACGGTGTCTGACAAATTGACATGGTCGCATATTTGTGAGCTGATAAAGATTGATGATGAATTAGAAAGAAGTTTTTACGAAAAAGAATGTTATAAGGAAAAGTGGGATGTAAGAACACTCAGGCGACAGATGGATTCCGCTTTGTTTCTTAGATTAGCTACAAGCAGAGATAAAGAAGGAATTCTGGCACTTGCCAGAGAGGGAATTACTTATGACAAGCCAGAGGATGTTATCAAGGATACTTACACATTAGAATTTTTGGGACTTCCGGAGAAAGAGCGTTATAGTGAGGAAGACTTGGAGCAGAAAATAATAGATAATCTCCAAAAATTCTTGTTGGAATTAGGAAAAGGATTTACCTTTGTGGGCAGGCAGTATCCCTTAACTGTAAACAATATTCATTACCATGTGGACTTGGTATTTTACCACAGAATTTTGAAATGCTTTGTGCTGATTGATTTAAAGAAAAATTCCGTCCAGCATATAGACATCGGTCAGATGAATATGTATATGGGGTATTTCGCAAAAGAAGAAAATATGGCAGATGATAACCCACCGATTGGCATTATCCTGAGTCATAACAAAGATGAACTGCTTGTAGAATATGCAACTTACGGTATGGACAGCAATTTATTTGTTTCAAAATATGAATTGTATCTGCCAAATCGCAATGAACTCCAAAAATTAGTGAACAATATTTTAGAGAAGGATACAGAAAAGAAAGAAGAGTAATAAAAAAGCAATCTAAAAAAGATGCAAATTGAATAGGCATATCGAAAAAGACAATCAGAGATGGTTGTCTTTTTTGCGTGGAAAAAAGAAAGGATAATCGAATTATGGCAGATAAAAATACAGTTTACATGAGTGAAAAACAAAAAGTCAAAGAGATCACGGATAAGCTGGAAGCTGGCTTGAAAGAGCTTTTTGAAAGTGAAAAATATAAAAGCTATCTCAGCACCATGTCAAAATTTCATAATTACAGTTTTAACAATACGCTGCTGATTGCCATGCAGAAGCCGGAAGCTACGCTGGTGGCAGGCTATCAGGCGTGGCAGAAGAACTTTGAGCGGCACGTCAATAAAGGAGAAAAGGCAATCCGTATTCTTGCACCAGCTCCTTATAAAATCAAAGAGGAACGTGATAAGTTAGACCCTGTAACGGGAGAAATGATGTTTGATGAAAACGGTATGCCGCAGAAAGAGGAAACAGAGGTTACCATTCCTGCCTTTCGTGCGGTATCTGTTTTTGATGTATCGCAGACGGATGGCAAGCCTATTCCGGAACTGGAAGTGAATGAGCTGTTATCTACGGTGGAGGGATATGAGGATTTTGTCCAGGCGCTTATGAATATTTCTCCTGTTCCGATTGCATTTGAAGATATTCCCGGCGATTCCAAAGGGTATTTCAGTACAGCAGAAAAACGGATTGCTGTTCAGGAAAATATGAGCGAAAGCCAGACTTTGAAAACAATGGTGCATGAGGTGGCTCATTCCATGCTGCATGATAAAGAAGTTAATCAGAGCATGGATATTCCGGTAAAGGACAGGAATACAAAGGAAGTGGAAGCGGAGAGTGTGGCTTTTACAGTGTGCCAGCATTTCGGTATAGATACATCCGATTATTCCTTTGGATATATCGCAGGCTGGAGCAGCGGTAGGAATATGAAAGAGCTGAAATCTTCCCTTGATACAATCCGAAAGACAGCTTCAGAACTGATTACAGGCATTGAGGGGGCAATGCAGGAGCTTCAGCTTAACCGGGAGATGGAGCAGGAACATGGAAAGGAAAGCATTCTGCTGGTACATAACGAGGATTTTTCAGAATACAATCTTGTCAGTGTCCGTGGAATGGACAGTGCAGAACTTATATCCGCTCTTTCTACCATGAATGAAGAGGATAAATCGAATATATCATCTTATCTTGAAAGCAAAGGAGCATGGACTACCGAACTTGCTGACGAGCAGACGGAAGAAGCGGAGGAATATCATATTGATGTCCGCTATAACATGGATACAGACGAGCTTATTGATGTAAAGGAAAGAGTGGAACAACCCATTGATACCAATTTATCTGTCATGGGGCAGGCAGAACAACTTATCAATCAGTTGGAGGCAGAAAAAAATATTTTCACGTCTGAGGAGCGAAATCTGATTGTAAATTATGCCTATAAACTTGATGATATGAATAAAACAAGGGAACTTGCAGAGAAACTGGCATATAGGGAGCAGTATGTCCAACAGGATGTGGCATTGACCATAATTGATGCAAAGGCGGAGATTGATGCCCTGCCTGATCCGATGATTGGTTTGTCGGAAATGAGGGAATATGGCTATCAATGGAATGAAATGCTGCCATTAACACAAGAGAAAGCATTGGAATTATTTGAACATGATTTGCATGTATATTTGCTTCATACTGACGGTACGGAATCATTGGCAGAAAGCAGGGAGCGTATAGAAGAGCATGAAGGTATCTTTGGGGTTGAAAAGGAAACATGGAATAAAGCATTGAAACAGCAGACTAAGATTACACTTATCTTAATGGACGAACAGGAGCGAGAATATACATACCCGTATCCAGTTGTGGCTGTCGATATAGAAGAAATGGGTGGGGATAGAACTGCGGTATTCAAGACCTCAGAGCCTATTTCAGATACTGATGTGGCAGAAATTCATAATGCTTTTTATGGAACTGATTTGGAATTTGAAATAGAAAAAGAATTAGGTATCACATGGGTGGAATCTATTAACTATGAGGACGGATCTGTTATTACACCTGAAATGGCAAGAAAAGAGCAGCTCCTATATGCTAGTACTGATAAATATGGAATTTATCAATTAAAGCCTAATCTGGAATTAGATTCCTTACGTTTTGAGGGGACGGAATCCTTAAAGCGTATGGGCATTACAAAAGATAATTTTGATGCAATTAAACCAGAGAATTATACACTTTTATATGTGGGCGAATTATCTGAACTGCAAAAAGAGACGCAGGGGGCAACTTTAGAGGCAATCTTTGAAAAATTCAACCTTGACCACCCAGAAGATTTCAGAGGACATTCGCTATCTGTCAGCGATATAGTGGTGCTTCATCAGAACGGACAGAATACGGCTCATTTTGTGGATTTTTTTGGATATACGGAAATACCGGATTTTTTACGGGAGCAGACACCGGAAAAGGAAGAAATGCAGGACACTTCTGGACACAATGTCCAAAAGACAGAACCGGAAATAGATGGAGATGAAATCATTGATCTTGGCGATGAAACGGAACAGGTGCTTGCGGAAATGAAAAAAACTTTGGAAAGTGAACAGGAAACAGAACTGGCATTTTCTATTGCAGACCGTTTTATCAGCATTCAGGAAGTAGAGGGCGGTTATGACTATTCCATTATGGGAGCTGATTATAAGGAGATTGACGGAGGAATTTATGATAATCCTGATGTGACGATAAGGGAAGCCTTACATGATATTTTAGAGGATTTGAAGTCACAGCCGGATTACAATGGTGCAAAAGGAAATATCCAAAGAGAAGATGAACTGATACCGATGGATTATGATGGACTGATGGAAAAAGCAGAGGAAGCAAATCGTATTATTCCGGAGAGTACACCAAGCAGTGTGGTGGCTGATTTTAGGGCAAAGACCGGGGAATTATTCCATGATATTAGTGAAATGAATCCGGAAGAAATCGAGGAAACTGTGAAATGCCATGTGCAGGCAAAGATTGATGAGTATAACATTGATGCAACGATTGTGGATGTTGCTGTGACCGGAAGCAGGTGCAGGGGATTGGAGCATGAAAGTTCTGACCTTGATGTGGTTGTGGAACTTTCCACGGCGGAACGGGAGGACGATTTGTTTAATGCCTTTAATGAGGGCGGACTTCATATCGGAGAAGTAAAAGTTGACATCAACCCTATTACAGCACAGCGAACAGGTACACTGGAAACCTATCTGCCACAGGTGGAGGAATATTTGGAGGGTGTCAGACAGGCAAGAGAGCAGGAAAAGGAGAAGGCAGAAGTAACTTTAACTGTTTCGGAATGTGGCGAATTTCATAATCTTGGTGAATGCTATGAGAATATTCCTACGGTGGATGAAGCCATAGCAATCTGGAAGCAGATACCATCGGAGAGGATGAATGGTATTCCGGCAATTGGAATCAATATCATAGAGAGAGGGGCGGAACCCTTCGAGGATTACGAGATTGATGTTTTATCTGGAAAGAGGATTGACCTTGGGGTTTTGGACTATGTTCCTGATATTAAAAACAATCCGCAGGCAATGGAAGTCATTACGGAACTGGTGGCTAAATTGCCCGATATGGAGATAGATGGCGTGATGAGTGAAGAAATGGAAGCAAGAGTGTGGGAACTGCGTATGCCGGACTTGCCACAGGAGGAACAGCTTGCAGTAGAACTTGACCGACTTTGCTACGATTATGATACTGTACTGTATCACGATAGTACAAGAAATATGACCGAGAATGTATCAGAGCTTGCAGAATCCATAAAACAGGGCGATACCGGACATTTAACAACGTGGCTTGCAGACATTATTTCGGAGGGAGCTGTACCAGAGGAAATAAAACGAGCAACGGAGCTTCTGGAAAAACTGACAGAGTATAAGCCGCTTGCCAAGATTGAGGAGGCAGAAGAACAGAATTATAATATGATTGATAATGTGCTGAATAATGGTGTTGGGGAGAAAGCCCAAAGGGAAGAAAATAAGAGAATGGAGGAGAAGCCTACAGTAAGGATTTCCTTAAAATCCCGTCTTGCGGAGAAAAAGTCACAGGTAGAAGGGCAATCGAAAGAACATGATGTTCAAGAAAATGAAAAGAAAAGTCAGAGGGAGATGTAAGTGATGAATAAGAGATTTACCGTAGAAGAGAGTAATTTAATCAGTATTTTTATGGAAGAAGGTATAGATTTAGATGTGGGAGGCAGAAAAAATGTCATAAATGGTATCAATAAGACTCTGAAACATCTGGAGGATGATGAGATGGTTGAATTGTCATTATGTGTCCTTGCAAAATTAAAGGAATTGACGGATCATGAATTTATGAAGATGGAGTTTGTAGCGGCAGAGTAACATCAAACGTAAGGCAGAACATGGCTTTTGGTGGCTGTGTTCTGTCTTTTTGAATAAGAACTTGACTGATAAATATTACGGGTGTAATATTTATAGCGAAAGGGAGTAAATTTTTTTACCTTAAAATCTTACACTTGTAATATATAAGCGTAGTACATTGATATGAATAAGAAATGGAGGTAACGATGAAGGCAAAACATAGAACCAAAAGAATACAAAGATATAGAAAAATGTTGGGCATTATAGTGTTGATGTTAACAATTACTTTGATTGGAGTAGTTGTGAGTGCAACAGTATTATATAAAAGAAAAAATGCGTGTAAAACACCAGATACTACCTTAGTAGAGTATATGATGCATATTCCAAAACAAGAATACGAAGAAATGTATGCAATGATTGATTTGGAGTCATCTGGATATATCAGTAAGGAAGATTTTCTGAAGAGAAATTCCACTATTTATGAGGGAATTGAAATGCAAAACATGTCGATAAAAAATGTCGAGTATGTGGAGGAAGATAAAAAAGTAACATATTTGACTTCGTTTGATACAGTGGCAGGAACTATCAGCTTTGAGAATGAGGCATTTTTTATAAATGGAGAAGAAGGATATAAATTGGTTTGGGATGATTCCATGATTTTTCCTAATCTGACTTCTGCAGATAAAGTAAGAGTTTCCACTACACAGGCAGAGCGAGGAGAAATTCTGGATAGGAACGGACGTGTCCTTGCAGGAAAAGGTACAGCATCTTCAGTTGGAATTGTTCCGGGCAAGTTGGAAAACAGAGAGGAAGCAATCGCACAGATTGCAGGACTATTGGAAATCACAACGGAAGTGATAGAAAAGAACCTGTCTGCAAAGTGGGTAAAGGATGATTCTTTTGTACCTATTAAAACGATTCCAAGAGTGGAAGAAATTGAGTTAATGTCTATCAGTCCAGAGGAAGAAGTTTTAAAGGAGAAAGAAAGGCATGATAAGTTGCTGGAGATTCCCGGAGTGATGATATCTGATGTTGAAGTGCGTGAATACCCATTAGGAGAAG
>ERZ773216.3474-NODE-3474-length-12661-cov-3.200381_pt1 | contig 12661 bp, 13 predicted proteins | sample MGYA00511259_ERZ773216 | MGnify/ENA primary metagenome ERZ773216 (study PRJEB29015, sample SAMEA2737764) | human gut metagenome | biome: human gut; feature: human-associated habitat; material: faeces | place: China | collected 2012 ... | reverse complement strand
GACAAGGAATATGCACCATACGTAGAATTTGGAACCGGTCCCAAAGGACAGGAAAACCATGCAGGGATTTCTCCAGAAGTTACTCCTGCATATACACAGGCACCCTGGTGGATCCATGAGAGCCAGGTGGATGAAAGAGTCGCGGAGAAATATCACTGGTTTCACATTGATACTCCTAAAGGAAGATTTTATCAATGCACTGGACAACCGGCATATCCGTTTATGTATCCGGCATTAAAAGATAATGAGGATATCATCTTGAAAGAAATAAGAGCAAATATGGAGAGAAAATGAAAAATATAAAAGATAAGGTGTATGAAGCACTTCTGACGGTTTCAAAACATGTATCAGATTCTTACCCCGGTACATGGGCGGAAGATGCGACCATTCAGTATGTGGAAGAACAGAACAATGTATATGAAGCGTCCAGCTCAGAAAATGGTTTACAGGAAGACAAAGCTTTTGTCAGGTACCGGATTGATATCTGGGACAGAAAGAGCACGTCAACAACAACACTTGCCGTGGATGAGGCAATGAAGAAGACTGGATTAAAACGAACTGAATGTGCAGATATCCTGGACCCGTCGGGGATGAAGCATAAGCAGATGCGTTATGAGGGCATCATTGCGATGGATTCAGAAGAAGTTTATTGGACATAAAAAAGGAGGAATGAAAGATGTTAGCAAACGGAACAACCCTGGGATACAGGGAACATACGGATTCAACAAGTGCAGCTTATACAGATCTTCCGGGATTGAAGGAGATTCCGGAACTTGGTGTGGATATCGACAAGGAAGAAAATACTTGTCTTACAGACCCACATAAGATGTATGAGATCGGGATTGGTGATCTCCCAGATATCGTATACAAATTCAAATATGATAATACAAAAGCAGAAAGTCCTTACCGCGTGATGAGAAAAGCAGCGGATGACAAAAAAGTACTGGATTTCCAGGAAAAAACGAAAGATGGTACAGTCACTGAGTTTACCGCACAGGTAGCTGTAAAACGTACAGGCGGAGCTGTTAATGGTGTGATTGAATTTGAATTAAGCATGGCAGTTCAGTCTGACTTTAAATATACGGACCCAGCGTAAGGAGGAGATAAGAGATGTTAGATTATGAAAATGCAGGACAGGTTCTTGGAGGGCTTGATGACGCAGAGAAAACTGAGGCGGTAAAACCAGAAGAATCAAAAAAGAAAAGACAGCCATTTGCTTACTGGAAGGTCGGAGAAAGAGAATTTCGTCTGAAATTAAAGGCGGGCACGATTGAGAAACTGGAAAATAAATACCGTCAGAACCTCATGAATATGATTGATGATATTCCGCCGCTTTCTGTAATGCTTACCATTATCCAGGCGGCAATGGAACCATGGGAACATGGAGTAGATTATAATGATGTAAAGAAACTGTATGATACCTGGATTGAGGAGGGAAACAGCCAGATTGAACTTTATCAGAAAGTCATCATTCCAATCATGGTGGTATCGGGTTTTTTGCCAGAGAAGATGGCAACAGCACTCTTGGAGGCAGTAGAAAACGCCTGATGTCAGATCAGCTTTCTGAGCTATATTTCTATGCTTTAGATTTAGGCATTCCGGCAGAAAAATACTGGGAATTGTCTATAAACGAGATTATAGATAGTATGGACAGTTTACAACGTCAGAGAAAACGAAAAGAAAAGCAGACGATAATGGATAATTTTATCCTGGCAGAGATACTCACTGCGAACTTTTCCACACTGATATCCGGAAAAGGAGATATAAAGCGTCCATGGGAGTATTATCCGGAATTGTTTAAAGAAGAGCAGGAAACTTACCAAAAAGCAGAAGAAGACAGAAAATGGGAAGAGTACAAAGAAAACAGGAGAGCCTATATGGCAGAGTGGAACCGCCGCCGTCATCAGTGAATACGGCGGCTTTAAAGAAAGGAGGTGGAGAACATAGGAGAAGATCTTGCAAAGTTGAAAGTTACGATAGAAGCAGATAGCAGTCCTTTGAAAAGAGAACTGGATAAAAGCCGGCAGGAAGTTAAAAAGAGCACAGAGGCTATCAGGCAGGAAACAGATAAGATAAAGAATCCCTTTCAGAGAATCAAAGATATGGTTAAAGGTTATCAGGTGAAAGCAGGGATCAAAACAGAAACTGCAGATTATAAAGCAGTAAAAGACAATATTGAGAAAACGCAGGCGGTACTTGATAAATATTATGAAAAAAGAGACAAAATGGAAAGCCTTGGTGTTGATCAGGAAAGTCGTTCCTGGAAGTCTCTGGAATACGATATAAAGAATGCTGAGGCAGCAGTAAAAAGATATGAACAATCTAAAGCAAACATGGAGAAAAATGGCACAGATGTTGCAAGACCGGTTTCCATTCCAAAACAAGCACTGAATTTCGGAAAAGGAATCTTATCTGGAACCGGAAAAGTCCTTGGCAGTCTTGGCTCGGGAGCTATCAGTGCTGTGCAAAAAGGCTGGGGAGGACTTACAAATGCGGTAAATCTTTTTAAGAAATCCGTATCAGCAGTTGGGCCTGTAATCAGAAGAACTTCCGGTTTATTTGGTGCATTGATTCAAAAGTTTTCAACTGGTATTCCAGTTATTGGAAAACTGGCAGGAAAAATTAAGGGAATCGGGAAAAGCGCACAAAGCTCCTCAGGAGGTTTAACAGGCGGACTTAAGACAATTCTCAAATATACATTAGGAATTAGGAGTCTGTTTACCTTAACAAATAAGCTACGAAGCGCTTTGGTTGATGGATTTAATAATCTTGCTAAATACGATACCAATACAAATGCAAGCTTATCTATGCTGATGTCATCACTGACTCAACTGAAAAATTCCTTTGCGACCGCTTTTACACCAATTCTTGAAGTTGTAGCACCTATTCTGAATAATCTGATTCAGATGATCATACGTGTGGTTAATTCATTCGGTCAGCTCATGGGGGCATTGACTGGAAAAAGCACGATGGTTACAGCAAAAAAGGTAAATCAGGATTATGCAAAAAGCCTGGATAAAAACACTAAGAGTGCCAATAAGGCATCTAAAGCAGCGGATAAATACAAACGTACGATATTAGGGTTTGACCAGATCAATAAGCTAGATGATAAGACAACAAATGAAAAAGGTTCCTCACTAGGCGGCGTGGATGACATGTTTGAAACGACAGCCATCCAAAGAAAGTATAAAGATCTGGCAAAACTTATCAAGGATTCCTGGAAAAATGCAGATTTTACAGAACTCGGTGCGATTGTAGGAAGGAAACTTAACACCGCATTACAGAGTATTCCATGGAACGATATCCAGAATACTGTAAATAAGGTTGCAAAAAGCATTGCAACGTTCCTTAATGGATTTATTGAGGCAACTGACTGGGGGCTGGTAGGCAACACCCTTGCACAGGGGCTAAATACAGCTTTTGGATTTGCTAATACGTTTGCTGAGAACTTTCATTGGGGAAGTTTGGGAACTGCAATTGGAAATGGCATCAATGGCGCCTTGAATGGCATTGACTGGGAGCTGATTTATTCCACTGCCAGAAATTGGGGAAGTGGAATCGCAGAGACATTAAATAATGCAATCAGCACAACAGACTGGACACTGGTGGGAACGACTCTTGCAAATGGAATAAATGCAATATTCCTTTATGCAAAATCTTTTGCTGAAACATTTGACTGGAATGGTCTTGGAGTAGCTGCTGGAAATGGAATCAATGGTGCCTTGTCATCCTTGGACTGGAATCTGATACGCACTACAGTGTCAGAGATTACAACAGGGATTGTAAATACATTGAATTCTTTTATATCTACAACAGACTGGGGATTAGTCGGAAAAAGTTTTGCACAAGGAATTAATACAATTATTGATTTTGCTTACGCAGCGGTAACAACCTTTAACTGGAAACAGTTTGGGATGGCAGTTGCTGATTTTCTTAATCAGTCTATAGAAACTATAGACTGGGCAAAAGCCGGACAGACTATTTCAAATGCAGCAAAGGGAATCTTGGATTTCTTTATTCAAGGTGTTGAAAACACAGATTGGAAACGTCTTGGTGAAAAAGTTGCAGAATTCCTGATTAATATTGATTGGAATGGTGTTGTAAGTCGACTGTTTGAAGCGATAGGAGCAGCATTCGGGGGATTGGCCGCATTTATTGGAGGTCTTTTCGGAGATGCGGTAAATAGTGCCAAGCAGTATATCATCGATCATTTTACAGAGGCTGGAAAATTCACATGGGAAGGCTTTTTAAATGGTATCAAAGATGTAGTAGTTGGAATTGGCTCTTGGATCAAAGAACATGTTTTTCAACCGTTTATCGATGGATTTAAAAATGCATTCGGAATCCATTCACCATCTACTGTTATGGCAGAAATGGGACAGTACCTGATGCAGGGACTGCAGGAAGGCATCAAAGGTCTGGTTGGCGGTGTTGTTGATATATTTGAAGGAATCAGAGATACCATAGGAGATGTCTGGGATACGATAACAAAAGCTGCCTCTACTGCATGGAATGGAATTTCAACGACAGTTAGTGGAGCCTGGGACGGATTAAAGACAACAGCTACCGAGAAGTTTGATTCGATCAAAGATACTGTATCAGGAACCTGGGAGGATATAAAGACAGGAGCTTCAACTATTTGGGAAAAAATCACCAAAACAGTAGGAGGAGTCTGGGATGATCTTACGGGGAAATCCAAAAGAGATTTTCCATCGATTTCGGGAGACGCCAAGGGTGCTTTTGAAGAAGTCAATAAAACTTCAGAGAAAGAATGGAAAGCTTCAGCAAAATCAGTTACTACGGCGTTGAAGGATATGAAGGGAGATACATGGGATACAATGAAAACTGTGTATTTGTATATCAAACGCTATTGGGGTTATGTGTCAAAAGAAACAAATAAAACATGGATCAAGGCAGCCGAGAAAGTGGCTGATGAGATTAAAAACATGGTTACCAGCACTGAACAGGGAACAAACAGAATTGCACAGGAGTTTTCCGGACTGGGAACCAAGATACAGAATAGCATTGGAAACCATTACAATATTGGTTATAATGCGGCAATGTCATTTGCAAATGGATTCCGTTCCGTACATATTCCGGTACCAAGTCTCTATATATCCTCGTGGAATACTCACAGGCTTTATAATGGTGGATGGTTTCAGACTCCGAATTTTAGCGTAAACTGGTATGCTAATGGTGGCTTTCCGAATATAGGAGAATTGTTCATGGCTCGTGAGAATGGTCCGGAGCTGGTTGGACGTATGGGAAACAAAAGCGCGGTAGCCAATAATGGACAGATTGTAGATGGTATCAGGGCTGGCGTATTTGAAGGTATGGTAAACGCATTAGAGAGCTTTAGCAATAATGGAAATGGACAGAAGATGGAAGTGCATGTCCATTTAGAGGGAGATTCTAAGAAACTTTTCAAGATGGTACGACAGGAAGGACAACAGTATCAAAGATCAACAGGGAAACCCGTATTTAGTTAGGAGGCGAGGCATTGGCAAAATTTGATTCAGGGCCAGGAGATGACTTGATTATTAACGGAGTGACAATGCCCACTCCGAAATTAAATGGGCTTACAATATCAAAAGAAAAGGTATGGTCCAAGAATACGGGACGTGCCGCTAATGCGGAAATGATAGGAGATGTTCTTGCGATAAAATATACCTTGAAATGTACCTGGCCACCATTGACCAGAGAGCAGGTTGCAGTTATTGATACTGCTATAACACCTGCTTTTTTTAATGTTACATTTACAGATCCAGGAAGCAATACGCGTGTAACAAAGAAATTTTATGCTGGTACACCAATTTATCCGGTCTACACCTATGTGAAAGGCGTTAAGACCTACCAGGGGACTGGCGTTGACTTGATTCAGAAATAGGAGGAAAAGAAACATGGCAGCAGAACTGACAATTAATAAGAGCTTAACAGCAAATGGAACGATTAAGGTAGAAGACAAGATTGCAATGAGTCTCTTTGCGGAGATTTCCACAAACGGCGGGAACGACAGGATTACCCAGTCCATTCAGGATAAGGATGCTTTCAATAAGAACAAAAAAGAGATTCGCGCGCAGGTAGCAGCATTCCAGGAGACCGTATGGGAAATGCAGGACTCTATTTCAGAGGAACAGACAGACAATACAACAGAGGAGGAACCGACAGATGAAACTCAGAAATAGTCAGATCCTTTCATTCCTGAATACTTATGCGGAAATGAAAATAAAGAAACTTCCTGTAAAACTGGGATATGCAGTAAAAAAGAACGTATCTGCAGTTAGACCAGCATCCGAAGCCTATTCTGCAGAAAGAGAGGATATACTGAGCCGATATGCACAGAAAGATGAAAACGGGCAGTATTTGGTAAATGATGACTGCTATGTAATCCCGGATCAGGAAGGATACGCCGGAGATATCGAAGAACTTCTGAAGATCGAAACAGAAGTGGAGATCCAGAAAGTTACGGTTGATATCCTGGAAAAATGTGATGATCCCAGATATGATGCACTGACTATAGAAGAGCTGACAGCTCTGGAATTCATGACAGAGTAAAGGAGGTGCCTGTATGTATCAGTCAACAGAAGCCTTTGGAAACCTGATACAGCAGGATTCCCGAACATTCAAGAGTCTGATCACATATGACGATATCAGTATTACAGATGCAAAAAGCATCAAGTTTACGGGCGGTTCTGAAGGAGAAGATGATTTTTCCCTGGGATCTGTCATATCGCAGTATGTAACCGTAACAATCCCGGATTGCGCCGGCGCAATTGAAAACCATGAATTCCTTCTACAGATTGGTATGGACGTGGATGGGCTGACAGAATACATTCCGATTGGATATTTTACGGCAGGAAAGCCAAAAAAGACAGAAGACCAGATTGAATTTACGGCTTACGACCGTATGATGAAGCTGGAAATGCTTTTTTCCTCCAGCCTTCCGGATAATACGGATACAGTATCAATACTGAAACGTATTACAGAAATCACACGTGTATCAGTAGCAACAGATGGTCTGGACGCAATAGCAATGGCAAATCCTAAGGGATACTCCTGCCGTGAGGTTCTTTCCTATGTGGCACAGATGTATGGCGGATTTGCCATCTGTAACCGGCAGGGACAGATAGAGATACATACTTATATAGACAGCGATTACAAAGCTGGAACAGGGCGTTACTGGGACAATTTCGAACACAATGAATATCTGTTTAGAATAGAGAAACTGACCTGCTATACAGGAAAGGACGAAGAGGGAAACAGCAGTTCCATATCAGCTGGAAGCGGAGAAAGAACAGTAAGCTTTTCCAATCCGTTCATGACAGAAGAGGCATTAAACAATATCTTTTCTGCCCTTAGCAAGTTTTCTTATATGCCGGGTAATCTGAAACTTCTGGGAGATCCGCGTCTGGATCCCTGGGATATCATAACAGTAGAGGATCTGAACGGAGATTCCTATAAAGTTCCGGTCATGAAAATGGAGTGGGAATATGACGGCGGTCTGACCCATACGATTGAGGCAGTTGGTTTATCTGAAGAAGAGACCAATACAGATTATAAAGGACCGCAGACAAAAGAAATGGACCGCTACTATGCCCAGCTGGTAATGATAGACCATGCAATGATCAATAAGCTGGATGTAGATACAGCCAAGATCACCTATGCTACAATCACTAATCTGAACGCAACAAATGCAAATATCGAGAAATTAAACGCGGATATAGGAAACTTCAGGGACCTGACGGCTACTCAGTTTAAAGCGGCCAATGCAAAGATAGACATTCTGGATGGTAATTATGCCAATATCAAGACGCTTCTTTCCGGAAGCGCAGGGGTAGGGGATTTACAGAATATCCATCTGACTTCCCAGAATGCAGTGATTGATTCAGCACTGATTCGGAATGCAGTCATGCAGACAGTTACCATTTCAGATCTTTTAGCCGGAACCATTTCCACAGATAAATTCACGATTGTTTCAGATGACGGCGGGATAAAGATACAGGGAGCCACCCAACAGTGGAGAGACGCAAATGGAATAGTAAGACTGCAGGCGGGCAGGGATGCATCTGGAAGCTTTACTTTTGCATTGTTTGACGAAACGGGAAAAGGAACCTTGATTGACGCATCCGGCGTCCAGAAAGGTGCGATTGCAGATGAAGTAATTGTAGACAGCATGATTTCAGACAATGCCAATATTGCAGCATCCAAATTAGACATTAACAGCCTGTTCAAGGAAATCAATAACAGTGCACAGGTAATCAAGAGTAGCCGCATCTGGTTTGATGATTCCGGACAGAGCCTGAACCAGGCATACTCCCAGATGAGTAAGAACATTACTTTCGTACAGGAAACAGCCAGCAGTGCAACAAGTACAGCAAAAGCGGCCAGCGATACAGCAGATGCGGCGGCAGATGCAGCCAGAAAAGCGCTGGATACATTGTCTGGTATCAGCACCCTGGATGCAGTCGGAGCATTACTGGACAATGATGCACATGTAGTCCATACCAATCCGGATGGAACAGGGGGAGATTACACCAACTGCCATACAACGATGCGGATATATCTGGGAGATACAGATGTATCGGATCATATTGATGCTATTAATGTAACCGCATCTGAGGGAATCGCTGGCACCTGGAATGCCAGAACGCGTACTTACCAGGTAACGGACATGACAACTGATGATGGTTACGTAGATATCGAAGCTCAATATGGTCTGGAATCCAAAGCCCTCATGCTAAGCGGAAAAGTTCTTACGATCAATGGAAAACTCCTGTTAATAAAGAACAATGGAGTATGGATCCGAAAACGTTTTTCCGTCAGTAAATCAAAGGATGGCAAGATAGGGATCTCTTATAATATCCAGACCAGTTCTCTTGTTATGAGAAAACAGAAAGACGGAAAAACACTTTTACCATCCAGTGTGACATTTTCAGCATATAAAAATGACAATGGATTAATAAGCAGTTATGCAGGAATCTTTCAGATAGAAGAGTCCAGAGATTCCGGAAAAACCTACAATATCGTTTATGGTTCTTCCGGAGCAGAGATTCTGAAAATATACACACCGACAGGACCGGATATAAACATAATCCGCTGCACTCTATATGATGAAACAGGAGTTCAGACCCTTGATGTTCAGACTGTAACCATTATCGCAGATGCAGAAGGACTTTGCGAGGATATCAAAAAAGCCCAGGATACTGCAGATGAAGCAAAAGAGGCAATAACAACCACCAATAATAAGGTGGCAGATATCCAAACAGGAATAGATGGCATCAAAGCAAACCTGTCAGAAGTAACCACTGATCTCCATGGTCTGACAAACAATACCCTTGTTTATAATGCCCGGTACCATGATAATGGTGATGGAACCACTACACTGACCGCAGTGGTGTACAAAGGCGGCAGGGAAGTGACGAGGGAATATCCATCTTCCTGGTACAGTTGGACCAGAAAAACAGAGAACGGAGAAACATTCCTGGGATACGGATATACGATAACCGTTAATAATGAAGACTATATGTTCGGCGGAGTGGTAGTCGGACGATTTACAACCTATAAACAACAGATCTTAACAGTGAGCAGAGGAGCACTTATATTAAACGGAAAAGCCATCTGCTTTAGCATAGATGCGTAAGGCAGTCAGATGACTGCCGGAAAGGAGCCAATATGTCATTACCAGAAGAAAGCGTAGCAGTAAACACCCTCCCGGAAGTAACCACCATTCCAACCGGGAAAAAACTCATATTCACCGATCCTGACACCAACGAAGGCGGAATCATCACCCTGGAAAACCTCGCAAAACAGATATTACAAAATCTGACCACCCAAACCTTCGGCCTGGACCAGGGAAATCTGACACTTTTACAGGCGATTAACCAATTAAATAGTAAGACATTTATGCCTATAAAATTTTTAATGTGCTCTGATCAAACATTAGATTTAATAAATAATCCGACAAAATTATTTGATAAGCAATTTCAAGATACGAAAAGTGCAATCGCTTACGGTATTCTTTTCAATGATAACGCTGGAACCTCCATATTCGGAGGAGGAGTATCTTTTATTATCGGATATACCTATTTATCTGATAATTATGGATCGCAGTTAGTTATAAAATATAATACACTCGGTTTAAAAATCCGATGTAAAATCGAAGGTGCATGGGGTGAGCTTTTAAATATAAAATAGTAATGCAAAATATTCAAAATACTCTGCAAGTCTAATACAAAGTCAACGGATTGAAGAAAGTACTGTCAAAGAAATTACGTTTTATAAATTTGGTAGGTTAGTATCTGTGTTTATAAACATTAGTATAAAAGCATTCCATCCATCTACAACCGATTTTGTTGATATATGCGATATTCCAGATGATTATTTACCAACGCATAATTTGATAATAAATTATGTTACTCAGGTAGGTACCCCAATGCTTTTTCAAATACATCCTTTAAAAAAGAAAGCAAGTGTTTATGGTGTTAACGAATTAAAAAACGATTGGTTAATTCGACAAGTTTTCACATACATTTCTAAAGCTTAAATAGTAAGGCTGGAACGGTTTATTGCAAGGGAATTAGAAATTTTGGGCAAAAATATGAAACAATAATGATACGCGCTGGGTCGATTAACGAAGCTTGTTTTTTTACAATATTAGCCGGAGCTTCAACTAAACAGTATTCTGCAATTATTTATGGTGTTACTAAAAACAACCAAGTAATGGTAAAAGAGATAATGAATAATGGTAATGTATCAGTCATAGGAAATCTGACAGATAATAGCATAACTATCGATATTGGGAATTGGGGAAGAGGTCTTATCTTATCCTATACTCCATTTGAAATAGAAATAAAATAATCGTAGTCTTCCCATTTAATATAGGTGTGAACAAATTGTAAATGCATCTCTTATATGGCAGAATTACCATGCAGGAGGTGCATTATTTTGACAAATATAGAACAGATCCAGAATAGAATCCTGGAAAAAATGCAGGAGATTTTATCAAACGAAGAGATTCAGAAACTGGAAAACGTTATGGCAATTGAATTTCATGGAATAGAGGTACAGCAGGAGTGTACTCAGCTGGTTACTTCCGAGAGCCACTGGGAAAAGATTCTTCGAACCTTTATTGCAAGCAAACGTATAGAAAACTGCAGTATAGGAACACTGGAACGCTATAAAGACTGTGTGACCAGATTAGTAACAACCCTGAATAAAAGACTACAGGATATTACGACAAATGACATTCGCTATTATCTGGCAATGTATCAGGAACAGCGGAAAATCTCAATGAGCTATATGGATACAATCAGAAGATACCTAAGCAGCTTCTTCGCATGGATTTCGGATGAAGGCTACATATCCAGAAATCCTATGCGGAGATTAAAGAAGATAAAAGTACCAAGAATGATTAAAAAGCCCTTTACACAGGCTGAAATGGAGCATCTGCGATGCAATGCGGAATCCCAAAGAGACATTGCAATCATGGCATTCCTTTACAGTACAGCAGCCAGAATAGGGGAAGCAGTAAGATTAGACAGAAAGGACATAGACTGGGGAAACAAAGAAGTAATTATATACGGAGAAAAAGGCAAAAAGGAGAGAAGAGTGTATCTGACCGACGATTGCGCATATCATCTTCAAAAATACCTTGCAACCAGGGAAGATAATAATCCGGCCCTGTTCGTAAGCAATAAACAGCCACATACCAGGCTTGGAAAACAGGCGATTCAATCCATGCTTCGGACTTTAGGAAACAAAACAGAGATTCATGCTCATCCACATAAATTCCGGAGAACTTTACTTACGGATGCAGGCAATAGAGGAATACCATTACAGGAAATTCAAATGTACGCCGGCCACCAAAAGCCAGATACAACTATGATGTACGTAACGGTCAGCGAAGAGAACGTAAAAGCATCATTTAGACGATATATTTCATAATCAAAGATGATTTCATATGGAATTTTTGAGACTGCCAGAAATGGTGGTCTATTTTGCGTGGTAAGAATTACATCCAGAAGATATGGAAAATGGAAAAATTCGGAGAAGGGCATTACTAGAGTAAATGGGAAGAGGCTCTTGAGTTTTAGCTTATATTAATTAAAAAACATAAAAATGTTTGAGTATTAGTTATAGTAAGACCAAGAATTATCTATCGTTAATCGACCGTATTATTTACGAAGTCTTTCCATTTTTCCCAATTAGCCATTTTCCAGACTGGCTTCGCTCGTTCCGGAAATAATACGATTTTGCATGAATTTGAATTACGGTAAAAAATAATTCCAGATCCATATTTATATGTCGCATCAATAGGAAGATCATTCCCTGTATAGTTAGCACCAGAGAGGTGGAACAGAATGTACGTGCTAGATGAAGCTTTGCTTATCAAAGCCTGTATATCGGTCACGTTTTCTTTCAAGGCAAGCTTTGAGGTGTTACTATTTAATTGGTTTAAAGCCTGCAAAAGTGTCAGATTTCCCTGATTCAGAGTGAATGTCTGGGAGGTCAGATTTTGTAATATCTGTTTTGAGAGGTTTTCTAAGGTGATGATCCCACCTTCGTTGGTGTCTGGATCGGTGAAGATGAGTTTCTTTCCAGTTGGGATGGTTGTTACTTCCCAATGTAGAAGCACCACGAATCAAGATCTTGGAAGACCCGA
>ERZ773216.3472-NODE-3472-length-12664-cov-5.151876_pt1 | contig 12664 bp, 6 predicted proteins | sample MGYA00511259_ERZ773216 | MGnify/ENA primary metagenome ERZ773216 (study PRJEB29015, sample SAMEA2737764) | human gut metagenome | biome: human gut; feature: human-associated habitat; material: faeces | place: China | collected 2012 ... | reverse complement strand
TCAGCTTCGCTGACCAGAATCACGCGCCAAGTCTCACGGACGTTCGACTTGAATAAAATCAATAACCGATAACAGACAAAAAGTATACGGAATGAAAAGTGGGTCAACAAATTAAAAACCACGACTATAAGTGAGAAAGAATGCCCTCCGGCGGCGCGAGCGGTCGGAGGGCATTCTCCTCTCCCATATTTCCAACTAATTCCCCCTTTCACGACTTAACCGTTTATATACAACTTAACACTTCTGTAATAATTCATTCATAGAAAATTCATTTTTTCCTCCACATCCTTCCTTGGCAATTCCCTACGAATATGATAAAATAAAAATTACGTTTAAGATATTAAGTCATAATTTCAAGAAAAATCAGGAGCGATCCATATGTTAGAAGAAGAAAACAAAAAAGAAACGCAGGAGTCAGAACAGGTGCCAGCGGCGGAGCGGATTCAAGAGCCGGAAGCAGTTCAGAGTCAGGAATCAGAGCCAGCTCAGGATCAGACACCAAATCCGGTCCGGGAATCCGCGGGACATTCGCGCAGGCGCCAGGGCGAAGATAAGAGTCAGAATCTGCGCTTCGGAGTGATAGCAGCAGGGGTGGTGATTGCTCTTGCAGTTGCAGCATTTGCAGGCAAGTCCCTGCTCAGCCGTCAGGCGGGAGCCGGAACTGCAAAGAATGGGGCGGCGACAGCATCAGAGCTTTCGAAGGACGAGGCATCCGAAGAGTCCAGAGCGGAGGAGATCAAAGAGAAAGAAGCAGTGGTAGCTTCCTATAAAAATTTGGGTATCGTGCAGGTGTCCGGTTATCTGAATATGCGTGAGACGGCGAGCACGGACGGCAACATCATCGGCAAACTGATGGGCGACAGTGCGTGTGAGATCGTGGATGATTCAACCGAAGGCTGGTATCAGGTCGAATCTGGCGGTATTTCTGGTTATATCAGCTCAGAGTTTGTTCTGACCGGGGATGAGGCGAAGAAAAAAGCGTTGGAACTGGTTGAAAAGCGGGCGCTCATCACGGCAGATTCCCTGAACATCCGAAAAGAGCCGAACACGGAGTCTGAGGTTGTCGGTCAGGCATTGAAAAATGAGCGCTATGTGGTCGAGGGTGAGCCGGAGAATGGCTGGATTCAGATTTCGAGCGGTTATATTTCTACGGATTATGCGGAGATCAAATACGCACTCAATGAAGCGCGGAAGCTGGATATGCGTGCGATGGTGCTGAATTTATACAAAAATCTGGGTATTTCCAGTGTGGATAATTACTTGAATGTGCGCGATCAGCCAAGTGAGGATGGCAATATCATCGGTAAGATGACGAGCAAGTCTGCCGGAGAGATTCTGGAGACGAGCGAGGACGGCGGCTGGTATAAGATCCAGTCGGGTCCCGTCACTGGATATGTGAAGGCGGAGTATATCCTGACAGGAGATGCGGCGAAGCAGGAGGCGATGGAGGTTGCAGAACTGATGGCGATCGTTTCAACCGACCGCCTGAATGCCCGCACGGAGCCGAGCACGGATGCGCCGATCTGGACGCAGATCTCTAACAATGAGCGTTACGATGTTATAAGCCAGCAGGATGGCTGGGTCGAGATTGCGCTCGATACGACGAGTGCGTATGTGGCGACTGATTTCGTAGATGTGCGTTATGCATTGCCGGAGGCGATCCCATTTACCCCATTAAAAGAAAAGGAATCCTTGCGGACCCAGATTGTCAACTATGCGCTTCAGTTTGTCGGAAACCGTTATGTCTGGGGCGGTAATGACCCGCATTCGGGTGTGGACTGTTCTGGTTTTACAAAGTATGTATACAGCCATGTGGCGGGCGTGTCCCTGCCGCGGGTGTCCCGGGAACAGGCGCGGACGGGTACGAAGATTGATTCTTCGAAGATGCGTCCGGGCGATCTGATTTTCTATACGAATCGCAAGGGAACGGTCAACCATGTGGCGATGTACATTGGCAATGGTCAGATCGTCCATGCGGCGAGCCGGAGAAGCGGCATCAAGATTTCTACCTGGAATTACCGGAATCCGTACCGGATTGTCAATATGCTGGGAGACTGATAGGGAGAGGATAAGATGGAAGAGCAAAAGACAGAAGATTATAAAGAACGCCTGCATAAAGCACGTCAGAAACGAAACGGCAAGGATCCGATGCACTGGTTCATGGTCGGAGGATGTGCGGTCATCGTGGTGCTGATTGTGGTCATCATCGTGAAGCTGGCACAGGGCGGTACGTTCGGAGGTTCTGGAAACGCCCGGGTGGCATCGGCATCCGAGGCAGAGGTGCAGGAAACCGTGATCGGAGAGACGCTGCCGGAGGATGAGGAACAGGCAAAAGAGGACGAAGAAAAGAAAAATGTAGTCGAGTCCTACCAGAATCTGGGTATTGTGGATGTATCTGGTTATCTTAATATGCGTGAGAGCGCCAGTACAACCTCCGATGTCATCGGCAAACTGATGGGCGGCAGTGCGTGCGAGATTCTGGACGATTCCCAGGAAGGCTGGTATCAGATATCTTCCGGCGGTCTGGAGGGCTACATCAGTTCAGAATTTGTACAGACCGGCGAGGCGGCAAAAACAGAGGCATTTGAGCTGGTCAAGAAGATGGCGGTCATCACGACTGACAAGCTGAATATCCGGAGTGAGCCGAGTGAGGACGCGCAGGTGCTGGAACAGGCGCTGAAAAATGAGCGTTATTCCATTGTCAGCGAGCAGGACGGCTGGATTCAGATCAGCGGGGGCTATATTTCAGCGGATTATGTGGATGTGCGCTATGCGTTAAATGAAGCGCGTAAGCTGGATCTGCGGACGATGGTTCTCAATATGTATGACAATCTGGGTATTTCCAATGTCAATAACTACTTAAATATCCGCGTGGAGCCGAAGGAGGATGCGAAGATCATCGGTAAGATGACGAGCAAGTCCGGTGGTGAGATTCTGGAAACGACCGAGGATGGCGGCTGGTATAAGATCAAGTCCGGTCCGGTTACTGGCTATGTTAAATCCGAATTTATTCTGACTGGAGATGCGGCGAAGCAGGAGGCACTGCAGGTTGCACAGCTGATGGCGATCGTATCAACTGACCGTCTGAATGCCCGTACGGAGCCGAACACGGACGCGCCGATCTGGACGCAGATTTCCAACAGCGAGCGGTATTCGGTTATGAGCCAGCAGGATGGCTGGGTGCAGATTGCACTGGATGAGACGAGTGCCTATGTAGCGACTGAATTTGTCGATGTCCGGTATGCGTTAAATGAGGCGATCGAGTTTACACCGGTTGAGGAGACCCCGGAGCCTGAGACCAAGGCGGCGAGCAGCAAGGGAGGCTCTGGAAGCAAGAGTAGCAGTAACGGTGGTTCTGGCAGCCAGAAAGCATCTTCAAGCGGCTCCTCCAAGCGTGCGCAGATCGCAAACTACGCGACTCAGTTCCTTGGGAATCCGTATGTATGGGGCGGTACCAGCTTGACAAATGGTACGGATTGTTCTGGATTTACGATGTCGGTTATGGCACACTTCGGCGTCGGCCTGCCGCATCATTCGGGTTCCCAGGCGGGAGCAGGAAGAAGTATCAGTTCTTCCCAGATGCGTCCGGGTGATCTGATCTTCTACACAAACAGCGGTGGAACGATCAACCATGTAGCACTCTATATCGGCGGCGGGCGCGTGTGCCATGCATCGAATGCAAGGGATGGTATCAAGATTTCCACCTGGAATTACCGTACCCCGGCGAAGATCGTCAATGTACTGGGCGATTAATTCCATGGAAAGTCAATAAAAATTATTTGAAAGAGAGCAGGGAGAAAAGGCAGCTTTTCCCAGCTCTCTTTTTTCTGTTTCATAGGAAATTGTGTCCTATGAAATAAAAAACGCATCGCGGGGATGCGCACTCGCGCGAAGCAGAAACATGTCGCAAGTGACCGCGCGAGACGCCCGAATGTGCCAAGGTACATCCTTGTTTGTATAAAAAGCGGTTTCAGTGAATAAAGATAATAGGAAGACAGAATACTAAGAATGAATTAGGCAGTTGAGAAAAAACATTGAATCCGCGTGTAAGATGGAAAGAGCGCAGAAAAGAGGAAAATATGATTCGGGCAAATCGTGAAAACAGGGAATGGGAAAATGAAGCGTGGGACAAGCAGGCAGATAAGGTGGGAGAAAGTCGGGAACAGGCGCAGGAGGATCCGATTCAGAAGCGTGAAAATGGACAGACGGATATTACGGGAAAGAATGGCAATCACATTGAATTAATCTCGATCATCGGAGAGATAGAGGGACATGAAAATTTGTCCGGCAATACGAAAACGACGAAATATGAGCATATTCTGCCTAAGCTGGCGGAGATCGAGGAGAGCGGTGAGACGGAGGGAGTTTTAGTCCTGATTAACACGGTGGGCGGCGATGTAAGCTGTGGACTGGCACTGGCGGAGATGATTGCTTCGCTCAGCAAACCGACCGTTTCACTGGTCATCGGAGACAGCCATTCGATCGGTGTGCCGCTCGCAGTGGCGGTCGATCACTCTTTTATTGTCCCGACCGGGACGATGATGGTACATCCGGTACGGATGACGGGGATGGTGATCGGTGCCGTGCAGACGTATGATTATTTTGAAATGATTCAGGATCGTATTTTAAGCTTTGTGTCCGGACACAGTCAGATCTCCTATGAGCGCCTCCGGAGCCTGATGCTCAATACGGAGATGATGACAAAAGATCTGGGAACGGTCCTGGTTGGCGGGGAGGCGGTCCAGGAGGGACTGATCGATGAATGCGGCGGGATCCGGGAAGCGCTTGCATGGCTGAACCGGGCGATCGATGGGAAGAAACAAGAAATAGATGCACACGACCGGATGACGAAGACGGATTTTAGTGAAAATCTGAAAAGAAAGTAGAACATACGTGCGAAAATTTTAGGAAAGCGTTGCTTTTTTCCCTGAATTTGGGTATACTGAATGAGATAATAAGAATGTAAAATGAGAAAAGCAGTCTGCGGGAGGCTGTATTTTGTGAAACAGGAGGAACCGCAGATACATGGGAAATATTGGAGGCATGAGACAGGTGGCAGATACAAGCAGGAAAAGACAGAGTACAGAGCGTGCCGGGGAGACAGCTGGGACAGAGAAAAAAGCCGGGCGATCCAGAAAGTCCCCTGCGGCGAAGAAAGCGGAGGAGACGCTGAACGAGAAAAAGAGTAGGGGGAAGAAGAAAGCTTCGTCTGGAAAAGGCACCGCGAAAGGAACAGGAAGCCGAAGCCGCGCCAGCCAGGCGCCGGAGCTGGTGGAGAAAAGTGGTACAGGGGCATTTATGGGAACGGAAGTGGCGATTATTGTATCATTTGCAATATCGGTACTTTTGTTTTTGAGCAATTTCGGGCTTTGCGGCTTTGTCGGAAGTTTTCTGCGATCGACTCTGCTTGGCGTATTCGGCGTGATGGGGTATCTGGTGCCATTCCTTTTATTTATGGGGACTTGTTTTTATCTTTCAAACCGAGGCAACCAGAAAGCCGTAGCCAAGTTGGTGGCGGTTGGCGAGGTGCTTCTGGCATTTTGCGGACTTTCCCAGCTTCTCATGGGAGGCGGTCGGCATCTGGACTGGAATCTGGGCGATTATTACGCGCAGGCAGGTGGAGGCGGCTTTATCGGTGGCATTCTGATGCTGCTGTTGTGCGGAACAGTGGGAACGATCGGAGCAGTTCTGATTCTGTTGGTGCTTTTGGCACTCGGTGCTGTGTGCATTACGGAGCGTTCCCTGGTAAACTTCGTTAAACAGGGCAGCGGAAGGGCATATGAGTATGCGAAAGAAGATATGAGCCGCCGCCGTGAGATACATGAGGAGAAAAAGGAAGAAAAACGCCGTCTGCGGGAGGAGCAGCGGGTCCGTGGCGTTGATCTCGAGGGCGCCAAGCTGACCGAGCTGCCAGTGATGCGGAATTTCTCGGAAGGAGTCCCGGAGGGAACCGTGCTGGGACCGGAGGATGCACCGGAGGAATTCCGTGAGATGCATGGAAGGCAGGAAAACTTGCAGGATGAGGCCGTGGCTTATGATGATTGGACCGATGTTCCGGCAGAGGGAAAAAATCTGGCACAGGATTCCGGACAGGGAGTAGAGAAGGAGAATCCGGCAGATGTATTTCGCGGGCAGATATTCCACGGTGGCGGAGCGGTAGAACCAGAACCGATGGAGTATGAAGAAGAGCCGGTGGAGTACGAAGAAGAACCGGTGGAATCGGAGCAGGATACATATGCATACGCTGGTTCAGAATCCCAGTTTCAGGAAGAATCGGAGCGCGAGATGGCGCGGGCAGTAAGGGAGACAGAATTTGCAAAGGAGCCCGCAGAGACAGAGGACAGTGCGAGCGACCAGCTGTTGAAACGCCTGTATGTACGCCGTGATACCCGGACGATGGAAGAATTTGCCGGCGGCGAGAGTCAGAAAGGTCCAGGCTATTATCCGGTAGAGACACGGGAGAGACCGGCTGCGGAGGCGGCGTCCGGTTTGACCGCAGAGGAGGTTCATACAGATTTAGGGCATCAGGATGTCTTTGAGCCATCGGAAAACGAGTGGGAAACTGTTTCGATGGGGAATGAGGATGAATGGAACGAACCTATATCTGGGGAAACGGATTCCGAACCAATCGATGGCTATTATAAGACGCTGGAATCAGAGCGGGGCGAGGCAAAGGGCAGTTTCTTTGTCCCGGAGGATTCCAAAACGGTCGTGACTGCATCCGGAAAGGTGATCGAAACAGATACAGAGGCGATACAGAAAAAACTGGAGCAGAAACGGGAAGAACGAAAAGCACTTCCAGTTGAGGAACTGACGGTTCCAGAGCAGATCGAGCGCAAGGAAGAGGAAGAAAAGAAGATCCAGAAAGAATACATATTCCCGCCATTGACACTTTTAAAACGCGGCACGGGACAGACCGATTTCTCGGATCAGGAGTACCGGGAGACAGCGATCAAGCTGCAGCAGACGCTCCAGAACTTCGGCGTGGGCGTGACGGTTACAAACATCAGCTGTGGACCGACGGTTACCCGCTATGAGCTTCACCCGGAGCAGGGTGTCAAGGTCAGCAAGATTGTAGCGCTGGCGGATGATATCAAGTTAAATCTGGCAGCGGCGGACATCCGTATCGAGGCACCGATTCCTGGCAAGGCGGCGGTCGGTATCGAGGTTCCGAACAAGGAGAACCATGTGGTTCTGCTGCGCGATCTGCTGGAGTCAGAGGCATTTAAGAAATATCCGTCCCGGCTGGCATTCGCGGTCGGAAAAGATATCGCAGGTCAGACGGTTGTCAGCGACATTGCGAAGATGCCGCATCTTCTGATCGCGGGTGCGACCGGATCGGGTAAATCAGTCTGCATCAATACGCTGATCATGAGTGTGATTTATAAAGCGAAGCCGAGCGAGGTCAAGCTCATCATGATCGACCCCAAGGTGGTTGAGTTAAGTGTATACAACGGTATTCCGCATCTTCTGATTCCGGTTGTGACCGACCCGAAAAAGGCGTCCGGCGCCCTCAACTGGGCGGTGGCAGAGATGACCGACCGTTACCAGAAGTTTGCAAAATACGGCGTGCGCGATCTTAAGGGTTTCAATGCCAAGGTTGAGTCGATCGCGGATATCGACGATCCGAAGAAACCGGAGAAACTGCCGCAGATCATCATTATCGTGGATGAGCTTGCCGATCTGATGATGGTAGCGCCGGGCGAAGTAGAAGATTCGATCTGTCGTCTGGCCCAGCTGGCGCGTGCAGCGGGCATTCATCTGGTGATTGCGACGCAGCGACCATCGGTCAATGTCATCACCGGTGTGATCAAGGCAAATATTCCGTCGAGAATTGCTTTTTCCGTCTCTTCCGGAGTGGATTCCCGTACCATTATTGATATGAACGGCGCGGAGAAACTGCTCGGAAAGGGAGATATGCTGTTCTATCCGTCGGGCTATCAGAAACCGCAGCGTGTACAGGGCGCGTTCGTGTCCGACAATGAGGTTTCGGATGTGGTCGAATTTTTGAAACAGGAGGGGCTGACCGCAGAGTACAGCGCCGAGGTTGAGTCCAAGATCCGTTCGACGGCGATGGATGCGGGCTTTGGCGGCGGTGAGCGCGATGCCTATTTTGCACAGGCAGGTAAATTTATTATTGAGAAAGACAAAGCATCCATCGGCATGCTGCAGCGTATGTTTAAGATTGGCTTCAACCGTGCCGCGCGTATCATGGATCAGCTTGCAGATGCAGGCGTGGTCGGTGAGGAAGAAGGCACGAAGCCGCGTAAGGTGCTGATGAGCATGGAGCAGTTTGAAAACATGATGGAAGAAGGATATTAAAAAGCGGAATCATTATAAAATATCAAAATCAGGAGGTATCCTATGAAGCTTAAAAGCTGGCTGAAAGAATTGCCGTATACATTATTGCAGGGCAGCCTGGAGACGGAGGTTGACAAGGTGGTCTACGATTCAAGAAAGGCGGCGCCGGGGACGGTGTTTGTGTGTATGCGCGGGGCAAACGTCGATTCGCACACCTTTATCCCGGATGTGGTTGAAAAGGGCGCGCCGGTTCTGGTGGTCGAGCATCCGGTTGAGGCGCCTGAGAACGTGACGGTCATTCAAGTGGAGAATGGACGGAACGCGCTATCGCTTCTTTCGGCGGCACGTTTTGATTATCCGGCGCGGAAGATGACGGCGATCGGTGTGACCGGCACGAAGGGAAAGACGACTACCACTTATATGATCAAGGCGATTCTGGAGGCAGCCGGACAGAAGACGGGTCTCATCGGAACGAACGGCGCTGTGATCGGTGAGAATCATTATCCGACCAAAAATACGACGCCGGAATCCTACATTTTGCAAGAATATTTTGCAAAAATGGTGGAAGCGGGCTGCCGTTACATCGTGATGGAGGTTTCTTCCCAAAGCTACCTGATGCACCGGGTAGATGGACTTTTCTTTGATTATGGAATTTTCCTGAATATTTCCAATGATCATATTGGCCCGAATGAACATGCAAGTTTTGAAGAATATCTTTACTACAAAAAGCAGCTTTTGAAAAACTGCCGGACAGCGCTCGTCAACCGCGATGATCCGCACTTTGATGCGATCGTAGAAGGGGCGACAGCAGAGATCCTGACCTTTTCATTGGAACAGGCGGCTGATTTTACAGCGGATGACATTCACTATGTACGCGAACATGATTTCGTGGGTGTCGAATTTCAGACGCATGGACGATATGAGCACGATCTGCGCGTCGGCATTCCGGGCAAATTTAACGTGGACAATGCGCTGGCGGCAGCGGGCGTGTGCAGCTTCTTTGATCTGCCGAAGGAGAAAGTCTGCCATGCGCTGGAACATATCCAGGTCGATGGACGGATGGAGATTGTATATAAATCAGCAAAGTGCACCGTGATCGTTGACTACGCCCACAATGCGGTCAGCATGGAAAGTCTTCTTCTGACGCTGCGCGACTACAAGCCGAAGCGTCTCGTCTGCGTCTTCGGATGCGGCGGCAACCGGGCGCGCGATCGCCGGTACTCGATGGGAGAGATTGGCGGAAAGCTGGCAGATCTGTCGATCATCACGGCGGATAATTCCCGCTTTGAGAAAGTGGAAGATATTCTGGCAGATATCAAGGTCGGACTTGCAAAAACCGATGGCAAATACGTTGAAATCCCGGATCGCCGCGAAGCGATTGAGTACAGCTTGTCCAATGCGGAGGATGGCGATATCATCGCGATCATCGGAAAGGGGCATGAGGATTATCAGGAGATCGAGGGCGTGCGCTATCATTTCCTTGACCGGGAAGTAGTGCAGGAGACGGTGAAGAAGCTGCATATGTAATCAATTTGGAGGCAAAATATGGACCATATTACAGTCAGACATATCGTGGAAGCAGTGTCGGGAACACTGCTCTGCGGAGATGCAGATACGGAGTTAAAACACATCAGCATTGATTCCCGGAGTATGCGCGGGGCGGATCTGTTTGTTCCGCTGATCGGGGAGAAATCAGACGCGCATCGTTTCCTGGTTCAGGCGATGGACAATGGGGCGGCAGCCGCACTGACTTCGGAGCATGAGGCGGCACCGGAGGGCTTTCACGGCGCGCTGATCCAGGTGAAAGATACGAAACTGGCATTGCAGACGATCGGACGCTGCCTGCGGGCACGCCTTTCTATCCCGTTAGTTGGTATCACCGGCAGCGTGGGAAAGACGACGACGCGCGAAATGGTGGCGGCGGCGCTTTCAGCGAAATATAAGACATTCAAGACACCGGCAAACCACAACAGCCAGATCGGTGTGCCACTCACGATCTCGGAGATTTCTGAGAATGATGAGATCGGCGTGCTTGAACTGGGAATGAGTGAGCCGGGCGAGATGGCGGTGATCGCGGAGATTGCGGCGGTGGATTCGGCAGTCATGACGAATATCGGTGTGACGCATATTGAGAATCTGGGCTCCCGCGAGAATATCTTAAAAGAAAAGCTGCATATCCAGGACGGTATGAAGGCAGGCGGAATCCTGTTTGTAAATGGAGATAATGATATGCTTTCCACCGTGCATGCAAAAGCAGGCTGCCATACCGTCCGTTATGGACTTGGAGCAGATAACGACTACCGCGCCGAGGATCTTTCATATCCGGATGGATTTCCGTCCTTTACGATGGTACACGGCGAGGTGCGCGTCCCGGTGAAGCTGACTGTTATGGGCGAGCACAATGTCATGAATGCGCTGGCTGCCCTGGCGGTTGCGGATGCCTACGGTGTGCCGCTTGCCGATGCAGCGGAAAAGCTGCTTGAATTTGGCGGGTTCAAGAACCGTCAGCAGATTTATCATAAAAATGGTTATACGATCGTGGACGATACCTACAATGCAAGCCCGGATTCGATGAAAGCGGCGATAGGTGTGCTTTCTTCCCTGCCGGCAGGACGCAGAATTGCGGTTCTGGCGGATATGAAGGAACTGGGAGAGAATACGATTCAGTTCCACCGTGAAGTTGGTGCGTTTCTGGCGGAAAAACCGGTCGATATCCTGGTTGTATATGGCGAACTGGCGCAGGCGATCGCCGAGGGAGCAAAGAAAGTCAAACCGGATCTGCATGTCGTTTCGTTTGAAGAGGACGAAAAAGAAGATATGCTTGACTGGCTGGATGCACAGATCGGTGAGGGAGATGCAGTCCTGTTCAAGGGTTCCAACAGTATGAAGTTAGGAGAAGTGGCAGAACATGTATGCCAACGTCATCATTGATATTTCCCATGAAAAGCTGGACCGGACCTTCCAGTACCGGATTCCGGAACGACTGCTTGCAGAGATCACTGCAGGTGTCCAGGTACTGATCCCATTTGGAAACAGTAAGGTGCCGCGCAAAGGTTATGTGATAGAAGTAAGGGAAAAAGCAGAGTTTGATCCGGAAAAGACAAAGGAAATTATAGATGTGGTACGGGGAAGCGTAAGTCTTGCATCTCAGCAGATCCGTCTGGCATGGTGGATGAAGGAACGATATGGCTCCACCATGAACCAGGCGTTAAAAACGGTCCTTCCGGTAAAACAGCAGGTGCGTCAGAAAGAAAAAAAGGTTTTAAAGTGCCTGCTTTCCAGAGAAGAACTGGAACTGGCAGTGGCGGAGGCAGCAAGAAAGCATTATAAAGCCAGAGAACGGCTTTTACGGGCATTTACCGAGATGGAAGAGATTCCATACGAGATGGTGACCGGGCAGATGAATCTGACTGCCGCATCCATGAAACCTCTGGTGGAGAAAGGAATCATTTCCGTGGAAGCCGAAACCATGTATCGGAATCCGGAAATAAGTGGAAGCGGATATAAAACCGCGGTTTCTTTAAACCCGGCCCAGACAGCAGTGGCAGAAGATTTTAAAAACCGTTATGACCAGGGGATCCGGGAGACATCGTTGCTTTACGGGGTAACTGGAAGCGGTAAAACTGAGGTCTATATGGAAATGATCCGACACGTATTGGCAAAAGGCCGTCAGGTGATCGTCCTGATCCCGGAAATCGCCCTGACTTACCAGACGGTCTTGCGATTTTACCGTCAGTTTGGACGCCAGGTGTCAGTGATCAATTCCCGTATGTCCGCTGGAGAACGGTATGATCAGTTTGAACGGGCGGAAAAGGGTGATGTGACGGTGATGATCGGACCAAGATCTGCATTATTTACCCCATTTCCAAAACTGGGACTGATCGTGATCGATGAGGAGCATGAGAGTGCCTATAAAAGCGAACTGTCTCCCAGATATCATGCAAGGGAGACCGCCGAAGAACTAGCCAGGATGAATGGTGCATCGGTGGTCCTTGGTTCGGCAACTCCCTCATTAGAAGCGTATACCCGTGCAAAAACCGGACAATACCGGTTATACCGTCTGGCAGAGCGTGCCAAGAAGGACAGCCATATGGCGAAGGTATCTGTGGTGGATCTGAGAGAAGAGCTCCGCATGGGAAACCGCTCCGTCTTCAGCGCCCGGTTAAAGGAGCTCATGGAAGAACGCCTGCGAAAGGGTGAGCAGATCATGCTTTTCCTGAACCGGCGGGGCTATGCGGGCTTTGTTTCTTGCAGAGCCTGCGGACATGTGATAAAATGTCCACATTGCGATGTGTCTTTATCCCTGCACCATGGGGGCAGGATGGTTTGTCATTACTGCGGATATCAGACAGTCCAGCCGAAG
>ERZ773216.3469-NODE-3469-length-12673-cov-3.473768_pt1 | contig 12673 bp, 10 predicted proteins | sample MGYA00511259_ERZ773216 | MGnify/ENA primary metagenome ERZ773216 (study PRJEB29015, sample SAMEA2737764) | human gut metagenome | biome: human gut; feature: human-associated habitat; material: faeces | place: China | collected 2012 ... | reverse complement strand
TCCTCCGCCCATTGTGAATGACTTTCGCTTACTTCCGCAGAAGCACCTATTCCCGACGCTAAAATCATTGACACACATAACGCACCTAAAACAAACTTCTTTTTCATTTTTTCTCCCCCTTTAATATTAAAAATTATTTTTCATCTTCTCTTCTGTTATACAAAAACATCGCTACCGACACGGAGCATATTATTACATAGCCGATAATACTGAATTTATCGGGAATATCGCCGAATGCTATAAACCCCATAAGTGCCGCAAATATTATTTGCGTATAGTCGAACACCGATATTTCTCTTGCCGGTGCGTATGAATATGCGGCAGTAATCGAAAATTGTCCGCCTGCCGCCGCTATTCCGGCACATATAAGTATTACAAGCTGTGCTATCGTCATAGGTGAATAGTCAACTATCAAATACGGCAATGTCACAACACACGAAAATGCCGAGAAAAAGAATACTATAAACGGACCTCTTTCGCCTTTCTGACTTAATTTTCTGACCATTGTGTACGCCACACCTGCTCCGAATCCTCCGAGCATTCCCACAAAGCTTGGCAAGCTTGCCGATATTGACTGTGGCTTTATTATAAACAACGCACCAATAAATGCCACGATTACGGCTAAAGCCTGAAACGGCTTTACCTTTTCTTTAAGCACAAAATACGAGCATATAACCGCAAAAAACGGTGACAGCTTATTAAGCATTGACGCGTCCGACAAGACAAGGTGGTCTATCGCATAGAAGTTACACAAAATTCCCATTGTACCGAATATTGACCTTAGCAACAATTCCGGCAAATTCTTTTTATTGAACTTAAATTTTTCGTCTGTTCTTATCAGCACAATGAACGCTATAATAAGTGCTATAAAATTTCTGAAAAAGCTTTTTTGTATTGACGGCAAATCTCCTGCCATTCTTACAAACATATTCATCAACGCAAAGCAAAACGCCGATGAAATTATACACATTATTCCTTTTACTTTATTACTGCTCATTTTTACCCCTACCGTTATTTATTGCTACCATTTCCGCTATTTTTATTCCGTCAACTGCGGCGGACATAATACCGCCTGCATATCCCGCACCCTCACCGCAAGGATACAGACCTTTTATGTTTGACTGCATTGTTTTCTTGTCACGAATTATCCTTACAGGTGATGATGACCTCGTTTCAGGACCTGTTATAACCGCACCGCTGTCGGCAAATCCGTGAAGTTTGTTATCCATAAGCACTATTCCCTCACGCATTGAATCGGTTATGAATTTAGGGAACACTTCATCAAGATTTACCCACGTCACATTAGGCTTATATGTCGGCTCGACCGTATATTCACTGTTACTTTCCGTTCCGAGAAAGTCACCGACTCTTTGACACGGTGCATTATAATTCTTGCCGCCGACTTCAAATGCTCTTTGCTCAATTTCACGCTGAAAATACATTCCCGCAAGCGGATCTTCAGTTTTAAAATCGCTCGGTGTTACATTTACAAGCAATGCGCTGTTTGCGTTTTTTCCGTCACGTGCAAAATAGCTCATACCGTTTGTCACAACACCGCCGTCCTCCGACGCAGACGCAACAACTCTGCCGCCCGGACACATACAGAATGTATACACACCTCTGCCGCTTTCAAGATGTACCGCCATTTTATAATCCGCCGCCGGAAGTTTTTTATACGCTTTACCGTACTGGCTTTTATTTATCATTTCTTGAGAATGTTCTATTCTCGCACCGACTGAAAAACTCTTTTGCTCCATTGCTATATTGCGATTTTGGAGCATAAGAAAAGTATCTCTTGCACTGTGACCGATTGCAAGCACAATATTATTTGTTTCAATCACATATTCACCGCTGTCACTTTCAACAACCGCACCGCATATTTCACCGTTGTCGGTTTTTACATTGACAAGTTTATTGGAAAATCTGACTTCACCGCCGAGTTTACGAATTTCACTTCTGATTGACGCAACCATTTTAGAAAGATTATCGGTTCCGACGTGCGGTTTTGAATAATATAATATTTCTTTCGGTGCACCGTGCTTATGAAATTCTTCAAGCACCTTTCTTATACGAAAATCTTTTATACCCGTTGTAAGTTTTCCGTCAGAAAAAGTTCCCGCACCGCCTTCGCCGAACTGTACATTTGATTCTGGATTTAAAAAGCCTGCCTCCCAAAATGCCTCAACGTCTTTCATTCTTTCTTCTACGCACTTTCCGCGTTCAAGAAGTATTACCTTATATCCGTTTTGTGCCAAAGTAAGTCCGCACATAAGTCCCGCAGGTCCTGTGCCTACTATCACGACAGGCTTGTCAATTTTACCGCACTTCGGAAATTCATAAGTTTTCTTCTTTACAATTTGTGAGTTTTTTATTTTCTTCGCATAATATTCTTCGTTATCGGTTTCAACATCGACCGAATATACATAATGTATATCAGGCTTTTTTCGTGCGTCTATTGACTTTTTTGATATTTCAAAAGACTTTACATTCTTCACACCCAAAAGTTTTAAAACTTTCTTTCTTAAATCTGATTCTGTATCATCTGTTCCTAATTTTATATCTGATATTCTTAGCATTTATTTCACCTTATGACAATATTTCTTTAATTTTATCCGCAAACGCATTTGCAAGTTTCTTATGTTCCTCCGGAACCATATGTATTCCGTCAATGTCGGACGCTTTCGCGTAATTCGCCGCATTCATAAAATATGTATCTTCTTCATCTGCAAGTTTTGATATATATTCCGAAAAGTGCGTTGATTTTTCGATTGATTTTTCACTGTACAAATCCTTGAATATAGGATGTGTCAAACAATTATCATTTATCAAAATCGGCGATACAAGCAATATTTTCGGCTTGTCCTTACCGAATTTTGCTCTGCATTCTTCTACATATATTTTAAGCACATCGGCGGTCTTTTGGTTTGAAAAATCTATATTGTTCAGCACATCGTTCGTACCGAGCATTATTATAATCAAATCAAAATCATTTTCACCGCTTAAATATCTTTCTCTGAAATCTTTTAAACCGTTTGTTTTATCTTCATTTTCCAAATAATGAGTTGTTGCTGCCGCATACTCCGTCAGATACTATTTCATATTCAGGTACAATATTCTTTAACCAAACTGTCCACGGTTTCTCAAGCTGTAAACAGTCTATGGGGTTATGTCCCCATGTATTTGAATCACCAAAACATAATATTTTCTTCACTTTATTTTCCCTCTTTTCTTTATTTATTTAATTGTATCAATTCACTTTGTAAAAGTCAATAAAAAAAGCCGAATGTACTCTACATCCAGCTTTTTTGTAAATTATTTCAAATCTTTTGTTTCAATGAAGTCCATATCGTCAAATTCTTGATTTTCACCGCACATTGCCCAAATGAATGAGTAATTCTTTGTACCGACACCTGTATGTATCGACCAACTCGGCGAAATAACTGCCTCTTCATTGTGCATAATGATGTGACGTGTTTCATCAGGCTCACCCATCATATGAAATACTGCGTCATTTTCATCCATATCAAGATACAAATAAACCTCCATACGTCTGTCATGTGTATGACACGGCATTGTGTTCCAGTTTGAACCGACATCAAGCATTGTAAGTCCCATTGCCAGCTGACAGCTCTGCATAACTTCAGGGTGAATATATTGGTTTATCACTCGCTTATTGCAATCCTCTTTACTTCCGCAAGGAACTTTCTTAGCCTTTGTAATATCAATTTTCACAACAGGATACGATGTATGTGCCGGACACGACGAAACATAAAACTTAGGCGGATTTTCAATATCAACGCACTTAAACGAAATATCTTTATTGCCCATACCGATATAAATACCGTCACGCGGATTCATTTCATACTCCGTTCCGTCAACGGTAATTATACCTTTTCCGCCGATATTAATACAACCCATTTCACGTCTTTGAAGGAAATAATCCGCCGCAAGCTCCTTGCCTGCCTCAAGTTTCAATTCACTGTAAACAGGCATAATTCCCGCGGTGATAATTCTGTCTATATGGCTATATACCATTCTGATATTGTCTTTTGTGAAAAGTTTTGCAATATGAAATTCTTCTCTTAAACGTTCGGTTGTGTAATTTTTTACATCTTTCGGATTTGAGGCACTTCTTATTTCAATTTTGCTCAAATCTTCCTTTATGTATCTGCCGTACACCTCAATTTGCGACAATGCCGCCCAAGAAAGCGGGAATACCGCTTGTATGAAATTTGTAAGGTGAATTGTTCTTGTAATTTTTTTCTCTTTTAATACAACTTCCTGACCATCTGCAACGCCCTCGAAGTTTGCGGTAACGATTTCACCGTCCGAAAATTCTATATCAATATTCTTCCAATATGTATCGTGCGGAAAATCAGCTCTTAAATAAAATACTAATTTTTCAACTTCAACTTCTGTACCGAAATCAACATAATACTCCAAATCATCTCTTGCACCGCCTGCCCAAGAATGATACGGAAAATTTCCGTGGCCCTTATTTTCAAGTACGCCGTCAATCGCATTTCTTTCAAAAAAGCAAGGCTCACCGCGTGTTACATAATTCGCATATGCGTGCGGATAACATCTTTTTTGACCTTGCAGGTCATATGGATTAAGCGAAATATTTTTCTCGCCGTACGCTTCTTCGTCAGTAGCCTCCGATACACGTATTCTGTGCTCTGTTCCCGCAAAAGCACCTTCTTCATATATACGTTCCAACACTTCTATCGGAATTCGATATTCAAAACTACCCGACGGAGCATATACGACCGTTTCTTTTAATGCACTGTCAAGCTGTATTTTGAAGAAATAACAGTTATTTGCCGAAATATAGATTTTATCTCCTACAGAATACTCACCCTCATATGTACAGTCAATTTTCAAGCCTTGTTTTACAAACAATTCATTATTGTTTTTGTCTAAAATTCTTAATTTCATATTCATCTTCCTTTATTTGTTTTTTTCACATATATTAGTTTTTCATAAATATCCCTTGTGTATAACTTATCACATTTATTTCTTGTTGTCAATCGGTTTTATTTTTGATTTATACCGTATTGACATCACTGAATTTCTGTTATATTATGTACTCGTTATAACAGATAAGGAGCGGTCACATATGGCAAACGGATATAATCCCTTAAACGATTGGTTTTACCTCAATCGTCAAACACGAAAAAAGGGTGACAAGCAGTCTAATTTGCACTATCACCATTCATATGAAATATTTATCATTTTGAGAGGTTCTACAACATTGCTTGCCGATGACAAGCTTATTTCAGTATCAAAAAACGAAATTGTTCTGTTAAAGCCGGATGATCTCCACAAAAACAACGGCGGTACGGAACACGAAAGATATGCACTTCATTTTACCGAACATTATCTTTCACAATATATGTTGCCTGACGCATACCAAAACTTGCTCACTATGTTTAACAATCAGAAAATACATTTGGATTCCGCACAATTCAGTTCTGTAATAGAAATAATACAACGTATGGAACAAAATCCGAATTACTCATATATTCACATTTGCGAACTGCTCACCATTCTTTCAAGCTGTAAAAATACGGAAAAGAAAAAAGTTTCAGAAAAACACAGAACTATAGATTTAATTCTCGAATACATAAACAAGAATTATCAGACAGTTCAAAACCTTGACGATATTTCAGACGCCGTTCATATTTCAAAACCGCATTTGTGTAAGCTGTTTAAACAAGAAATGAACATAACCGTTTCGGATTATCTGAATACAGTGCGTATAAACAATGCCTGCGAACTTCTAAGAAACAGTAAACATATCATAACGGATATAGCTACCGCCTGCGGTTATAATTCATCAACATATTTTTGTAAAACATTTCGCCATATCGTGCATATGAGTCCTAATGAATACAGAAAACATATAGATACAAACTAAAAAATGAGTTCACTTGGAACTCATTTTTTTTACATTCCCGTACTTCCGAAACCGCCGTTTCTTTCGTCGGTAACATCATCGTCAAAAGTAATTCCGTATTCTACGAATATTCCCTGACAAAAGCCTGTACCTTTGTTTACGGAAACGGTTTTATCTTCGTTTGTGTCGTTTGTGATTTTGCAGAATATATGTCCCTCATTATCGCTGTTATAATAATCACTGTCGATAATTCCGACGGTATTGTTCATCTGCACTCTGAACTTAAATCCCAAACCGCTTCTCGGATAAAGCTTCAGTACCCAGCCGTCATTGATTTTAACTCTGATACCTGTCGGTATTTTTATAGTTTCTCCAGGCTTTAATTCAAATGCCATCGGTGCATAAAAATCATAACCTGCCGAGCCTGCCGTTGCTCTTTTCGGAAGCTTTATATCTTCGTATATCTTTTCTATACCATCTGTCACATAAAATGTGTCTGCCCAGTCTTTTTTGAATTGTTCAAAGCTGACTTTTTCAAATTTAGCTACTCTCTGCATAAATTAACTCCTTTACTTAACCGCAAGAACAACCTTATCTATTTCAAGGCTTTTCTGTACGTCTATAACTTTTTGGTTTGTACTTCCCCGCCACAAAAGCTTATTATCTTTCAGACCGTCCACAAATTCGCCGTCCACCATTACGTCAACATATTTCATACACGGCAAATCTTTTACGTCCTGCCAATCATAACCGCTGTAAATCCAAATGGTTTTATTCGGGAATTTTTCTTTAATTTCTTCAATAAGTGCTCCAACGTCTTTTCGATTTTGTGTATGAAGAGGATCTCCGCCGCTGAATGTTATACCGGAAACATAATTTTTTTCAAGTTCATCAAAAATCTCTTTCTTTGCAGCCTCATCAAATTCCAAACCGCCGTTTATATCCCACGTTACGGGATTTTGACAATTCGGACAATGATGTTCACAACCGGCAACCCACAGTACAACACGAAGTCCGTCACCGTTAAGCATATCATCTTTTGTTATATTATGATAACGCATTACATACTTTTCCTTTCTGCGATTTCTGCCATTTTTGCATTGTTAAGTCTTGTATCGCCCTTAACTCTCGAATATGACAAGTAACCGTTCATTCTTTCGATTTTAGTAAGATTTTTACTTCCGCACTTCGGACACACGTCCATTTCAAGTTCTTCATATCCGCAGTCGTCACAATACGCAAGCGACAAGTTTACACCCTCATAAAATCCCATATCCATTGCTCGTCTTACAAGAGTTTTTATAGCCTCTCTGTTGTAGCTTATAGGGTATTTTACATACTGAATTTTACCGCCGTTTGAAAGCTCCCAGAAACGTTTTTCAAGGTCTTGTTTTTGAATCGGAGTAATATCCTCCGTAACGTGACAATGGAAACTGTTTGAGACATATTCTCTGTCGGATACGTTTTCGATTACGCCGTACTTCTTTCTGAATTGTGTAACCTGAAGTCCGCAAAGTGACTCGGCAGGTGTACCGTATATGGCATAAAGTTTTCCGTCCTCAGCCTTGAATTGATTTACTTTTTCATTAATATGCTCAAGCGTTCTGATTGCAAATTCACCGTCTTCGACAAGTGAACGCTTATTATAAAGCTGTTGCAATTCATTAAGCGCCGTAATACCGAATGACGCTGTTGCAGTCTTTAAAATAGGCTTTATTTTATCATGTATTCCAAGATGACCGCCGTAGAAACCGCCCTCACAATATGCAAGCGGATTTGTAGACGCACGCATTTCGCCAAGATAATCATATGTACGCAAGTGAAGTTGTCTGATTAGGTTTAAGTAATAATCAAGCACGTCAAAGAACGGTTTATTTTCCTGTTGAGCCTTTGCCAAAATCATAGGTAAATGAAGTGACACAGCACCTATATTAAATCTTCCTACAAATACAGGCACATCATTTTCATCAGCTGGTTTCATACCACCCTTTTCGTACCAAGGTGACAAGAATGCGCGACAGCCCATAGGTGAAACGATTTTACCGTATTTTTTATACATTGACGCAATATATCCTTCACCCGAAAGGCTTAGCCAATCAGGGTACATTGTCTTTGAAGAACAGTCAATTCCCGCCTCAAAAACATCTTCCAAAGGACCGCCCTCACCGTGAAGTTTTTCGTCATACAAGAACACTACTTTAGGGAACAAAACAGGCTTTTTGTGTCCTTTTTTGCCTTGTCCGTTCTTTCTGACTTCAAGCATAGTCTTTGACGCCATCTTTGCAAAACGTCCCGTACCAGTACCGATAGTAACTGTTATGAACGGATAATCTCCGCGGCTTGATGATACCGAATTGAATTTATATTCCCAACCTTGGAAACCCTGTTCAAAATCTCTTTGAATATCTTGCATTGCTATTTCTTTTGATTTTTCTTCATCGAGTCCGATATTCTTATATTTTTCTATATAATACTTATATGACTTTTCCGCATACGGCTCTAAAATAAGGTCTGCCGACGGTACTGTAAAGCCGCCATACTGCTGACTTGCCGCAGACAACACAATATCGCCTATAACGTCAAATGCAACGTCAAGAGTTTTCGGCTCGTTATACCAAAGATTACCCATTTCAAAACCGCCCTGCAAAACGCTTTGCACGTCAAAAAGACAGCAGTTCATTGTATCACGTCTTGCCGACATATCGTGTATGTAAATATATCCGTCACGACACGCTTGAAGTTCTTCTGTTGTAAGGAAAAACTTCTTGTAAAGTTCTTTATTAAGTTGATTAAATATAAGACTTCTCTTTGTCGAAACAAGCGCACTGTCAGTATTTGAATTTTCCTTGTCACCGATATACATAATCGACTGACTTTTCTTATAAACTTCATCAAGCATTTGTACGAAGTCCTGCTTGTAATTTCTGTAATCACGATAACTTTTCGCAACTTTCGGATTAACTCTTTCAAGTGCTCCCTCTACAATGTTGTGCATTTCGGAAATTTCGATTTCTTCCTTGCCCATTTTTCTCGCCTCGTCCTGAACGAAACGACATATAAAGTCAATCTCCTCATCCGTAAATTTTACCAATGCACGAAAGGCTGATTTATTTACCGCAATAACAACCTTTTGCACGTTAAAAGGCTCTTTTGTATTGTCCTTTTTTACTACTTTCATAACTAAATTACTCCCTCAAATATCGTATCCCACTCATTTCAAACCACAATATATTGTGTTTGATTAACTGTTTTCTAATTATAGCACCCTATATCTATTTTTTCAATTACACGTACATTACCGCTTTATTACAGTAATATTACAAGCATTTACCTTTCGATAGGTAAGCCAATTTCTGTACTTCAACGCAAATATTACATGGTTAACTTATTTAATTTTGAAAATACTATAACTATTAACTTCGGGAGGTATTATATGAAAATACTGTTTAATTCAATACATCTTTTCCTTTTTTCACTGTATGTTGATTTTTATAAATACCGTTTTGATCGTGCCGTCAAAAAACGTTTAAAGAACGGAAAAGATATTTCCACAAAGAAACTTACGCAAATGTCCGATAAATGCTATTATCTGTTTAGCAGTTTTATCGAAAAAGAAAAAAGACTTCGTTTGAAAATGACCAAAGCATAAAAAATGCTTTGGTTTTTTATTTTAAAATCTATATACTCCCCTGTTTTTAGAAAAATATTCATATTTAACACAAAATATTGTGTTCCGCCCTTGATTTTGAGTTTCAAAAGTGATATTATATATATATATGTATATATAACTAATACACATTAAAGGGAGTTTTCTCTCTTTAATAAGAGAACAAAGAGGAGGAATTAATTCCGATGGCTAGAAAAATGAAAACCATGGATGGTAACAATGCAGCAGCTTACGCATCATATGCGTTTACAGATGTTGCCGCTATCTATCCTATCACACCATCATCTACAATGGCAGAAGTAACCGACAAATGGTCAGCTGCCGGACAGAAAAACATTTTCGGACGTACTGTAAGAGTGGTTGAAATGCAGTCTGAGGCCGGTGCCGCAGGTGCAGTTCACGGTTCACTTACAGCAGGTGCTCTTACAACAACTTATACAGCATCACAAGGTCTTTTACTTATGATTCCTAATATGTACAAGATTGCAGGTGAACAACTTCCTTGCGTATTTAACGTATCGGCAAGAGCTTTGGCATCACATGCACTTTCAATATTCGGCGATCATCAGGACGTTATGGCTTGTCGTCAGACAGGTTTTGCTATGCTTGCGTCAACTAATCCGCAAGAAGCAATGGACCTTGGTGCAGTTGCTCACCTATCAACAATAAAGGGTAAAATTCCGTTCATTCATTTCTTTGACGGTTTCAGAACTTCTCACGAATATCAAAAGGTGGCTTGTTGGGATTATGCAGATCTTGCAGATATGCTTGATTGGGATGCACTAAACGACTTCAGACGTAAGTCACTAAATCCTGAACATCCTGCTCAGAGAGGTACAGCTCAAAACCCTGACGTATTCTTCCAGGCTAAAGAGGCTTCTAACAAGGCTTACGATGCAATTCCTGAAGTTGTTGAAGAATACATGAATAAAGTAAACGAAAAAATCGGCAGCGATTATAAGCTATTCAACTACTACGGTGCAGAAGACGCTGATGAAGTTATTATCGCTATGGGCAGTGTCTGTGATACAATCTCGGAAACTGTTGATTACCTAAACGCAAACGGCCGCAAGGTTGGTCTTGTTAAGGTTAGACTTTACAGACCTTTCAGTGTTAAGCACTTGGTTGCAGCTATTCCTTCAACAGTTAAGAAGATTTCTGTTCTTGACAGAACAAAAGAACCGGGTTCAATCGGTGAACCTCTATATCTTGATGTTGTTGCGGCACTTCGTGACACAGAATTCGCTAATGTTCCTGTATACACAGGTCGTTACGGTCTTGGTTCAAAGGATACAACTCCTGCTCAAATCATTGCCGTATTCAAAAACACAGAAAAGAAGAGATTTACAATCGGTATCAACGATGATGTTACTAACCTATCACTTGCTCTTGACGAAAACCCTGACACAACTCCGGCAGGTATCACAAGCTGTAAGTTCTGGGGTCTTGGTGCAGACGGTACAGTCGGCGCTAACAAAAACTCTGTTAAGATTATCGGTGACCACACAGATATGAACGTACAAGCTTACTTTGACTATGACTCTAAGAAGTCAGGCGGTCTTACAGTATCTCACTTACGTTTCGGTAATGCTAAGATTACTTCAACATATCTAATCAACAAGGCTGACTTTGTTGCTTGTCACAAGGCATCATATATCAGACAATACAATATGGTTGAGGACGTTAAGCCGGGCGGTGTATTCCTACTTAACTGTTCATGGAATGCAGAAGAACTTGAAGAACATCTTCCTGGTCAGGTTAAGAAGTATATCGCTGACAACAATATTCAATTCTATACAATCGACGGTGTTAAGATTGGTAAGGAAATCGGTCTTGGCAACAGAATTAATACTGTTCTTCAATCAGCATTCTTTAAACTTTCAAAGATTCTTCCTGAAGAAGACGCTATTAAGTATATGAAGGACGCCGCAACTGCATCATATTCAAAGAAGGGTGACGCAATCGTTAAGATGAATCACGACGCTATTGACGCCGGTGCTCAGCAAATCGTTAAGGTTGAAGTTCCTGAAAGCTGGAAGAACGCTCAAAGCGAAGATCTTTCAGTTAAGCATGACGGTGAAGGCAAGCTAATCGACTATGTAAACGATGTACTTGTTCCTATCAACCAATTCAGAGGTATGCAATTACCTGTTTCTACATTCGAGGCTTATCAGACAGGTGAAGTTCCTCTTGGTTCATCAGCATTTGAAAAGAGAGGTATTGCTATCGACGTTCCTGTTTGGAATAACGAAACTTGTATCGAATGCGGTAACTGTTCATATGTATGTCCTCACGCTTGTATCCGTCCTGTAATTCTTACAAAAGAAGAACTTGACAATGCGCCTGAGGGTATCAGATACCAAAATGCAATGCAGCTTGACGGCTATTACTATGCTATGGCTATTTCAGTTTATGACTGTACAGGTTGCGGAAGCTGTGCTAATGTTTGCCCTGTAAACAACGCCGGCAAAAAAGCCCCAGCCCTTGTTATGACATCATTCGATGATGAAACAGCTAAGGAACAGGAAAAGTATGATTACCTTGTTCAACTTGCAGAAAAGCAGGAAGTTCTTGACAAGTTCAAGATTTCAACAGTTAAAGGCAGCCAATTCAGAAAGCCTTACCTTGAATTCTCAGGTGCTTGCGCAGGTTGTGGTGAAACACCATACGCAAAACTTGTTACACAGCTATTCGGTGACAGAATGTACATTGCAAATGCTACAGGTTGTTCATCAATTTGGGGTGGTTCTTCACCATCTACACCATACACAATAGACGCAAACGGTCACGGTCCTGCTTGGGCTAACTCATTATTTGAGGATAACGCCGAATACGGTCTTGGTATGTTCATCGCTCAAGATACATTGAGAAATACAAACATCGCTAAGCTTGAAAAGATAGCTGAAGAAAATGCAGATGTTAAGCCTGTTGTTGACAAGTTCATTGAAACAAAGAATGACGCTGCCGCAAACAAGGTTGCTACTGACGAACTTCTAAAGGCTATTGCTAATATCAATTCTAAAGAGGCTAAGGACGTACTTGCCGATAAAGAATACCTATCAAAGAAATCTTGCTGGATATTCGGTGGTGACGGTTGGGCTTACGAT
>ERZ773216.3456-NODE-3456-length-12716-cov-5.822684_pt1 | contig 12716 bp, 13 predicted proteins | sample MGYA00511259_ERZ773216 | MGnify/ENA primary metagenome ERZ773216 (study PRJEB29015, sample SAMEA2737764) | human gut metagenome | biome: human gut; feature: human-associated habitat; material: faeces | place: China | collected 2012 ... | reverse complement strand
CATTACATTGCAGGATATTATTGATCGGTATTATTTTAAAATCAGGAAAGTTAAAAGCCTTTAACTAATCAAGAATAGCAAGCACTGCCTGTGTCATGACACAGGCGAAATCCCCCACACTTTCCTATCGTCTGTGTGGTTAAATTTCCATACATGGATAACTATAACTACCACAAAGGTATGAATGTAATCATTCAGGAATTAAAGGATCTGTTAAAGACAAAAAGCATTGGCACTGACTCTGACCAGGCATTATTGCTAGATTTTCAGGTAGACCTTGGAACCATTTATCTGATGACTGCCAATCTTCCGCAAGCCAAAACATATTTTAAAAGAGCTTTCAAAATATATGAAAATATCTGGGCTGATGAACCGGAAATGATTGAGGCAAAATGTCAGGAAATCCAAGAGTTATATCCACAGGTTGGTTTCTTTCTTGGACAACAGATATCAAGTTTTTTAACAAAACAGGCATAATTTGGGGGAGAAAGTATTTATTTCAGTTTTTCATATATATCTTATATAATGACAATGTGTTGACATTAGGCACATATTTGAATATACTATACTTGAATGGAGGTGTTCTGTATGGCAACAACTAATTTAAATATTCGTACAGACAAGGCAATCAAGGATCAGGCGGAGGAAATCTTCAATGAGCTTGGTCTGAATATGACAACTGCTGTAAATATATTCCTGAGAACCGCTATCCGTGAGCATGGTATTCCTTTTGAATTAAAACTGGAAGTACCGAATGCTACCACAGCCGCTGCCATTGAGGAAGGCAGAAAAATGATGAAGGAGCTGTTTAAGAAATAAGTACAAATCGGAAGTTGTAGGAGGAAATTTTTAATGAATATAACAGTTTATCTTGGGGCAAACGAAGGAAATGACCCATGCTTACGAAAAGCAGTTGAGGAATTGGGGGCATGGATTGGAAACAGTGGAAATGCACTTGTTTACGGTGGTTCTAAAGGTGGTTTAATGGGAGCATTGGCAGACAGTGTATTGAAGGCAGGCGGTGATGTTACGGGTGTTGAGCCGAATTTTTTTATTGAAAATGAGTTTCAACATGATGGACTGACAAAACTGATTGTGACTAAGGATATGTCTGAGAGAAAAAACAAAATGATTGAGTTAGGAGAAGCCTTTATTGCCTTCCCGGGCGGCACGGGAACATTGGAGGAAATTGCAGAGGTAATGTCGAAGGTGTCTTTGAAACATCTGGAGGCACCCTGCATTCTCTACAACCTGAACGGTTACTACGATGATTTGAAAGCACTTCTAAATCATATGATTGAAAAAGGATTATCTTCTAACGAGCGACAGGAGGGAATCTTTTTTGTTGAAAATCTGGATGATATAAAGCGAATCTTGAGACGGGCATAACTTATGTTTGCACAGTAAAATGGAGTTGCATTAGCGAAAGACAGAGCACGATCAATTCCAGTTTGTAAATCTCAGTAGAATAGCAGTTTATTAGCATCGGTCGGAGAAATCTGATCGGTGCTTTCTTTATGCTCGGCAACAATGCCGGGCAATTTTTATGCCCATTTTGCAGAGAGGAGGTGCGCTATGGCGGCAAGCAGAATCAAGGGTATCACGGTCGAGATCGGCGGCGATACCACCAAACTACAGACAGCCTTAAAGGGTGTCAATGCAGAAATCAAGAATACGCAGAGTCAGCTCAAGGATGTCGAAAAGCTCTTAAAACCGGATCCAGGCAACATCAAGCTGCTTACACAGAAGCAGAAGCTCCTCTCCAGCGCTGTCAGTGAAACGAAGGAAAAGCTCGCTACTCTCAAGACTGCTGCAGAGCAGGCAAATCAGGCACTTGCAAATGGTGACATTTCCAAAGAACAGTACGATGCTCTTCAGAGGGAGATTATCGAAACGGAAGAAAATCTCAAAAAGCTGGAGGCACAGGCAAATCAGTCTGCCACTGCTGTGCAGAAGATTGCTACTGCTGGTAAAAGCCTGAAGTCCGCAGGCGATAAGGTTTCCTCCGCCGGTGAAAAGCTCCTTCCTGCCTCTGCTGCAGTTACAGCTCTTGGCGTTGCTGCTGTAAAAACAGCATCCGATTTCGATTCTTCTATGAGCCAGGTAGCCGCCGTGTCCGGTGCAACCGGAGAGGATTTCGACAAGCTCCGCGCAAAGGCTCGTGAGATGGGTGTGAAGACCAAGTTCTCTGCATACGAAGCTGCGGATGCCATGAACTATATGGCGATGGCCGGATAGAAAACCTCCGACATGCTGGATGGTATCGAAGGTATCATGAACCTTGCTGCGGCATCTGGTGAGGACCTTGCCACCACATCGGATATCGTAACCGATGCACTGACTGCATTTGGTCTGACTGCCAGGGACTCCGGGCATTTTGCGGACATCCTTGCAGCGGCAAGCTCTAACGCAAATACAAATGTGTCCATGATGGGTGAAACCTTCAAATACTGTGCTCCGATTGCGGGTGCGCTTGGATTTTCTGCTGAGGATACTGCAGAGGCCATCGGTCTTATGGCGAATGCTGGCATCAAATCTTCACAAGCCAGTACCTCTCTTCGTATTTTTACTACGTCTTGGCATTGTAAATTGCTCCTCTCATTGCGTCACTTCATTTTTTGAACACGTCCAACGATGACAGCCTTGCGTCTTATCTTTTTTCTTGTCTCTTCTCACTTCTTCTCTTAAAAGCGCGTACTCAATTAGTTTATACGCAAACTCTGACGTCTCTTTATCATCAAGATAAAGCAGCCTGTCAGTGTGCAGCATACCGAGATTAATAGCTGCGTCTGAAACAGTAAGGCAAAGCATATTGAAATACCTCCTCGTTTTGGTATGTCTATATACGCTCTATATTAAGAAAATAGCAACGATAATTCACACTATATAATCAGCAAATATGAAATCGTCAAACTGGAATTAACGCCAAAACTTACTTTTTAAAATCGCTCCATTTTGGAAATTTCAAAATTTGTGAACCAAAGTGGGTTACAAAAATGGAATGGATTGGGTTACAAGAATTTCAAAAATCGTTATCCGCAAAATGGGTTAATATCAGTAGCATGCATTTTGGATATACAATATAAAAACTCTATATTGACGAATATATTTGGATAAGGATATAATCTGTACCAGAGAATTTACAGGGAGATAAACAAGTATGAGTCAGGACATTATTAATAATCGTTTTTTGGAAGAGTCGGTATTTGCTATTGCGGATGGATACTGCGTGATCAACCTCACAAAGAATATCGTACGTGGTTCCATGTATCAGGTAGTTAATGGAAAAAAATATAATCTGAATGAACAATTAGGTTTGCCAGAGAATTCAAGCTTACAGAGTATGGTGGATGCATGGGCATTGACCATACCTGAAGAAGGTCTTAAAGATTTTCTGCACGAGTTTGACAGAGAACGATTATTAAATCGGTTTGAAAATGGAGAACGGCATATATCGGTTCGATACTGGACCAGGACTGCTACTTTTGAACCCATGCTTGCAGAAGATCACATGGCTCTGTACCGTGAAGAGGAAACCGGAGATGTCATTGCAGTTAATTATGTTCTTGACCGTACAGAACATTATCGCTTAGAGGAAAAAGAGCGGGCACTGGAAAAATCAAACAGAGAGTATGCGAAGCTTCTGGAAGAAGAGAAAAAGCATACGGCTATGATCGAGGAATTGACAAAGAAACTGCAAAGTCAGCTGGAGTTATTTACCGTATCCATCCCTGGCGGCGTCAAAATCAGTAATGATGACCCGGAATACTCTTTCAAATATGTTTCAGAACAATTTGCAAATATGCTCGGTTACGCAACACCGAAGGAACTGTTGGACGCTTCTGGCGGTAATATTATCGGCCTTGCTCATCCAGATGACGTGAAGGTCGGACTTGCAGATGCATTAAATCAATATACTCATTCCAATCATTATGATACTATTTACCGGATACGCTGTAAGGACGGGACATACAAGTATATCGAAGATCGTGGGCAAAAAGTAATAAAGGAAGACGGAACCATTGAACATTGGAATCTCATGCTGGATAAAAATGACTTCATGCACAAATCAATTGCCTTGGAAAGTGAAAAGAAAGCAAATAAAAGCAAGTCTGATTTTCTCTCCAGGATGTCTCACGATATGAGAACCCCGCTGAATGGAATTATCGGATTGCTGAAGATTGCTGAGAAACATTTTGATGACAGGGAATTGGTTCTGGAAAATTTCAGAAAAATGCAGGTAGCTGCAGACTATCTATTGTCTCTTATTAACGATATCCTTCAGATGAGCAAAATTGAAGAGGGAAATGTATCTCTGACACAGGAAATTATCAATTTTGAGGAATTAAGTCAGGATATTCTGACTATCATAGAACAGCGGGCAAAAGACAGAGGAATCCAGATGCAGTTCTGTTCAAAAAAAGAAGGGCTTCGATATCCTTTTATTTATGGAAGTCCGGTGCATTTAAGACAGATATTTCTTAATATTTATGGAAACTGTATTAAGTATAACCGGATTGGCGGCAAGATAATAACGGTGTTAGATTATACAGAAGCTGTTGACGGAATTACGACATATGAGTGGACCATTACTGATACTGGCATTGGTATGAGCAGGGAATACCAGGAGCATATATTTGAGCCGTTTTCGCAGGAAAAAGAGGATGCAAGAAGTACGCAGCAGGGAATTGGACTGGGAATGGCGATTGTAAAAGGTCTAATTGAAAAAATGGGTGGAACTATTGAAGTTAAAAGCGAAGAAGGCGTTGGCTCAACCTTTATCATCAGGATTCCGTTTAAACTTGCTCCCACACCAGATATAGTAAAGAAAACAGCGGCACAGATGGATATCAGCGGATTAAACTTATTGCTGGTGGAGGATAATGAACTGAATGCAGAAATTACGGAAATGCTGTTGTCTGATGAAGGTGCAAACCTGACAGTTGCAAGAGATGGATTGCAGGCGGTCAGAATGTTTCAGGAGAAACCGGAAGGTTATTTTGACGCAATTCTGATGGATATCATGATGCCTGTAATGGACGGGCTTACTGCGACAAAAACAATTCGGTCACTGAAGCATCAAGATGCTAATACAATCCCGATTATTGCCATGACAGCAAATGCATTCAGAGAAGATAAAGAAAAGTGTCTGGCAGCAGGAATGAATGCTCACTTGGCAAAGCCTATAAAAATTGAAAACGTAAAGAGAATTTTGTGTGAGGCAGCGGAAAACCGTTGCGGGAATGTCAAGTTTTTTGTGTAAGTTTTAAGAAAAAATTTTATGGGGAGGGGAACCTCCCCATTTGTATTTCATCTCGTTTTAGTGAATTACTGTGCAAAAGCGAGGTTGGCGTTTTATCCAAATAAAACACTTGCCGTTATTTACGCCGATGATGGTATTTCCGGCACCAACACAAAAAAACGTGAGGACTTTATCTGGATAAACTCTTTCTGGATCTCAATCTGCTTGAGATAACCGTCAAGAAGTTCATCACGTTTTCTAAGTTCTTCTCTTAAATCGATGTTCATAAGCCGTCCTCTCTTTCCTGACAAAAGTATAGCAGAAACACAGAAAAAAAGCGAACTGCCGGAAAGGATACTTTCGTCAATCTGACTGTGGATAAGGTACCAGTTTTACAATAAAAAAGCAGACATAATCAGATGATATCCGTTAAAAAATATGCCTGAAAGATAATCTTTTGTGTATAAGCTTTCAGAAAAGGAACAGCAGAAAAAACTATAAACACAGTTTTTTCTGCTGAACATGATTATCCACAATATAAAAATTCGTCACTTTTTACAATGACTTATGCATACCCTTGAACAGTAACAGGCAATCGTATGGATCATTTTTTTTACATCCAGTGGTTTGGCCAGATGTGCGTTTATACCACAGTCCAGTGCATGGCGTACATCCTCTGCAAAAGCATTAGCGGTCAGTGCGATGATGGGAATGGAAGAAGCATCCGTCCTGTCAAGCTTCCGGATCTGGCGTGTGGCCTCGTATCCGTCCATCAGAGGCATCATAATGTCCATAAGTATCACATCAAATGTCCCCTCAGGGTGACGGGAGAAAAGTTTTACAGCTTCCCTGCCATTGGATACTGCAGTTACCACAGCACCTTCCTCTTCAAGGAGTACCTGTGCCACTTCTCTGTTTATTTCATTATCCTCCGCCAGCAGGATCTTTATGCCCTGAATGGAGTTTCGCTCAGATTCTGTCTCAGAAGAGATATCCGTTTCTTCTGCCTCTTCAAATGGCAAAGTGATCACAAAAGTACTTCCGATACCCGGAGTACTGGAAATCTCAATGGTACCACCCATCTGTTCAAATAGCGCTTTGGCAATGCTCATACCCAGTCCGGTGCCATGATATACACTTCGGGCATCCATATTCTCCTGAGTAAAGGGTTCAAAGATCTTCTCCAGATATTCTTTGTTGATGCCGATTCCCGTATCAGAGATCGTCCATCTGCAGACCAGCTTATGATCATGGGAAGGGAGAGCATGGATCTCCGTATGGATTGCCCCATTTTCTCTGTTGTATTTGATACAGTTACTGTAAATATTCATCATGGCACGACGGAGGTGCAGAGGGCTGCCGTATACAAAGGGATGTTCGTATATCTCCGGTGCGATATGAACGGTGAAATCAATGCCGTTTTTCTGTGCCTGCATATCAATCAGCATCTGTGTCTCTTTTTCATATCTGATCAGATCAAAAGGTTCATGGTTGAGTACAAGTCCGCCCTCCTCGATCTTGGACATATCCAGTACATCATTGATAAGAGAGAGCAGATGACTGGCTGAAATGAATGCTTTTTCACGATTACTTTTCAGGAATCCGATATCATTTTCGTGCTTTTTATCAATTTCCAGCAGACCAATGATCCCATTCAACGGCGTACGCATATCGTGGGACATACGGGAAAGAAAATTGGATTTCTCTGCATTGGCACGTTCGGCAGTATCAAGAGCTTCTTTGAGAAGCTTCTGGTGTCTGATTTCTGATTCCACCACATCGTCCACATTCAAAAATCCCAGAACAATGATACCGGAGTCTTCGTTTTTGATAAAGCGGAACTGATAGTAATGGATACCATCCCTGTCATTTATCCGGTAATTTCCCTTGTATTCGGACTGACCGGACAAAACACTCATTACATTATCCAGTTCCAGTGATTCTTCCAGCATTGTACGGTCATCCGGATATACACGCTGCCGGATATAGTCTGAGAGGAAAAGATCATAGGGGTATGTATTGCTGTGTTTTTTGTCCGGATCAGGGACATCGTGGTCTTCCTGCTTGATCACAGAGAGAGTTTTTTCTCTGGGGTTGATCAGGTATACGTTCAGGTAGTTGCTGCTCAGTGTCTGGACAATACTTACCTGTGTCTCATAGGCTTCCTGTGTTCTGGTGACATCCTCACCGTAGAGGATTGCTTCCAGATGGTTATTGGAAGGATTGAGCAGCAGTCTTGCCACATATTTGGAAAGCCTGATTATATCGTCATCGTAGAGACAGCGGGAAACCCTGGTGACTTCCACCTGACCGTCCTCGTAGCTTTTCATCAGGGAACTGCGGCAAAATGCGTTGATGAAATCGTTTCTGTCCTTTAATACCGGTATAAAAACAGCAGTCTCTGCAATAAAATGGTCAATGGAAGCGTCAGCATCTATCTTATAGGCCAGGGCAGAAGTGCCTCCGATCTTCAGAATCTTATCATCTGTAAGGTCGAGATGAAAGTAGCCGGCAGCATGGGTAATGGATGCCAGAAGAGAGTGGAGCTGATTTTCATAGATTTTGCGTGCTGTCACATCATTGTCTTCACAGGCCACTGCAATTACGAAATCCCGATAGTCATCGGCGTTTCCGTTTCTGGCAATGAGCAGATAATAGTAATGGACAGTATCTGTGACAACCCTGAAATGGAATTTGAAAGAGGCTTCCTGAGAAAGTCTTTCCAGCAGGGTTTCATAATTCAGGTGTCTGGACACATAGGAACGCTCATCCGGATGAATATATTTCTGGATGAGAAAATTAAATGACAGCTTATAGTCTGAATTATCTTTAATATCGAGATCCGCAAAAGCATCAGTAAATCTGGAACGATATACGGAGATTTTCCCGGTTTCCCGGTTTACGCCATAAACAGACATGTAGTCAGAAGCAAGCAGGTTGATGGCACCCAGCAGACGGAGAGAGTTCTCACCTGTGGGAATAGACTTTGACAGGCTTTCTCCTTCGGCTACTGTGCTGAATACAAGTGCATGTCCTCTGCTACCGTCGGGCTGTACAGTCTCTACTGCATCAACTGTCTCATAAATATGACGGATCGGATCCAGGTAGGTCTTTGGCCCCTGTATCCCCAGTGCTACAGGGCAGGGCGGGCATGGGGAATCAAGCCCCATAAGTGCCTTATAGCATTTCACTCCCGGCTGGAGATTGGGGTACAGTTGTTTGGCAGTGTCGTTATAGCTTAGGATATTATAGTCTTTGTCTATGCTGTAATATCCGGATGAGTGTGTGTTCATAATTTTATACTCCTGGTGTTTAGTGCTTTAAAGTATACTCTTTTTACCAAAAAATAGCAATGATAATGGACGAATTTGTAAAGGTTGTACAATGTTTGTAACTGTTCACACATCACTACTGTGAACGGAGTAAACAGTAACAATGTTTCTGATGTCTGCGCACGATTCCCAGGTTAAAATCCTGTCTGCCGTTTGCTACACTGATATCATATATCCGAGAAAGCTCTGACGGTCGCCTGATCGATTCTAATGCCCTGTATGAGGGTATATGTCAATTATATGATTGACGTATTTCCTAAACAAAAGTATACTGATGTTTATCAGAAGGACAGGGGTAGCAAGTATGGGATATACGACAATTACATTTATGATATTTATGCTGCTGGTAACAGCAGCATATTATATGTTTCCTGTAAAAAAATATCAATGGACCGTATTACTGGTTGCCAGTTATATTTTTTATTTATGGGCAAGCTGGAAATATGCTGCTTTTCTTTTATTTACTACATTTACAGTTTATTTTGCAGCACTTATTATGTATAAAAACAGCAAAACAGCGAAAGAAACGATAGTTCTTCATAGCGGAGAATGGGATCGGGAACAGAAAAAGCAGTACAAAGAGGAAATGAAAAGGAAGAGAAGAAAAGTTCTGATCATGGTACTTGTGCTGAATTTTGGGATACTTATATTCTTAAAATATTTTAATTTGTTTGCCGGAGGAATGAACAGTTTTCTTGAAAAATCAGGAATGACTGGTCCGATTCCAATATTGCATCTGGCATTGCCGTTAGGGATTTCTTTTTATACCTTTCAGTCTATCGGATATTTGATTGATGTTTACAGAGAAAAATTTGAACCAGAAAGAAATCCGGCAAAATATGCATTGTTTGTATCATTTTTTCCACAGCTCATTCAAGGCCCGATCAGCTTTTATGATCAGCTGGCGCATCAGCTTTATGCAGAACGAAATTTTTCTTATAAAAATCTAAAACATGGTACACTTTTGATGCTTTGGGGATATTTCAAAAAAATGGTGATCGCAGACAGGGCAGTCAGCCTGATCCAAATGGTTGCACCAGATTATATGCAGTATAATGGAACTGTTATTTTTATAACAGTTCTGGTCTATGCATTACAATTATATGCGGATTTTTCAGGTGGAATCGATATATCCAGAGGATTTGCAGAAATCCTGGGGATTGAAATGGCTGAGAACTTCTGCAGACCATATTTTGCAGTAAGCATTAACGATTATTGGAGACGTTGGCATATTACATTAGGCGCATGGATGAAGAATTATGTGTTTTATTCTCTTGCAATGTCAAAACGTTTTTTTAAAATGGGTAAAAACCTGAAACAAAAATATGGTGATCATGCGGTTGGAGCGCATATTGCAAAAGTGCTTCCGGCAGGAATTGCTTCTTTTATCACTTTCTTACTTGTGGGAATCTGGCATGGGGCAAATATGAAATATGTTGCCTTTGGTGTTTGGAATGGCAGCGTGATCCTGTTATCTGTTTTGATGCAGCCATTATTTAATAAAGCAATTGCCGGTCTGCATATTCAGACTCAAAAAACGTCATGGCGTATTTTTCAAATATTACGGACATTTTTGATCGTACTGATAGGATATATGTTTGACATAGGCAATAATTTTTCTGCTGCAATAGATATGCTGGGACGTTGTGTTAGGGATTTCAGTTTTGATATAACTCAGATCATAGAGCAGATTACGTCGTGCGGTATGACATTGTATGATTATATGCTGCTTATATTTATGACTGTTTTGATCTTTTATGTCAGTCTGATACAGGAACGTCATTCTGACACAACAATACGGAAGCTTTTGGAGGAGAAATATCCAAAATTTCAGTGGATCGTATTATTTGCAGGGCTTCTCAGCATTGCCATATTTGGAATGTACGGACCTGGATGCAGTGCAGCAGAATTTGTGTATATGCAGTTCTAGTACAGCGTGTTTGAAAAATGCCTTTAGGTAATAAGACAGATAGGACATATGATGAAAAAAAGAATTTTAAAACTAAGTTGCTTTGGTTTGATATTTATGTTATTCCTAAGTGGAGCAGCCGGATTTCTTAAGGTGAACAGTTTACCGGACAGTGTGCGTATCAAGGGATTTTATCTGGAACCCAAAGATAGTCTGAATATGGTAACGATTGGAGCAAGTGAGACTTATACGGCAATAGCACCAGGCTTGCTCTGGAAAGAGTTCGGATTTACCAGTTATAATTATTCGGTGGCCGGAAGTCCGATCTCAATAGTAAAATCACAGGTTAAGGAGATTCTGGCTAACCAGGATCCAAAAGTAATTGTGATAGAGATTAACGGGACATTACAGGATGATGAATATCAGATAAATGAAAAACGATTGAGAAAGTACATAGATAATATTCCATGGTCAGTAAATAAGATAAACACAATTAAGGAGATAGTACCCGAAGATCAGCAGACAGAGTATTTCATACCTTTTTTAAAGTATCATTCAAACTGGCAGAGTCTGGATTTGTGCATAGCTAATTTTTACCTTCAGTCACGTATGATGCTGGAAGGCAGCAGCCGACTGAAGGGATTTCAGACAATATCCGGAGCAGAAGAAACAAAAAGTAAAGTAATAGATGTGAAGGGCGATACCTCAGTACTTCCTTTGTCTGAAAAGGCAGAATATTATCTGCGAGATCTTCTTCAGTATTTAAAAGATGAAGGAATTGACAATGTTCTGTTCATGCGCACACCGCACAGAATTACAAAAAAGAGTTATCCATTTTATCAAAGAGCAAATGAAGCGGAAAAGATTATCAAAGAATATGGATTTCCCTATGTGAACTTTGAAACACAAAAGGATGAAATCGGACTGAGCATGATGGATGATTTTTATAATAATCATCATCTGAATCTGTATGGACAGAAAAAGTTTACGAATTATTTTGGAAACTATATGGTAGAACATTATGATCTGAAGGATAGTGTGCATTTAGAAAAGGTTATAAAAGAATGGGATAAAACCGCAGAGGATACAGAGGATTGTCTGGAATATGTAGAAACCATGATAGAAGATAAAAACAGAAGTATTATTAATGAAGGATGGAAAGAAGCCAGGAGATTACACCTGACAACAGAGGAATAATATGGGGAAAGGAATTGAACGGTATGGCTACTGATGAAGAGCTTTATGGGCAATATCTGAGCGGTGACGAAACAGGACTTGAACTATTGATAAAAAAATACGGCGACCCGCTGACCTTATACATCGATGGTTATCTGCATGATGTCCACGAAGCGGAGGACCTGATGATCGAAGTCTTTTCCTATCTGTTCACAAAAAAGCCACGCATCCGGGACGGCGGTCTTAAGGCTTACCTGTATAAAGCAGCGCGGCACATGGCTCTGCGCCATAAAAGCAGACATCGGCTTTTCTTCAGCCTCGATGACCTGACGGAAGAGCCGGATGGAAAGACGTTGGTGGAAGAGGTCATTCGGACAAAGGAACGGGATCGGATCCTGCATATCTGTATGGATGAGCTGAAGGCGGATTATCGGGAAGCTCTTTATCTGACCTATTTTGAGGGGATGAGCTACCAGCAGGCCGCTGAGATCATGGGAAAAAGTGAGAAGCAGATCACCAATATGGTATACCGGGGAAAAGCGCGTCTGCGTGGATTGCTGGAGCGGGAGGGAATTACCAATGCGAAGTAATGAGGAACGGATCGCGGAAGTAAAACGTCGTATTGCGGAAAAAGAATACAAAAAAAGACTGCGGAGGGAATGGGCTGCCGCAGTTTGCTGCGTGGCCGCATGTCTTGCGGTGATCGCAGGTGTTTCCCTTTCCATGCCTGATACTGTCAGCCGGATTGAGATGGGAACTTCCTCTGGCTTTGAAACAGCGGCGACGATGTTAGGCGGAAGCACCGCACTTGGATATATCGTGGTCGGACTGCTCGCTTTTGTTCTCGGCGTGTGCGTGACGGTGCTATGTTTCCGCATCCGTAGACTGAACGAAGAAGAACAGACAGGGGAGCAAAAGGGGGAAAATGCAAATGGAAGTCGTCAGTAACCTTTTGCAGGCCGCGGTTACCCTGTTGGGCTTTTGCCTGAGCGGTATCCGGTATCTGAAAAGCCGGAAACAGGAGTATTTCCTGCTGACCTGCTTTTACGGATGCTTT
>ERZ773216.3452-NODE-3452-length-12728-cov-3.575791_pt1 | contig 12728 bp, 8 predicted proteins | sample MGYA00511259_ERZ773216 | MGnify/ENA primary metagenome ERZ773216 (study PRJEB29015, sample SAMEA2737764) | human gut metagenome | biome: human gut; feature: human-associated habitat; material: faeces | place: China | collected 2012 ... | reverse complement strand
CGTTCGGCAATGTTCAAATAAATTTGACATTGCACTCACTTATTCGTATCTTTGTCTTCGGATAAACTCCTGACGGAAGAGGCGATCACCGCACCCCGCCTGTACTCGAACCCAGGCCCGATGTCGTGCGTGCCAACGGCGATCTTGAGGTGGTCGGCATCAGCGCCGGAAGTAATATTACACTGCTCGAGCAGCAGATCCGGGAATTTCATCCGGAACTGGTATGTGTTTATAAGGAAGAAGCGGCAGCAGAATTAAAAAGCCGCATAAAGGATACGCAGACCAGGGTTGTTTCCGGTATGGACGGTTTGATCGAAGCAGCTGTTATCGAATCAGCCGACATTGTAGTTACGGCATTTGTGGGAATGATAGGAATTGTTCCTACAATCGAGGCAATTAAGGCAGGGAAGGATATTGCACTGGCAAACAAGGAAACACTGGTAACAGCAGGACATATTATTATCCGGCTTGCAGAGGAAATGAAAGTAAAGATTCTGCCGGTTGATAGTGAACACAGTGCGATCTTCCAGTGCCTCCACGGAGAATCCGTCAAAGAGGCGGAAAAGATTCTTCTGACGGCATCGGGTGGTCCGTTCCGCGGATGGAAAAAAGAGCAGATGAAGGATATTACCGTGGAACAGGCATTGAAGCATCCGAACTGGGCAATGGGTCAAAAGATAACGATAGATTCGGCAACCATGGTAAATAAAGGACTTGAAGTGATTGAGGCAAAGTGGCTGTTCGGAGTTGATTTTGATCAGGTACAGGTCGTAGTCCAGCCGCAAAGCCTGATTCATTCCATGGTCGAATTTAAAGATGGTGCTATTATGGCCCAGCTTGGAACACCGGATATGAAGCTGCCAATCCAGTATGCCCTGTTCTATCCGGAACGTAAGTTTCTTCCAGGAAAAAGAGTAGATTTTTCCACCCTGACACATATCGATTTCCAGATACCGGATATGGAGAATTTTGAGGGGCTGGCACTGGCATATCAGGCTGGAAGAACCGGCGGAACCATGCCGACCGTATTCAATGCAGCCAATGAATATGCAGTGGCAAAATTCCTGAAGAAGGAAATCGGTTTTCTGGATATTACGGATTGCATCCGTTATGCCATGGAATCGCACAAGACCGTGCAGAATCCGGATGTGGCAAAAATCCTCGAAACCGAAAAAGAAGTATATGAATTATTAGGAGGCTATCGATGAGTATTGTAATAGCGGTTATTATTTTCAGCTTGCTGATTTTCATCCATGAACTGGGACATTTTCTTCTGGCTAAGAAAAATGGCATCCGCGTGGTGGAGTTTTCCATCGGAATGGGACCAAGACTGTTTTCTTTTGAAAAAGGGGACACCCGTTATTCACTCAAATTATTATTCTTTGGCGGTTCCTGCCAGATGCTGTCGGAAGACTTTTTTGAAGACGAGGAACTCGAAAAGGATAAAGAACACGCATTTGAAAATAAATCCGTATGGGCAAGGATTGCTGTCGTCGTGGCTGGCCCGCTGTTTAATTTTCTTCTGGCATGGGTGTTGGCGGTGATTGTCATGGGCGGTGTCGGATATGATGAGCCGTTCATTACCTATGTACAGGAAGGTTCAGCCGCAGAGAAGGCAGGATTGCAGCAGGAAGATATTATCCGGGAGCTGAATGGGGAAAAGATTACACTCAGCAGGGAAATCGATGTGGAATTATATGTCAATCCGGTTTCGAAGGACACGGTAGAACTGGTGTACGAAAGGAACGGCAAGAAGTATACGGCAGAGATAGAACCGGAATATGTTGAAAAATATGCGATCGGTATTACCTATTCCATACAGGAAGGGGACAGTGCCACAATCGCAGAAGTAGTCGAAGAGGGTCCGTTTGAGAAAGCCGGCGGTAAAAAAGGCGATATTATCCGGGCAGTAAACGGAACAGAGATTGACGGAGCTAAGGAATTAAAGGAATACTTTACGGAAAATCCGTTAAAAGACAAAGAGATAAAAGTTACCATAGAGCGCGGCGGAGAAACGCAGGAACTGGCAATGACTCCGGTATTAAGCAGCAAGGGATATAGCATGGGATTCAGCTATAACTCTGCACGTGTGGAGGCAAGTCCGTTAGAAACTCTCGAATACAGTTTTGCAGAAATCAAATATCAGATTACTTCCGTATTCAAGAGTCTTGGACTGTTATTTAAAGGAAAACTCGGGGTAAAAGATTTCTCCGGACCGGTAGGAATCGTGGATATCATTGGAACAACATACACTCAGGCAAAACCGATGGGAGCATGGATGACTTTCCTGAATGTGGCAAATATTACAATATTGTTAAGTGCAAACCTCGGTGTCATGAATCTGCTTCCGATCCCGGGAGTGGACGGGGGAAGACTGTTCTTCCTTCTGATCGAAGCCATTTTCCGCAAAAAAGTGCCAAAGAAGTTCGAGGGTGTACTGACAGCGGTTTGTATGCTGCTGTTAATGATTTTTGCAGTATTCATTATGTATCAGGATATTATGAAACTGTTATAGGAGAGGAAAAAAGATGTACAGAAATAATACAAAGACCATAAAGATAGGAAACTGCTGTATCGGGGGAGGAAATCCCATTCTGATTCAGTCTATGACAAATACAAAAACTGAGGATATCGATGCAACCGTGGCACAGATTCTCAGACTGGAGGAGGCAGGCTGCGACATTATCCGCAGTACCGTGCCGACTCTGGAGGCGGCAAAAGCGATCGGTGAAATTAAAAAACAGATCCATATCCCGCTGGTGGCAGATATTCATTTCGACTATAAGCTTGCGATCGCTGCGATTGAGAACGGTGCGGATAAGATCCGTATTAATCCTGGAAATATAGGCGGTACGGAGAAAGTGAAGGCGGTTGTGGATGCGGCAAAAGAGAGAAATATTCCAATCCGTATAGGTGTCAATAGTGGATCGCTCGAGAAGCCAATCCTGCAGAAATACGGTAAAGTAACGGCTGAGGGAATCGTGGAGAGTGCACTGGATAAAGTGCATATGATAGAAGAACTTGGATATGATAATCTGGTAATCAGCATCAAATCCTCGGATGTCATGATGTGCATCCGGGCGCATGAACTCATGGCCGAGCAGACAAAATATCCGCTCCATGTGGGAATCACGGAATCCGGTACGGTTTATTCCGGTAATATCAAGTCCGCAGTCGGACTCGGTGTAATTCTGTATCAGGGAATCGGTGATACCATCCGTGTGTCCCTGACCGGAGATCCGGTCGAAGAGATCCGGAGTGCGAAACTGATTCTGCAGACACTGGGATTAAGACAGAGCGGAATTAAGGTAGTGTCCTGTCCGACCTGCGGAAGAACCAATATCGATTTGATCGGACTTGCAAACCGGGTAGAACAGATGGTTACAAAATATGACGATCTGAATCTGACCGTGGCGGTCATGGGATGTGTGGTAAACGGACCGGGAGAAGCAAGGGAAGCGGACCTTGGGATTGCAGGCGGCAATGGAGAAGGACTTCTGATTAAGAAAGGAGAAATTGTCCGGAAAGTACCGGAAGAACAGCTTCTTTCCGCATTGGAAAAAGAACTCGCAGAATGGAAGTAAAATTATGGCAGAGAGTAAACGATTTTTTCAGGTGTTTCCTGAGTTAAAACTGGAAAATAATTTAACAGAGCTTCTGAGTCTTGTCCAGATTGACCGGATTGCGGCAAATCATAAGAAGGATGCGATCCGTGTCTATATGACGGGAACCAGGATTATTCCGAAAAAAAGCATTTATATGGTTCAGGATGAAATCGAAAAGCAGATGTTTGGAACGGGAAATATCCGTGTCCAGATTGTGGAGCATTATATTCTGTCCAGACAGTATACTCCACAGACACTCTGGGAAGAGTATCAGGAAAGTATTATGGAAGAATTGCGGGCGAAGAGTGTGGTTATGTATAATATGCTGCGAAGGGGAGAACTTATATTCGAGTCAGAAGATAAGGCGAAAATGCGTCTGGAAGATACCCAGTTAAACAGAACCAAATCCATGGAACTCTATCAGTATATCTCGGATGTCGTATCCGGCAGATGCGGGCTGGATCTGGATCTGGAACTGGAATATACAGAGCCGAAGGCGAGTAAGTACCGTAAGCAGATGGAACAGCAGGAAAAGAACGAGATTGCCGAGATTCTGGAACGGAATAAAGAACTGAAAAAGCAGCATATGCAGGAAAAACAGGAGCAGAAAGAAGAAAAGAAAGAAAAAGCAAAACCGGAGAAAAAAGAAGCGTCGCCGGCAGCAGAAAAGAAAGAGCCGGTCATGCAGCCGCAGCGTCAGGAAAGAAGAAGGGATTACTACCGGAAATCAGATAATCCGGATGTACTCTACGGACGCGAGTTTGATGGTGAATATACGAAAATCGAAGATATTTCGGAAGAGAGCGGAGAGGTCATCATCCACGGACAGATTATTTTCCAGGAAGCAAGGGAGATCCGGAACGAACGTACCATCATTACATTTGCCGTAACTGATTTTACCGATACGATTTCTTCCAAACTTTTTGTAAAGAATGAGAATCTTCCGGAAATGCTGGAAGTGATAAAAGAAGGCAGTTTCATCCGTTTAAAGGGAATGGCAATGTTAGACACTTACGACAAAGAAGTGGGAATTGCATCCGTGACCGGAATTATGAGGGGAACGGATTTCCGGGTAAAACGTATGGACAACAGTGTGGAGAAACGTGTGGAGCTGCACTGCCACACAAAGATGAGCGATATGGACGGTGTATCCGAAGCGAAAGACATTCTGGCGCAGGCCATTGCATGGGGACATCCGGCACTTGCCATCACGGATCACGGTAATGTGCAGGGATTTACCGAAGCATTGCATGGTCTGGATAAGATAAAGGCAAAGTATAAGGATAAGGGCGGCATGCCGGACTTTAAGGTAATCTATGGGGTTGAGGCATATCTGGTAGATGATTTGAAAAACATTGTGACCGATTCACAAAACCAGTCGCTCGATGACAGCTATGTGGTATTTGATATTGAAACCACAGGATTCAGTGCCACTTATGATAAAATCATCGAAATCGGTGCGGTAAAGGTGGAAAAAGGGCAGATTACGGATCGGTTCAGTGAATTTATCAATCCGAAGATCCCGATTCCGTTCCGGATCGAGCAGCTGACGGGAATCAATGATTCCATGGTGATGGATGCGGCAACGGTGGAAGAAATCCTGCCGCGTTTTCTGGAATTTTCCAGAGGCTGCGTAATGGTGGCACATAATGCGGACTTTGATATGAGTTTTATCTTTAAAAATTCCGCAGATCTGGGCTATGATCTGAAATGTACCATTGTAGATACCGTGGCACTGGCAAGAGTGCTGCTTCCGTCCCTAAACCGTTTTAAGCTGGATACGGTAGCAAAAGCACTGGGAGTATCGCTGGAGAATCATCACCGCGCCGTGGATGATGCGGAATGTACGGCTCATATTTTTGTAAAATTTGTGGAAATGTTAAAAGAGAGGGAAATTAAGGGGCTGGATGAAGTCAATAAGATGGCGCAGTCAACCGAAGAATCCATCCGTAAGCTGCCATCCCACCATGCCATTATTCTGGCAAAAAATGAACTGGGAAGAAGGCATTTATACCGTCTGGTATCGGATTCCCATGTAAAATATTTCCACAGACAGCCGAGGATTCCAAAAAGTGAATATCTGAAATATAAAGAAGGACTGATTATTGGTTCTGCGTGTGAAGCGGGAGAACTGTATCAGGCTGTGTATGGCGGAAAAAGCATGGAAGAAATCGCCCGTCTGGTGAATTTCTATGATTATCTGGAAATCCAGCCAAATGGCAACAATCTGTTCATGGTGCGCAAGGGCGAAACAACCATGGAAAACCTGATTGAGATCAATAAAAAAATCGTGGAGCTGGGAAAGAAATTCAACAAACCTGTAGTTGCAACCTGTGACGTACATTTTCTGAATCCCGAGGATGAAGTGTACCGCAGGATTATCATGGCAGGAAAAGGATTTGATGATGCGGACGATCAGGCACCGCTGTTTCTACGGACAACGGAAGAAATGCTGGCAGAATTTTCCTATCTCGGTGCGGATACGGCACATCAGGTTGTCATCGAGAATACCAATAAAATCGCTGACATGATAGAACCGCTGTCACCGGTACATCCGGATAAAGCACCTCCGGTTATACCAAATTCTGACCAGATGTTAAGGGACATCTGCTATAATAAGGCACATTCCATGTATGGAGAAGAACTGCCGGAGATTGTAACGGAGCGTCTGGAGAGAGAACTGAATTCCATTATTTCTAATGGATTTGCCGTTATGTACATTATCGCACAGAAGCTTGTGTGGAAATCAAATGAGGACGGATATCTGGTTGGATCGCGTGGATCGGTCGGCTCTTCCTTTGTAGCCACCATGGCGGGAATCACGGAAGTAAATCCATTAAGTCCGCATTATTACTGCGAATCCTGTCATTACAGTGATTTTGATTCCGATGACGTAAAACAGTATGCAGGTGGTTCTGGATGTGATATGCCGGATAAAAACTGTCCGGTCTGCGGAAAACCACTTATCAAGGCCGGGTTTGACATTCCGTTTGAAACCTTCCTGGGATTCAAGGGAAATAAAGAGCCGGATATCGACCTGAATTTCTCCGGAGAGTATCAGAGTAAGGCACATGAATATACCGAAGTTATCTTCGGAAAGGGTCAGACCTTCCGTGCGGGAACGATTGGTACACTGGCGGATAAGACGGCATATGGCTATGTCAAGAACTATTATGAGGAACGCGGCAAGCATAAAAGACCGTGTGAAATCAACCGTATCGTACAGGGCTGTGTCGGTGTAAGAAGAACCACGGGACAGCACCCGGGCGGAATCATCGTTCTTCCGTATGGGGAAGAGATTTACAAATTCACCCCGATCCAGCATCCTGCCAATGATATGACGGTCAAGACCATTACTACACATTTTGATTACCATTCCATTGACCATAACCTGTTAAAACTTGATATTCTGGGACACGATGATCCGACCATGATTCGTATGTTAGAAGATCTGACCGGACTGGATGCAACGACCATTCCACTCGACAGCAAAGAGGTTATGTCGCTGTTTAAGACAACGGAGGCATTAAAAATCAAGCCGGAGGATATCGGTGGATGTAAGCTGGGTGCATTGGGAATCCCGGAATTCGGTACGGATTTTGCCATGCAGATGTTAATCGACACGCAGCCGAAGAACTTTTCCGACCTTGTGCGTATCGCCGGCCTGTCACACGGAACGGATGTATGGCTTGGCAATGCACAGACACTCATTAAAGAGGGCAAGGCCACCATTTCAACGGCAATCTGTACGAGAGATGATATTATGACCTATCTGATCGGAAAGGGAATGGACAAGGAATTGTCCTTCACGATCATGGAGTCGGTACGAAAGGGAAAAGGCCTGAAGGATGAATGGGTGGATGCCATGACGGCGGCAGGTGTGCCGGACTGGTATATCTGGTCCTGTAAGAAGATTAAATATATGTTCCCGAAAGCCCATGCGGCGGCATATGTCATGATGGCATGGCGTATTGCGTACTACAAGGTATTTTACCCACAGGCGTTTTATGCGGCATTTTTCAGTATCAGGGCTTCTTCCTTTAACTATGAGCTGATGTGCCAGGGAAGGGATAAGCTGGAATATTTTCTGGCGGAATACCGTAAGAAAAAAGAAAACGGAACGATTACACCGAAGGAAGAAGATGCGATCAAGGATATGAGGATTGTACAGGAAATGTATGCAAGGGGATATGAATTTCTGCCGATTGATCTGTACCGGTCAAAAGCGACTAAATTCCAGGTCATTGACGGAAAGCTTCTTCCATCGTTCAGTACGATTGACGGAATGGGAGATAAGGCTGCGGAAGCGGTTGTGGATGCAGCAAAAGACGGAGAGTTTTTATCGAAGGACGATTTCAGAATGAGAACAAAAGTTAGTAAGACAGTAATTGATTTGATGAGTGATTTGGGACTTTTCGGGGATCTTCCGGAAACAAATCAGTTATCGTTGTTTGATATGATGTAACAGTCGATTGAGAGGTTAGAGATGAGCGAATTAAATCCACTTAACGGAGAAAAGAAAAGTAAAATATTGGAAGAACGGAGACTGCGGGAAGAGCGGGAGCAGCAGAGAATCCGGAAACAGGAAAGGGAACGCAGGAACAAAAAGAGGAAGCGGCAGCAGATCGCCCTGATAAGCATTTTTACCGTGTTTACGGCAGTGTGCCTTGTCTGCATTGCAATTCTTCTGGGAAAAATGTTAATCACACCGAAGACAGAGGATGGAAGCAGCAGGCAGACGGGTACGGAAGAAACAACGGCACCGCAGGTCGTTTCCAACAGTGTCGATTTATCAAAGCTTGCGATTGATGAGAGTATGTATATGTACGATAATGATCCGGAAATGCTGCAGGCATTGAAGGACAGGCTCTACAGCAGTGAAACGGAGGATGAAAGGCTGCAGTTTATCATAGAGCATCAGGCGGCATATCCGCCGGCAATGATTGAATTTCTGGTAAAATATGAGGAAGTGATCGACTTCGTCCTGAAGTATCCGGTGGAGATTGAAAAAGAGCAGCCGACCTTCGTGGACATTTCCGCCGAATATGTAAAAGGTGAAGTACCGACCTTTATCCAGTGGGATGACCGCTGGGGCTATATCGAATATGGCGATAATGTCATCGGAGACTCCGGATGCGGCCCGACCTGCCTTGCCATGGCAGTGGTTGCACTGACCGGAAAAACACAATATACACCGATTGCACTCTGCCGGTTTGCGTCTGAAAACGGCTACTATGTCGATGGTGTCGGAAGTTCCTGGGATCTGATGCTTGGAGGTGCAAAAAAACTCGGATTAAGTTCCAAACAGATCAGTATTTCCGAGGACAGCATCAAAAGTTCGCTGGACGACGGAAAACTCGTGATCTTAAGCATGGGACCGGGAATCTTTACAAAGGGCGGACATTTTATTCTTGTATACAAATATGAAAACGGTAAGTTTTATGTAAAAGATCCGAACAGTAAGGAGAGATCGGATACGGGATTTACTTATAAGCAGATCAGCGATCAGATAAAGGGCGGCTGGGCCCTGGGTAAAGAGGAGAAGAAAAAATAAGGATATGGAAAGTTTTAATGTAAAAGATGTAAAAAGATTTATGGCGAAACTCCTGCTTCATGAGGACTTTGACAGGTACGAGGTGCAGGAGGCAGAGATTGTAACAGATATCGTGTTTAAAATAGACGGGCATGTACAGAAATCCTTCTATTCTGAGGAGGAATACGAGGAGCTGGGCTGCCCGCTTCTCATAAAGTGGAAGAAATTACGGCCGATCTGTTATGAAATTATTAAAGGAAAAAGGACACCGGTGAAGTTCCGCTTTGTGCTGAAGCTGGCAGAGGAAGAATTGCAGGAGATGACGGATGGACTGGAACTGGGATTTACCAGACAGGATATCGGAGGACTGTATCTGAATATTGTGTTTGAAAACGGGAAATTAAACTGTATTACAGGGACATCACTGAATATCTTTACCATGGATAAAACCTTGGAGCGGGTATGGGATAAACGGGTGGCAATAGAGCTGGAGGGGACAGAGAAGGATGAAAATATAAACAAAGTATAAATTATTAGCACTCACTAAAAATGAGTGCTAATTTCCTCTTGACATTTGCAGAAAATAGAGATATCATATCATAAAAGTATTTATGAAGGAGATGTTTTTAAAATGGCAAATCAGCAGGGAAACTTATCAATTAACAGTGAAAATATATTTCCGATTATTAAAAAGTGGTTGTATTCCGACCATGATATATTCTTCCGTGAATTAATTTCCAACGGATGCGATGCGATTACAAAATTAAAGAAGCTGGATATGATGGGAGAATATCAGATTCCGGACGATACCGAATTTAAAGTAAGAGTCGTGGCAAATGACAAGGACAAAACTTTGAAATTCATCGATAATGGTCTTGGCATGACCGCAGAAGAAGTAGAAGAATACATCTGTCAGATTGCTTTTTCTGGTGCAGAAGCATTCCTTGCACAGTACAAAGATAAGACAAATGAGGATCAGATTATCGGACATTTCGGACTGGGCTTCTATTCGGCTTTCATGGTGGCAGACCGTGTAGAAATCGATACACTTTCCTATAAGGATGGAGCAAAGGCAGTACATTGGGATTGTGACGGTGGTACTACATATGAAATGAACGACAGTGATAAGAATACGGTCGGTACAGAGATTACCTTATATCTGAATGAAGACAGCGTGGAATTCTGTAATGAATATCGTGCAAGAGAAGTCATTGAGAAATACTGTTCATTCATGCCGATTTCCATTTTCCTGGAGAATGAAACGGCAGAACCGCAGTACGAAACCATACCGGAGGAGGAAGTGACAGAAAAAGATACTGTTATCGAAACCGTGGTAGAACCGGAAGAAACCGAGGAGAAAGAAAACGAGGACGGAACAAAGGAAACCGTTGTGACAAAGCCGGCACAGACAAAGAAGAAGATCTTAAAGAGACCGGTTGCATTGAATGATACGAATCCGCTCTGGGCAAAGCATCCAAACGAATGTACTGAAGAGGAATATAAGTCATTCTATACAAAAGTATTCCATGATTTTAAAGAGCCGCTGTTCTGGATTCACCTGAACATGGATTATCCGTTTAACTTAAAGGGTATTCTGTACTTCCCGAAGATTAATTCCGAATACGATTCCATCGAAGGAACGATCAAACTTTATAATAACCAGGTATTTATCGCAGACAATATCAAAGAAGTCATTCCGGAATTCCTGATGCTCTTAAAGGGTGTAATTGACTGTCCGGACCTTCCGTTAAATGTATCAAGAAGTGCATTGCAGAATGACGGATTTGTAAAGAAGATTTCTGATTATATCACAAAGAAAGTGGCAGACAAACTGTCCGGTATGTGCAAGACAGACAAGGAAAACTATGAGAAATACTGGGATGACATCAGCCCGTTCATCAAGTTCGGTTGCTTAAAGGATGAAAAATTCTGTGAGAAGATGACGGACTACATCCTCTTTAAGAATCTGGACGGCAAATATCTGACACTGCCGGAATGTCTGGAAGAAAACAAGGAGAAACATGAAAACACGATCTTCTATGTAACGGATGAAGTACAGCAGGGACAGTATATCCGGATGTTTAAGGAAGAAGGCACGGATGCCGTTATCTTAAAACACAATATCGACCAGCCGTTTATCACACATCTGGAGCAGAAGAACGAAGGTGTTAAGTTCTTAAGAATTGATGCTGATCTGAATGACACCTTTAAGGAAGAGGTTTCCGAGGACGATAAGAAATCCCTGGAAGAAGACCAGAAGAGCCTGGCAGAGACCTTTAAGAAGGCTTTAAACAATGAGAATCTCGAACTGAAGCTGGAAAAATTAAAGGATGAGAAGATTTCTTCCATGGTAACACTTTCTGAAGAAAGCAGACGTATGCAGGAAATGATGAAGATGTACGGTATGGCAGGCATGGATCCGTCCATGTTTGGTTCAAAGCTGACACTGGTTCTGAATGCAAACCATCCGCTGGTTCAGTACATTCTGGAAAATAAAGACTCCGAAAATGTACCGATGATGTGCGAACAGTTATATGACCTTGCCGTTATCAGCCATGAACAGCTCAGTCCGGAAGCTATGACAAAATTTATTGAAAGAACAAACAAGATTATGGAATTACTGGTAAAATAAAAGTTTTCATTATTTATAAAACAGAGAGCGTTTTGCATAACTTTCCCGGTAAACACTCGGGGAAAGTCCCGTGATTTTCTTAAATGCATTGGTAAAGTTATGGGAATCGCTGAATCCTACATTATATGCAATCTGTGAAATGCTGTGGTTAGTGTCCGTAAGCTCTGCTTTGGCGGCATCCATCTTCGCCTGCATCATAAATTGCTTTAATGAGATACCTGACTGCCTGCGGAAAAAGGTGGTCAGGTATTTTTCGTTATATCCGAAATAATCGGCAATCTGGGATACCCGGATATTTTCACAGGCATGATAAATGATATAATCCGTGATATCATTGTAAATCTGGGCGGATTTTTTCGGTTCATTTAATTTTCTGTATACCGATCCCTGGCTGTATAATTCATAAATAATGGCGGAAGTAAGGGAATTATTTAACAAGAGATTGTGGTAGCGGCGATCGGAATCCTGCAGTTGTTTCATCAGAACGATAATACGTTCCGGAATGGATAGTGAGCCATAAGCCGGAAGAACGATATTCCCGGCTTCCGGTATCTGTTTGGGATGCTGCACTTCATAGGAATCTTCCGGAATCTGGAAATGCAGCCAGTAGAACTGGCAGTCACTCTGCTGATAGCCATGCTGGAAACGATCGGGACTCATAAGAATATATTCTCCTTTTTTCACAACATATTCCTTGTGCGAATCTGCGATATAAAGAACTCCCTGTGTAACGGCAATAAATTCAAAATCAATCAGATCCCTGGTTAGATGCATCCATTCCGGGGAAGGTGATTCAAATTTGCCGCACCAGTTATAGTGAATTGCGGCATCCGGATGTAATAAAATAGTTTTCATGGTAAACCCCTTTCCGTAGTAAAGATGATAGGTAATTGCGAAACATTAAAATTTTTGTAAGTGTATATGCAAATGAAACATTACACGAAGGCACGCTCTCGCT
>ERZ773216.3439-NODE-3439-length-12770-cov-5.130712_pt1 | contig 12770 bp, 22 predicted proteins | sample MGYA00511259_ERZ773216 | MGnify/ENA primary metagenome ERZ773216 (study PRJEB29015, sample SAMEA2737764) | human gut metagenome | biome: human gut; feature: human-associated habitat; material: faeces | place: China | collected 2012 ... | reverse complement strand
AGCGCGCCAGATTGTGGCTCTGGAGGCCCAGGGTTCGAATCCCTGTATCCACCCTCTTACGAAAGTAAGTTTATCGCCAAGCACAGGCCTAGGGCTATCGCCAAGCGGTAAGGCACAGGACTTTGACTCCTGCATCTCGTTGGTTCGAATCCAACTAGCCCTGTTAGTAGGACGAAAGGAAACGAACTGCGAATAGAATATGGGATACTAGCTCAGTCGGTAGAGCACTTGACTTTTAATCAAGTTGTCCGGGGTTCGATTCCCCGGTGTCTCATTACTGGAAAGAGAGTAGCAAAAACTACTCTCTTTTGTTATAATTATATGTTTTAAAAAATACAGGATCTAATTTATAAATATCAAAATCCATAACCTTAAGCTGACTTGCGATATGTAAGTATTGTTTTGTAACGTCATAACTTTCATGTCCCATCAGGATACGCAAGACTTCTAAGCTTCCACCACCAAGTATAAAACTGGTAGCGAATGTATGACGAAGCAGATGCGGATAAATGTCCGGATCAATAGTTTTTAATTTAGAAAACATGATAGAAACTGCATTTTTTGTCAGTGCAGTCTCTTGATTATTTTCTAAAAATAAATGCCCAGGAACAAAGATATTTCTTTCCGTAGAGCTAATATAATTTAAAATTGCATTTTCCAATGATGTGGGTAATGGAATCAATCTGTTTTTACAATTTTTGCTATTCCGGATTGTTAAAAAATGATTATTAAAATCCACATCACAAATTTTTAAATTTACAACTTCATTCCGCCTCAGACCGCAGTCGAGCATAAGTCTGAAAATACAATAATTGCGCTCAGGCAATGCAGACTGAAGAATTTTATTTTCTAATAAGTCAACCCTGAAAGTAGAAAGTGGAATAATTATGGAATCATCTGCCCTAGGATACTTGACATTCCTGGTAATGTCAGTTAAAAGATAGCCTTCATTGTAACAGTATTTTAGAAATACTTTTGCAGCCCTTGCATATGTCCGGACAGAAGTATTCTTTATCTGTCGGTTGCGGTGGTAAATTATATATTCCATAAAATCCTTTTTTTGCAATTTATTGATATCAATATCCAATGTCCCATATATTCCGAGAATAAAGTTTTCAAATAAATGCATATTTAGCGTGTAATATTCTACAGTACTATCGGCGCAATAACTACTTACATAAATCTTAAATTCATCTATACAGTCGGATATAGTCATAGATATAAAACCTCACTTTCTTTCATGATGAAATTTTTTGTAAAAGTTTCCTTATGGCTGCCTGTATTTTGTACCCCCCTATTAGTGGTAGGGGGTAAATACAAAAAGCCAGACAAGAACGGCTGAGTGTTACATATTTTTTTCTGCCCCTAAACTATCTCATACCCGTTTTTCATACGAGCCTGCGGCTCCCCCCCCCTGTGTGAACCGCGTTACTGGCAAGCATTTTCAGCTGTTCATCCCGGTACTTTTCAAATACATGCCGGGACTCTGCACATAATCGCCGATAGTGTTCTTCCAGATTTTCGGAAATAAAAGTCATATCTCCAAGTTTTGCAAGCGTCAGTCCGGCTATGGTCGGCAGACACTGTCTTTTTATCCAGTTCATGCTTTTTTCCACACTCTTTTCCGTTTCCGGAAGTGTCAGGCGAAGTCTTCCAACATCGCCGACAAATTTATCCCACAAAGGCAGGGAAGAACAGCGGCTTTTATTGCTGTCATCGTTCTGGATAAAACGAAGATAAGAAGTAAGCAGTTTCATTCCAAGAATTCCAAAGGTTTTATTTTCAACAACATAACCGGCAAATACACAGGCACGCAGGTCTTTTAATTCAAATTCCCAGCGTACCCATGGAATCCCGGCATCTGCTTTTTTCCGCAGCTGCTCCAGCTGTTTGTCATAAATTCGCAGCATAACATCTGACTGACGGCTTCCCATATACACCGTATTCCCTAAAATTTCACCGGAAGAAGTAGTCTGCTTATCGATATGCTCCCATGTCCGGAATTTACTTACAAATTGTCTCTGTTTCAGTAAATGTACAAGGTCAGAGATGGAAAAATAATGACATCCAAAGTCATCAATCGCAATATCGAGACGCGTAAAATGTCCGTGTTTCAGGATAAGGGAAAAGACATGCGGCAGGATATCATCCGGCATAAAATCAGAATCAATTTCAGCATATGCCTGGCAGTCAAACGGAGTGTCAACCAGGTAATTGTCTTTCACTGTTTTTAAGAAGAATACCACAGCAGAACCTTTCACATCCATATGAACCCCCATTTCCGGCATCCCGTCATATAAAACGGTAATCGGATAAAACGGATGCCGGAGCATGCGTTTGTACCCTTGTGCGCCACGGTCCATCAGGCGGAAATCCTCAAGGGAAAACCCAAACAGGCCAATACTGTCCGTCAGGTCTGTACTGTCAACAGTAAAACTTATCCAGTCACAGGATATCTTTAATTCATTAAATACATAATCATTCATAAAAAACTCTCCAAATTAAAATTTCTGGTGCGTATCATACACCCTTCCATACTTTTTTCTAAATGCAAAAAAATCACAGCCAATCCGCTCTTTTAACGGATACCACATCTTTACACAGCTGAAAAGTTTTCCGCCTGCAAACAGGGAAATCAGTTTTCCGCGCCATCCAAAGTTACTTATCCGCCTGTGTTTATATTCATACTCCAGCAGGGAACGGATCTGACGATCAAGCATCCGGTCAAACTGCGCAATCAGTATGACATCATAACCAAGATGTCTGTGCTGGGCAAAAAAAGACAGCCACTCGGCACGTCCGGCAGCACACCAGTCCCTGCTGTTAAAACGAAGCTGTGCCTCATCGATAATCAGGGTAATGCCGCCCTCCTTGAATTTATGTGTCTTATGCCACCATTCCGAAAGCCAGTTCAGAAATGCAACATCAATCAGTTCATCGTCAATCTGAATCAGCTTTCCTTTTTTTCCAAGCACATCCTCATTGACTTTGAAATTTACAATTATTAATTCATTCCGGCAGCGGGTCCAGTGATAAAGTTTGCTTGCGATATGCAGAGACTTCCCGGAACCCGGAGTACCACTGTAAAGACTAATCATAATACCTCCTGTTTATTTAATTATTTTAAATATCCTTGCAACAAAACAATAAGCATAATACCCGGATAAAGCAGCAAGAAAAACACCTAATGCAATCAGACAGTCCCCAACCGGAAAAAACCAGTTCAGGTATGCCAGAAACGGCAGGTCTGAAAATTTATCAATGTATTCTGAAAAAGGACTGTCCGGGAAAACGGAAAGTATCTTAAGTGCTACTGTTTTAACGGCATCTATCATGTCTGGTTATCCTCCTACAATCATCTTTTTCCCCGCAAAGGCAAGGGAAACACAAAAAGCAAAAAGTTCCATCATGCGCAAAATTCCGGCAGCGGAATCAAATGCACTGAAATCAAGTTCCACCTCATAATTTTCCAGTCCGAAAGTTTCAAGCGGAATCACCCAGGTAAATTCAGGAGCCTGCGGTTCGGCAGCAAGACAGGAGAGGAACTTATAAGCATCATAAGGCAGACAGAAAGGAAATTTGTCTTTCAGATTTATCTTGTAATCCTCCGGCTGGAAGTCTTCCGGCTGAAAGTTATCAGGAAAGGACGGTGTTTCGGTTGGGGATTCCGTTTCCGGTTCTTTTCCATAATTATAATTGTTTACAGTCTGTCCGTCTGGATTAACAGACAGGACAGTCATTCCATGTGCCTTTAAAAAAGCTTCCCAGTCATAGTCATAGTCAGCCAATGTTTTTCCATCCGCTTTATAGCTGCCGGAAATTTTTACCCCGGTATAGCCATTTTCATAGTTCTGCAGCACACTGGAATAATTGGCAACAGTACGGCGGGAAGAGTAGATTGCTTTTGCAACATCCTGAAAAGAATCAAACACTCCCACCGGTGTATTCTGATAGTCCGTGACATGATAACCATAAGTTTCCGTTGGTTTATATCCGACATACTGATAGTACAGAGTTCCGTAAGAAGTTCCGGCAGCATCTCCACCAGAGTATTCATAAGAAGAACCATCAGCCTCCAGTGTGACCTTGTAGGATTCTTTTTTATCCAGAGCACAGCAGAACAGGACATTATCCACCCAGCAGAAATAGGAAAAATCAGAAGTTTCTGCTGAAATCCTGTGAGTACCCCATGAAAGACTATAGTTATTTCTTGCAATGCCGGAAAAGCTTTTCATTAATGCACCGGAACCGTTATAACTTAAATTCTGCAGACTTTCAAGAATACCGCTTATTTCATCTGAAGTAACTGCGATATTGTTTTCAAGTTTGTTATTAATTGTGTCTATTTTGCTCTGAGTAGTACTGTCTCCGATAAGATCTATTCCGATGCCAAGAATATCCCCGACAATACCAAGTGCAGAAACAACCGAAGTATCAGCGACTGCCTGCATCGGCAGACTACAGAACAGACAGAGAATCAATGCAAATGCAATATATTTTTTCATTCTTACCATCCTTTCATTTGTGTATATCTGTGTGGGGCATGGGGCCCCATCCCCCACGCCCCACACAAACACACACAAATAGCAGTAATGGCAAGACCCTAAACAGAATCTTGCCACACCATTATTTTCCAACTTTTTTAAAAGTACGGATAGCAATACCAACCACGGCAATACCACCCATGACAGGAAGTGCGATGGGAACAATAGCCCCGACTGCACCGAGCATGTCAGTCGCAGTAGTTGACAGCCCTGTTGTCAGGGCAGTTGTCAGTGCTTCCATAATTTCAGCCCCCTTTCACTATTTTAAAAAATAAATTTATAACCAATCCCAGAAGATAAGGGATTGTTGTCATGATAATTCCGGAAACAATGCCATAAAACAACAGGGAAACAAAATCATTATAAGTCACGCATCTGCCTCCATAAAATACTTCCAAGAACACACCCGGCAACGACTCCGAGGGAGTAGGTAATCACTCCGAGTGCTGAAATCAAATCAATCGCTTCCATCAGGCATTCACTTCATTTACTTCAACGAGATAAGCGCGCCCATAGCTTGCTTCATATTCAAGGTCGTATGTTTTTCCGACACTGTCCGGTTTCAGACTGTTCAGCAGGTAATCGGGAAGATATTCTTCAATTACCTTTTTACCAACAGCACCCTGTGCAAGTTCACGGTTTTTATAATCCGTAATGAACGAAGCACGACAATAAGATTTATTTGTTTTCTGAGAAACACCATTCCTATAACCAATCAAAACCGCTCTTTCCATTTTTATTCATCCTTCCTAATATTCTCAGTTTATTCAATCACAGCAACTGTCGGAATCAGGGAAAAATCATACAGTGCTTCTTTGAACTCTTCATAAAATTCTTCTTCCGAACAATTGCAACACGTTTGAATATCATAATTTTCATCCAGTAATCTATAAAGTTTATCAGATATGGCTTTTTTACCATCTTTCATATATAACACTTCCTTATATTTTTTCATCTTCTAGTTTACCAATGCCACCAGCAAACAATCCCGCTTAAACATTTCTCAGAAGGTTACCAATGCACCTACAACAATCCCGCTTGAACACAGTACTTGAAAAATTTGTATCAATGTGATACAATCAAGTTAGAACAAATGACGTATCATGATGTCAGGTGCATCGCAAATCAGCCTGACACATGACTGTCATTTGGGAGCAGCAACAGAAATTTCACAGGTAGGAATTTTTATCTGACACTGAAATTCAGTATCAGAAAGGCATTTCCACGCAAACCAGGCGAACTGCGAACTTCCTGAAGCTTTGTTTAAATTTATATTTGATCTAATAACTGACATCAGCAGATGTCTGCTTTATTAAAATACCACACTTAAAAGCAGATGTCAACAGAAATCTGCTATAAGGAGTAAAAAAAAAATGGGAAAGAATAAAAATAAGGCTTACAGCTTGAGACTTGATGAAGAAATTATGAATAAGATAAGAGCAATCGCAGAAAAAGAAGATAGACCGCTTAGCAAGCAGTTTGAAAGAATTACAAAAGACTACATAGAAAATTATGAGAAGAAGAACGGCAGCATAAACGTAGAAATTCACGACAACAAACACATAGAAAATATAAACATAAGATAGACACAACTGGATGAAGAACCGGCACAACATAATTGTAAGACAAATCAAAGCAGCAGCTTTGAAAATGTCAGACAAATGCAGACTAAAAAACTTTTAATCAAGTTGTCCGGGGTTCGATTCCCCGGTGTCTCATTACTGAAAAAACCTCTCAAATGCTTATAAAATGAGTATTTGGGAGGTTTTTGTTATATGTGGTTTTAGTGTGTAATGGAGTGTTTCTTTGGTAGTCAAAAAAATGGGCTGGAATCAGCCCATTTTGATGAAAGAATTTAGTTTGGTTTCTGTCTGCTCTTTCTGCTCATCCAGATGAGAGTAAACTTCCATAATCATTTTTGTATCGGCATGTCCCATGAGGGCAGCAGCTTTTTTTAGAGAGATTCCGGAGTAGTAAAGCATTGTCGCATAGTTGTGCCGGAAGATGTATGCAGTGAGGTCGTGTATTGGCCTGTTTTTGGCTCGCAGATTCATTGGCATATGTTCCACTTCAAAAGATTCTCTATGTTTCATTAAATACGTTTTATAATCCTAAAATTTTCATCGCTTCTTCGGAAGAAACAAAATCCTGACAATCAGGATTGCTTTTTATTTCTTTCAGCATTTGTAAATCGATTTCATCCGGAGCTTCTTCAGGGATTGTTTTCCAGCCCTTATTTGCAAAAGTAGTTTCAATAATGTTCCAGATATATGATGCATCTTCTTCTGACATTACAGTAACAGCTCCTAAAATTCTTTCTTTTACATTTGACATATGAGATACCTCCTTTACTTATATACCTGTCCTCGGTTGTCAATTTTTTCTATCGCAAGAACGGTTCCGTTATAATCAAAAATAATTCGATAATCACCAACTCTCAAACGATAGCCAGTAGTACCTTGTAATTTTTTTACATCACCAGAAGGAAGGTGATTAATCGCATTAACGATGCGTATTCTGGTTGGGCGATCTTGCTTGTTCAGAAATTTTAAAGCCTGCTTTGAATATTGTATGTTCTTCAATGCTGTTTCACTCCTTTGAGATTATTATTTTTCCAGTTGTGGTACATAATCGGCATCTGGGTAATCCAGATACCCGCTGTTGAAAAACGTGCTTCCGTTCTGTGGTCTCCTCCATTCGCTGTCTTTTGCCAGTTCGGCTTTGTATCTGCCTATTGCTCTGACCATTTCGTCATGGCCCACTTTAAGTAGTCGCTGCTTTGCAGCCGCAGATACCTGTCCTTTGCCTTTTTTCACGGGATACAGCTTCCAGAGTTCCTCAAACAACTCCTTAAACAACTCCTCCGGTTTGCACAAAGTATTTATATTATTCTTTTCATTCTTGTTAGTGTTCAGTTGTTGTTCGTTTGTTGTTCAGTTGTTGTTCACTTTTCTGATAGAGCGACCAGCTAAGTATTGTTATCAGGCGGTTTCTGGTGCAATTCTGTTGTTCAATCTGCTGTTCACTTTCAATGAGTTTTAGAAATTTTTTGTATCATGATTTTTAAAGTTATACTCGCCATCTGTGGCCACAGTCTTGGCATACTGCATAAGTTACAGTTTGTGTTTCTGACGAAGTAATAATGGGATTAAGATAAACAAACCAAGTAACGAAACCGCTAGTATTAAATAAATTAGTACTGTTAAACAACCAGTCTTTCGTGATTCTGTTACCGTTTGGTAAGTAATGTTGTTTCCTTTGCATTTTGGAGAAGTCATAGAAATTCTCCGTATTTTTCTAAATTTTTTTAATCAATTGGGGGTGAAAGTTATTTTGGCTACTATTAATTCTATTGATAATCAAACAAATGTTTGTCAATAGAATTGTATCGCTACTTTAGTGTGTGGATGACTGGAGATGAACACATGGACTATAAAGCACTCATAATAGAAATGCTTGATAAAGCAGATGATAGAAAATTAAAACTAATATTCTGTTATATCAAAGCAATCCTTGGATTAGGCTGATGCCTAGTCCTTTTTTTCGTGAATCATAAGTACCATTTTTTCTAATACTTCCCAATCCGATTCATCCAGTGCAGAAAGCATTGATACAAATCTTTTCTTAAATGAATCATCTTCATTAGATTGAATTGTACCAATGAATGAGGCAATCTGTTCATCTCTTGTCTGTTTTATAAACATCTCACCTTCGCCTGTCCGCAGCCAATTTTCATCTACATTAAATTGTTTGCATATTAGAGAAATTACAGCATCGCTAGGAGCATTCTTTCCAACTTCATACGCACCAATGTTACCTCGTGCTATGCCAATTTTGTTTGCAAATTCTTGTTGTGTTAAATCTAAGGTTTTTCTAAGTTTTTTTAACCTTTCATTCAATATTTAGTCACCTCTTTTCTTGATTTTATTATACAGTTAATTTTTAATATGTCAATAGAAAAAATGTTGGTAAATTACAAAAAAATACTTGGCAAATGATATAACCAATATATAATTGCGATATACCAACAAATCTATTGGTAAAAACAGAAAGGAAGTGGTTAGTATGTCAGAAAAAGAAAATTATGGAAACTTTTAAAAAGATCCTTCCAGATTTGTCGGAAATGGAACTGGAAAAGTTACTTTCGTTTGGTGAAGGCATCCGGTCTTGATACTGCTTATTCAACGAAAAGTCCGGATACCATAGCAATGTCATTTTTAGGAATCACTAATATGGGACGGTGCATTGTTCTGGATGAAAAGGTATATAACAATGCGAGTCTTGACACACCGATAGCTCCGTCAGATACGGTACAGAATTACATTGACTTTCTGGAGCGTAACCGCAGAGCATGGGGAATGGCAAGAAATGTATTTGTGGATAGTGCGGACCAGGCAACACTGACAGAACTGGCAAAGTACAAAAGAGCCAATCCGCAGTGTCTGTATCTGTTTAATAATGCTTATAAGCAGATAACGATTATAGACAGAATCATGCTGCAGCTTGGCTGGATGAACCAGAATGAGGAAGCAGGGAAGAAGGCAGATTTTTATATTTTTGATAGTTGTGTGAATTACATCAGGGAACTGGATGTATACAGCTGGATGGAGAAATGTGCTGCTTGCAAGGGATGCGTATTACGAGCAGCCATACAAGGAAACAGAGATAATCGTTTCTTTTGGAGAATATGCAAACCCGTCGTTTGAAAGCCAGGTCGAAACGATTTCAAAGGCAAAAAGCGGCGGAATCATGAGTGTGGAAGCCTCTGTGGACGAACTGTATGGAGATACTAAGGATGAGACATGGAAAAGCGAAGAAGTAATCAGATTGAAAGCAGAGCAGGGCATCACCGAGATGGAAGAGCCACAGATGGCACAGATGCCGCAGGCAGATGACAGGGATATATTGGAGTCTCCACAAGGGGGGATGACAATGCTTAACGGAGCACAGATTGCTTCGTTGATGAATATGATAGGAATGGTAAAAGCAGGACAATTGACACGTTCTGAGGCAATCAACATTGTTACGGCAACTCTTGGAGTACCAAGAGAGCAGGCGGAAACATTTATAGAGAACGGTCTGTAAAGGATGAAGTATGGCAGGAATACCAAAAGATATCAATACAACGTATGATGTAGTCAGTGCGTTTCGTGCGATAGAAGACGAATTAACCGCTTCTATGATACGAAATCTTGACCATCACCGGGCAGAAGAACTGGAAGCAGGTTTTAACTGGAGCCAGTGGCAGGTGGAACAGCTTGCCGCACTGGATGCGTATAAGAAAAGAAACCTGAAAAAGTATCAGGGCATATTTAAGAATATTAATCTGAAAATAGATACCATAATATCCATGCAGAGGGCAGCAGGAAATGCTGACCAGGAAGTAAGCATCTTAAAAGCAATAAAAGAAGGGGCGAAGCTCTATAAAGCGAAGAAGCAGGTCAGTGCAGATGGCAGATTCTTCAAGGAAAATGACAAAAAGATAAATGCCCTGATAAAGGCAACCAGGTCTGACTTTAAGAAAGCAGAGGTTGCGATTCTGCGGAGAGCGAACGACCAGTACCGGCAGGTCATATTCAATGCCCAGATGTATGCGGCCACAGGAGCCACTTATGAAAAGGCTGTGGATATGGCCACAAAGGACTTCCTGCGTGCCGGCATTAACTGCATTGAGTATAAGAACGGCGCCAGGCATACCATGAGTGAGTATGCCGACATGGCACTGAGAACAGCACAGAAAAGAGCATATCTGACCGGAGAGGGAGAGAAAAGACAGGAGTGGGGAATATCCACTGTTATCATGAATAAACGTGGAAATCCATGTCCGAAATGTCTTCCCTTTGTGGGAAAAGTGCTGATAGATGACGTGTGGAGCGGTGGAAAACCGGAGGATGGACCATACCCGCTGATGTCAACGGCAATCAGCAAAGGTCTCTACCATTGAATGTTGAGTTTGGGTGGTAGTAAAACAGTGTGAACCGCATTGCAAAGCGGGTGTATATAACATTAAAAATAATGGTTATATGCTAACGGGGAACAGAGCAATCTCAATCCCGTGCTAAGAAATTTGAATTACTACTTGACTTTTGTGTGAACATATATTATAATTTATGTGTGAACAAAAGTGAGGTGAGAATATGAGTCCACGAACAGGTAGACCAACTAAAAATCCTAAGACAGAAGAAATAAAAGTAAGGGCAACAAAACAGGATAAGGAGATTCTGAAAGAATGTTGCGAATCGCTGAACCAAACGCAATATGAAGTGGTGATGTCTGGGATAAAGAAAGTTTATGCTGAAATAAAAAAATAGAGCGTTACCGCCCTGAGAAAGTAGTAAACGCTCTAACGCAGAAGTTTCCTTCTATGAAATATTCTATCATAGTCAGGAGCTTCTTTCAAGAATAATTTTTGAGAGGAGATTTTTATTATGGCGAAATTGGATTTAGACAAAGCAATTGAGTATGGATGTGATGTAATGGAAGATAGATATTCGTTAACCTGCCAAAATATAAGGGAATTAGCTACAAGACCGATATTGGATGCTGTTTGTGATAGTTTTGCAATAGGCTATTATCAAGGAATGAAAGCTGCCAGGGCAGAAGTTAAAAGGAAAGGTGGTGTTAGCAAATGTCTGAAAAAGAAATCTGGAAAGATGTAGTCGGCTATGAAGGTGTTTATGAGGTCAGTAACATGGGAAGAGTAAAGCGGGTAGGAAAATATAGAAACCAATGTGCAGAATGGGATAGCAACCACATATTACGACCAGGACACAAAGATAACGAATATTTGTTTGTAAATTTATCAAAGGAAGGAAAGAATAAGATAAAATATGTTCACAGGCTAGTTGCAGAGGCATTTTTACCAAATCCTAAAAATAAAGCAACGGTAAATCATATTGATGGTGACAGAACAAATAATGTGGTTGAAAACCTTGAATGGGCAACGTATAAAGAAAATAATAATCATTCATTATATGTTCTAGGTAATGAAAAAAGTGTAAGAAAGAAAAAATATCTTTGTACAGAAGAACGATTAGCGATATTGAGAGAACAAGTGCAAAAGAAACAAAAACCAGTAATACAATATGATTTGCATGGAAATTTTATTAAAGAATATCCTTCGTATAGAGAAGCTGAAAGAGAGACAGGGATAAAAGCTATAGATGTTGTTTGTAGAGGTGATAGGCAAAAAGGAAGAAAACAACAGACAGCAGGTGGATATAAGTGGAAATATAAAGAAGATGTAATTCAAGATTAAAGTGTAGAGACTATTCCGAAAGGAAGTAAGGCGGAGATGCACCGTTTGAAGCGCACTGGATAAGAGAGAACCGAACGGTTCTCTTTTATTATGAGATAGTCCGATGTTAATAAACATAGCCACGATGTAAGGACAGTCACACGACGTATTTCAAAGGAATCAGCACTGCAGATGACACCTGGACAGAGGAAGAGCTGCAGGCAGTCAATCAGGGAAATAAGCAGGAGGCGGAAGAACAGTATGCCAGGCTGCAGGCAGAGAAATATGGAAGGATGTCAAAGTATTCTCTGGATGAGGAGAATAAGAGGAAATACGGAGTCAGAGCGGAAGAGTGGGAAGAACAGGCAGAGTATTATATAAGTGAAAAGAATGGACTTGCAGCAAAAATAGGTGATGGTGAAATACCACAGCATGAAGAGCCGAAATTTATTGGAAAAATTAATATTGATAACGAAAGCGAGATTAAGAAAGAAATAGAGAAATTTGAACGTGAGGCAGTTAGTAAGGAAATTGAGACTGCCTGCGTTATTACAAAGCAGGGGGAAGTCTATTATTGTTATGGTACGGAAAACAGAGTTTTTCCGGATTTGGACTTGAACGAGAAAGTGCGAGGTGCTATAATATCACATAATCATCCAATGAGTGAGACAGGTTACACTTTCAGTAATGTGGATTTGCGATTGTTCATGAATTATGAACTTAAGGTATTGCGTGGGTGTGATGAACTGTATACGTATGAATTTACAAGAAATGCGAATGAGATAGATGAGACATTAGAAGATTGGTATACAGAAGAAAATTATCAACATTGTGAGATAATTGAAAAGGCAAAAGAAAGGAACATCGGATATAGGAGGTGGAAAAATGAATAAACAAGAGGCATATATAGAAGCAAAAAAAATATTTCAGGAGAGTGCTAAAAAATCTGATGAAATTCTCAGGCAGGCTGAGAAAGATGGAATTTTTCA
>ERZ773216.3413-NODE-3413-length-12882-cov-4.631169_pt1 | contig 12882 bp, 11 predicted proteins | sample MGYA00511259_ERZ773216 | MGnify/ENA primary metagenome ERZ773216 (study PRJEB29015, sample SAMEA2737764) | human gut metagenome | biome: human gut; feature: human-associated habitat; material: faeces | place: China | collected 2012 ... | reverse complement strand
CGATCTTTTCACCGTCGGGACCGTGGCCTCTATTTTGCAGATGCTGAAGCTGCCGGACGGCACCGTGAAGGTGCTGGTGGAAGGCTTACAGCGTGCGCGTATTACCACTCTGTCAGACGATGGCGAGCACTTCTCTGCGAAGGCAGAGTACCTTGATTCACCGGAACTTGATGAGCGCGAACAGGAAGTGCTGGTACGCACCGCGATCAGCCAGTTCGAAGGCTACATCAAGCTGAATAAGAAAATCCCACCTGAAGTGCTGACGTCGCTGAACAGCATCGACGATCCGGCGCGCCTGGCGGATACCATCGCGGCGCACATGCCGCTGAAGCTGGCTGACAAGCAGTCTGTGCTTGAGATGTCCGACGTTAACGAACGTCTGGAATATCTGATGGCGATGATGGAATCGGAAATCGATCTGCTGCAGGTTGAGAAGCGCATTCGCAACCGCGTCAAAAAGCAGATGGAGAAATCTCAGCGTGAGTACTATCTGAACGAGCAAATGAAAGCCATTCAGAAAGAGCTCGGCGAGATGGACGATGCGCCGGATGAAAACGAAGCGCTGAAGCGTAAGATCGACGCGGCGAAAATGCCGAAAGAGGCGAAAGAAAAAACCGAAGCGGAACTGCAGAAGCTGAAGATGATGTCGCCGATGTCTGCGGAAGCGACCGTCGTGCGTGGCTACATCGACTGGATGGTGCAGGTGCCGTGGAATGCGCGCAGTAAGGTCAAAAAAGACCTGCGTCAGGCCCAGGAGATCCTCGATACCGATCACTATGGCCTGGAGCGCGTGAAGGATCGCATCCTTGAATATCTCGCGGTGCAGAGCCGGGTGAACAAAATCAAGGGGCCAATCCTTTGTCTGGTGGGACCGCCGGGGGTAGGTAAAACCTCGCTGGGTCAATCCATCGCCAAAGCGACCGGACGGAAATACGTTCGTATGGCGCTTGGCGGCGTGCGCGATGAAGCGGAAATCCGCGGTCATCGTCGGACCTACATTGGCTCGATGCCGGGCAAACTGATCCAGAAAATGGCGAAAGTGGGGGTCAAAAACCCGCTGTTCCTGTTGGACGAGATCGACAAAATGTCTTCCGACATGCGCGGCGACCCGGCTTCCGCGTTGCTTGAGGTGCTGGATCCGGAACAGAACGTGGCCTTTAACGACCACTATCTGGAAGTGGATTACGATCTCAGCGACGTGATGTTTGTCGCGACGTCGAACTCCATGAACATTCCGGCACCGCTGCTGGATCGTATGGAAGTGATTCGCCTCTCCGGTTATACCGAAGATGAAAAACTGAACATCGCCAAACGTCACCTGCTGCCGAAGCAGATTGAACGTAATGCACTGAAAAAAGGTGAGCTGACCGTCGACGATAGCGCCATTATCGGCATTATTCGTTACTACACCCGTGAGGCGGGCGTGCGTGGTCTGGAGCGTGAAATCTCCAAACTGTGCCGCAAAGCGGTTAAGCAGTTACTGCTCGATAAGTCATTAAAACATATCGAAATTAACGGCGATAACCTGCATGACTACCTCGGTGTTCAGCGTTTCGACTATGGTCGCGCTGATAACGAAAACCGTGTCGGTCAGGTAACCGGTCTGGCGTGGACGGAAGTGGGCGGTGACTTGCTGACCATTGAAACCGCGTGCGTTCCGGGGAAAGGCAAACTGACCTATACCGGTTCGCTCGGTGAAGTGATGCAGGAGTCCATTCAGGCGGCGTTAACGGTGGTTCGTGCGCGTGCGGAAAAACTGGGGATCAACCCTGATTTTTACGAAAAACGTGACATCCACGTCCACGTACCGGAAGGTGCGACGCCGAAAGATGGTCCGAGTGCCGGTATTGCTATGTGTACCGCGCTGGTTTCTTGCCTGACCGGTAACCCGGTTCGTGCCGATGTGGCAATGACCGGTGAGATCACTCTGCGTGGTCAGGTACTGCCGATCGGTGGTTTGAAAGAAAAACTCCTGGCAGCGCATCGCGGCGGGATTAAAACAGTGCTAATTCCGTTCGAAAATAAACGCGATCTGGAAGAGATTCCTGACAACGTAATTGCCGATCTGGACATTCATCCTGTGAAGCGCATTGAGGAAGTTCTGACTCTGGCGCTACAAAATGAACCGTCTGGTATGCAGGTTGTGACTGCAAAATAGTGACCTCGCGCAAAATGCACTAATAAAAACAGGGCTGGCAGGCTAATTCGGACTTGCCAGCCTTTTTTTGTCTCGCTAAGTTAGATGGCGGATTGGGCTTGCCCTTATTAAGGGGTGTTGTAAGGGGATGGCTGGCCTGATATAACTGCTGCGCGTTCGTACCTTGAAGGATTCAAGTGCGATATAAATTATAAAGAGGAAGAGAAGAGTGAATAAATCTCAATTGATCGACAAGATTGCTGCAGGGGCTGATATCTCTAAAGCTGCGGCTGGCCGTGCGTTAGATGCTATTATTGCTTCCGTAACTGAATCTCTGAAAGAAGGGGATGATGTAGCACTGGTAGGTTTTGGTACTTTTGCCGTTAAAGAGCGTGCTGCCCGTACTGGCCGCAACCCGCAGACCGGTAAAGAGATCACCATCGCTGCTGCTAAAGTACCGAGCTTCCGTGCAGGTAAAGCACTGAAAGACGCGGTAAACTAAGCGTTGTCCCCAGTGGGGATGTGACGAAGTTCAAGGGCGCATCTACTGATGTGCCTTTTTTATTTGTATTCGGTGACTTTCTGCGTCTTGTGGGCTGACAATTGCCCCCGTTTCTTGTCACAATAGGCCTTTGCGCGCATCGATACGTTGCGTGAGGTACACAGTCATCTACAGCGGAGTGTTGTTACACCATGATGGACAGCTTACGCACGGCTGCAAACAGTCTCGTGCTCAAGATTATTTTCGGTATCATTATCGTGTCGTTCATATTGACCGGCGTGAGTGGTTACCTGATTGGCGGAGGCAATAACTACGCCGCAAAAGTGAATGACCAGGAAATCAGTCGTGGGCAATTCGAGAACGCCTTCAACAGCGAGCGTAATCGCATGCAGCAACAGCTGGGCGATCAATACTCCGAGCTGGCAGCGAACGAAGGCTATATGAAAACCCTGCGTCAACAGGTGCTGAATCGTCTGATCGACGAGGCGCTGTTGGATCAGTACGCTCGTGAGCTGAAACTGGGTATCAGTGATGAGCAGGTTAAACAGGCGATTTTCGCGACCCCAGCCTTCCAGGTTGACGGCAAATTTGATAACAGCCGCTATAACGGTATCCTCAACCAGATGGGGATGACCGCCGATCAGTACGCCCAGGCGCTGCGTAACCAGCTCACAACCCAACAGCTGATTAACGGCGTTGCCGGTACCGATTTTATGCTGAAAGGTGAAACCGACGAGCTGGCGGCACTGGTAGCTCAACAACGCGTGGTGCGTGAAGCGACTATCGATGTTAACGCGCTGGCGGCGAAGCAGCCTGTGACCGAACAGGAGATTGCCAGCTACTACGAACAAAACAAAAACAATTTCATGACGCCGGAACAATTCCGCGTGAGTTACATCAAGCTGGATGCCGCGACGATGCAGCAACCGGTTAGCGATGCGGATATCCAGAGCTACTACGATCAGCATCAGGATCAATTCACCCAGCCGCAGCGTACCCGCTACAGCATCATCCAGACCAAAACTGAAGATGAAGCGAAAGCGGTACTTGATGAGCTGAATAAAGGCGGTGATTTTGCTGCATTAGCCAAAGAAAAATCTGCCGATATTATCTCTGCCCGCAACGGCGGTGATATGGGTTGGTTAGAAGATGCCACTATCCCGGACGAACTGAAAAATGCTGGTCTGAAAGAAAAAGGCCAACTGTCTGGTGTTATCAAATCTTCGGTCGGTTTCCTGATTGTGCGTCTGGACGACATTCAGCCAGCGAAAGTGAAATCGTTAGACGAAGTACGTGACGACATTGCGGCGAAAGTGAAACACGAAAAAGCCCTCGATGCGTACTATGCGCTGCAGCAGAAAGTGAGCGATGCAGCAAGCAACGACACGGAGTCTCTGGCCGGTGCAGAGCAAGCTGCCGGCGTTAAAGCCACTCAGACGGGTTGGTTCAGCAAAGATAACCTGCCGGAAGAGTTGAACTTCAAGCCAGTTGCCGACGCTATCTTCAACGGCGGTCTGGTAGGTGAAAACGGCGCGCCGGGCATCAACTCTGACATCATCACCGTAGACGGCGACCGCGCATTCGTGCTGCGCATCAGCGAGCACAAACCGGAAGCGGTGAAACCGTTGGCAGATGTTCAGGAACAAGTTAAGGCACTGGTTCAGCACAACAAAGCTGAACAACAGGCGAAAGTGGATGCTGAGAAACTGCTGGTTGATTTGAAAGCCGGCAAAGGTGCGGAAGCTATGCAGGCTGCCGGTCTGAAATTTGGCGAGCCGAAAACCTTAAGTCGTTCCGGTCGTGACCCGATTAGCCAGGCTGCGTTTGCACTGCCGCTGCCAGCGAAAGACAAACCGAGCTACGGTATGGCGACCGATATGCAAGGTAATGTGGTTCTGCTGGCGCTGGATGAAGTGAAACAAGGTTCAATGCCGGAAGATCAGAAAAAAGCGATGGTGCAGGGTATCACCCAGAACAACGCACAAATCGTCTTTGAAGCTCTGATGAGTAACCTGCGTAAAGAGGCGAAAATCAAAATTGGCGATGCGCTGGAACAGCAATAATCCTGAAGCCGCCTCGCAAAAAAATGCGTTGCAGCTGTAACAAGAAAAGGTCGCTTTCGCGGCCTTTTCCATTTCTGAACATTGCCATTTGTTTACTGTTTTCACTGCCGTTAAGGTGATTCCACTGTTAACAAACAAGGAGAAAACAGTATGAAACACGGAATTAAAGCACTGCTCATTACCCTGTCCCTGGCCTGTGCCGGAATGTCTCATAGCGCGCTGGCGGCAGCTTCTGTGGCGAAACCGACGGCGGTAGAAACCAAAGCGGAAGCTCCTGCAGCACAAAGTAAAGCAGCAGTACCGGCGAAAGCCAGTGACGAAGAAGGCACCCGGGTCAGCATTAATAATGCCAGCGCGGAAGAGCTAGCCCGCGCGATGAATGGCGTTGGCCTGAAGAAAGCGCAGGCGATTGTCAGTTATCGCGAAGAGTACGGTCCGTTTAAAACGGTGGAGGATCTAAAGCAGGTGCCGGGGATGGGCAATTCGCTGGTGGAACGTAATCTGGCGGTATTAACCCTGTAATTAATTTGCATAGTGGCAATTTTTTGCCAGACTGAAGAGGTCATACCAGTTATGACCTCTGTACTTATAACAGTTCTTATAACAACAACGTAAGGTTATTGCGCTATGCAAACACAAATCAAAGTTCGTGGATATCATCTCGACGTTTACCAACACGTCAACAACGCCCGCTACCTTGAATTTCTCGAAGAAGCCCGCTGGGATGGGTTGGAAAATAGCGACAGTTTTCACTGGATGACGGCCCATAACATCGCTTTCGTCGTGGTCAATATCAATATTAACTATCGCCGCCCGGCGGTATTAAGCGACCTGTTAACCATTACCAGTCAGTTGCAGCAATTAAACGGTAAAAGTGGCATCTTAAGCCAGGTCATTACACTGGAGCCGGAAGGGCAGGTGGTAGCGGATGCGCTTATTACGTTTGTTTGTATTGATCTTAAAACGCAGAAAGCATTAGCTCTGGAAGGGGAATTGCGCGAAAAGCTGGAGCAGATGGTTAAGTAAACGTTTTGTGGTGCCGGATGCTCAAGCCGCATCCGGCGACACCCGGAATAATTACTTCAACCCGGTTTTCTGCTTCATCGCTGCCATCACCGTCGGTTTATCGGCCAGATAATGATTCAAACCGTTGGCGCGTAAATTACATGCCGCACAATGACCGCAACCGTCGCCTTTAATGCCGTTATAGCAGGTCAACGTTTCGTTACGGACTAAATCCAGCTTGCCGTAATAATCTGCCAGCGCCCAGGTTTCCGCTTTATCAATCCACATCAGCGGCGTTTCAAAACGAATATCTTTCGCCATGCCCAAACTGACGGCATGGTTTAGTGCTTTCACAAACTCATCGCGGCAATCCGGGTAGCCGGAGAAATCCGTTTCACAGACGCCGGTAATTACGGCTTCTGCTTTTACCTGATACGCATATATTGCCGCCAGCGTCAGGAACAAAATATTACGCCCTGGGACAAACGTATTCGGGATACCATCGGCTTCAGGTTCATAATCAGGCACCGGAATGCTGTCACGCGTCAGGCTGCTGACCGCCAGCTCGTTGAGCAGCGTTACATCAAGCACCTTATGCGCGCGTGCCCCCAGTTTCAGCGCCAGTTCGCGTGCCACGTCGATTTCTGCGCGATGTCGCTGACCGTAATCGAACGTCACGCAATGGACTTCATCATATTGTTGTAATGCCTGCACCAGACAGGTGGTGGAATCCTGGCCTCCACTGAACACAACGACAGCACGTTTCATAGATAATCCTGCTTGAACAATAAAAGCGTTATGGTAACGCCTGCGATTAACCCGGACCAGCTATTCATTGCGACGGCGCGGGAAGCCAGGCTTCGGTAAATTCAAACCAGCCGCGCGGTGTCAGTCGCACACCGTTCACGCCGGGAGGGGCACTAATGCGATAGTGATAGTTGAACAGCGGCGTCAGCGTCGCATCTGCCATTAACTGGCTAAAAACCGCTTTCAGGGCATTAAATCGGTTTTCCTCATCAGGCATTACTTGCACCGCGTCCAGCGTCGATTGCAGATGTGCATATGCTGGAGCGTCGAAAACATGTGGCCACAGTGGATCGCAACGCAGCCATTGCTCCAGGGTATATTCCGGTGCTTCGCCAATTAATCTGTCGCCCATCATGAGGTCTGCGTGTGCCAGTAGGGTCGTATCGTCCCAGTTTTTTGCGTTATGAAAAATAATTGTAAGTTCACAACCTTCCGCTGCCAGTGTCGCCTGTAGGCGTTCTGCCATGGTATGAAGTTCTATCGGTAAGTGATAAACCAGCGTCAAGGTTTTCGGTAGTTTGACTTCATCCGGTACTTGCCAGTGCGGAATAGTCCAGCCTGGCAGTAATGCATGACTGGCGGTGATCAGGTTTTCTCCGACTTCTAACGTTTGTAATAAACCGGATTGATGAATAATGGAGATCACTTTTCGCGCCTGCCAGAGGGAGAGTCGGGGACTTTTGCGCAACGTTAAATAGCAAAAACCTAAACTGATGCCACTACTGACCTGGCTGACCCGTTGCAGCTCCTCCGGTTTGCCGATGGTGATTTGCACGGGATGCCGACAACTGGTTCCCAAATCTTTTTCGAAAAGCGGCGGAGTTATCCAGTACTCAACCGCTTTAAGCAGCGGATGACGCAAATGGTAATAATCATGGCTCTCCAGGCGCACCAGTTCCGCTGTGAATTGTGTTAAGCGAAAAGGACCTGTGCCGATCAGTGGGAATTGCGGATGCGCCAGATGGCTGCAATAGCTCGCCAGCCGGTGCGCAAGCCAGTAATCGGGGCGATGTAAAAAGAAGGTCAGACACTGCGGATGGGTGACTTCAATACGCTTCACGCTAATAAATAATTGATCCAGTGCTGGCAGTTGTAACAGCATCAATAATCGCTGGTGTAAGTGTGAGGCTTTTACTGTATCGCCGTTATGCCAGTGTAGGGTTGAACGAAGATAAAAGTCCCAGCGTAACCCGTCAGCAGAGGTTTCCCAGTGATGCGCTAAATCGCCAATCGGGCGCTGGGTATTATTATCGAAGCGGGTCAGGCCGGAAAATATCTGTCCGGCGAGATGCTGCTCGGCACGGCCGGGCAAAAAGCCTGGTTGTAGCGGTTCGAGCGGGCGATAGTAGGGAATACGCAACGTGGGTGTATCGTTTTGCCATTGTCCGCCCATAAACGGCTGTAACAGAGTGCGCAGCTCACCTGGGGCCAGTTGCGCCAGCTCCAGCACATCTTGCTGCTTTCCGGTTTCCAGTGCCTGTTCCATCATCGCATTGCGTAGCGATTCCGGCGTGACCAGAAAGCGTAATTGTCCGCGCTTTCCGCGTCCTGACTGCGCCTGCCACTCCAGCCATCCCGCCTCCTGTGCCTGACGCAACAGCGTACGAACATGGCGTTCGCTGCAAAAACAGCGTTCGGCCAGTTCGCTGACGGTGACGGTTTGCGGCTTTCCGGCTGAAGGTTGCCACAGACGTTGATACTGGTTAAGACGGTTGAGCAATCGCATATAAACCCGGAACAATATTATTTAACTATTCACTATTACTTCCGTATATATCAGGTGATACTCAATCACCATTAACCGTGTCACAGAGTGGAGAAAGAAATGGCTCGTCTGGCAGCATTTGATATGGATGGCACTTTATTGATGCCTGACCATCATTTAGGTGAGAAAACCCTCTCTACTTTGGCGCGACTGCGTGAACGCGACATTACCCTCACTTTTGCCACGGGGCGTCATGCGCTGGAGATGCAGCATATTCTCGGGGCGCTATCGCTGGATGCATATTTGATTACCGGCAACGGAACGCGCGTGCATTCTCTGGAAGGTGAACTTTTACATCGTGATGATTTACCTGCGGATGTCGCGGAGCTGGTGCTGTATCAGCAATGGGATACCCGAGCCAGCATGCATATCTTCAATGACGACGGTTGGTTTACCGGGAAAGAGATCCCTGCGTTGTTGCAGGCATTTGTCTATAGCGGTTTTCGTTATCAGATAATCGATGTCAAAAAAATGCCACTCGGCAGCGTCACCAAGATCTGCTTCTGTGGCGATCACGACGATCTTACACGCTTGCAGATCCAGCTATACGAAGCATTAGGCGAGCGTGCACATTTGTGTTTTTCCGCCACGGATTGCCTCGAAGTGCTGCCGGTGGGCTGCAATAAAGGCGCTGCATTGACGGTGCTGACCCAACATTTAGGTTTATCGTTACGCGATTGCATGGCCTTTGGTGATGCGATGAACGATCGCGAAATGTTAGGCAGCGTCGGTAGCGGGTTTATTATGGGCAATGCGATGCCGCAACTGCGCGCGGAGCTCCCGCATTTACCGGTGATTGGACATTGCCGAAATCAGGCTGTCTCTCACTATTTGACGCACTGGCTGGACTATCCACATCTACCTTATTCCCCCGAATAACGAGATCCCTTCCAGCACCGGGCAATTGCCCGGTTTTTTTTGCGTTGAATTTGTCATTTTGTGCCGTGGTGTTTAAACCGCACAGAATAAATTGTCGCGATTTCACCTTTAAAATAGAATTAAAAGAGAAAAAAATTCTCCGTGGAAGGGCTATGTTAGATAAAATTGACCGTAAGCTGCTGGCCTTACTACAGCAGGATTGCACCCTCTCTTTGCAGGCACTGGCTGAAGCCGTTAATCTGACAACCACCCCGTGCTGGAAGCGTCTGAAACGGCTGGAGGACGACGGTATCCTTATCGGCAAAGTCGCCCTGCTGGATCCGGAAAAAATAGGCCTCGGCCTGACCGCCTTTGTGCTGATAAAAACGCAACATCACAGCAGCGAATGGTATTGCCGCTTTGTCACGGTGGTTACCGAAATGCCAGAAGTGCTGGGGTTCTGGCGCATGGCCGGTGAATACGATTATCTGATGCGCGTCCAGGTTGCCGACATGAAACGCTACGACGAGTTTTATAAGCGTCTGGTAAACAGCGTGCCGGGGCTGTCGGACGTCACTTCCAGCTTCGCGATGGAACAGATTAAATACACCACTTCTTTACCCATCGAATAAATATCCAGAATTAGGTCAGGACACAACGCGTGCGATTATTTGCTCAATTAAGCTGGTATTTCCGTCGGGAATGGCGTCGCTATCTCGGGGCTGTCGCCTTGCTTGTCATTATCGCGATGCTGCAACTGGTTCCGCCAAAAGTGGTTGGTATTGTTGTCGATGGCGTGACAGAACAACACTTTACTACCGGGCAGATCCTGATGTGGATCGCCACCATGGTGCTGATTGCCGTTGTGGTTTATCTCCTGCGTTACGTCTGGCGCGTATTGCTGTTTGGTGCGTCTTATCAACTGGCTGTTGAACTGCGTGAAGATTATTACCGTCAGCTAAGCCGGCAGCATCCTGAGTTTTACCTGCGTCATCGCACGGGTGACCTCATGGCTCGTGCGACCAATGACGTCGATCGCGTCGTGTTTGCCGCCGGAGAAGGGGTGCTGACGCTGGTGGATTCACTGGTGATGGGCTGCGCTGTGTTGATTATGATGTCTACGCAAATTAGCTGGCAGTTGACCTTATTTGCCCTGTTGCCGATGCCAGTGATGGCGATCATGATTAAGCGCAACGGCGATGCCTTGCATGAACGCTTTAAGCTGGCGCAGGCGGCGTTTTCCAGTCTTAATGACCGCACCCAGGAAAGCCTCACCAGTATCCGCATGATCAAAGCTTTTGGTCTGGAAGATCGCCAGTCGGCGTTATTTGCCGCGGATGCCGAAGATACCGGCAAAAAAAACATGCGGGTGGCGCGTATTGATGCTCGTTTCGACCCGACCATCTATATCGCGATTGGTATGGCGAACTTGCTGGCGATTGGCGGCGGTAGTTGGATGGTGGTGCAGGGCAGTTTAACGCTGGGCCAGCTCACCAGTTTTATGATGTATTTAGGTCTGATGATTTGGCCAATGCTGGCGCTGGCATGGATGTTTAACATTGTGGAACGTGGTAGTGCTGCGTACAGCCGTATTCGTGCGATGCTGGCGGAAGCGCCGGTGGTGAACGATGGTAGCGAACCCGTGCCGGAAGGGCGTGGCGAACTTGATGTAAATATTCACCAGTTCACGTATCCGCAGACTGACCATCCTGCGCTGGAAAACGTCAATTTCGCCCTGAAACCCGGTCAGATGGTAGGTATTTGCGGGCCGACTGGTTCCGGCAAAAGTACCCTGTTGTCGCTCATTCAGCGTCATTTCGACGTCAGCGAGGGGGATATTCGCTTTCATGATATTCCTCTGACGAAGTTACAACTCGATAGCTGGCGTAGCCGCCTGGCGGTAGTTAGCCAGACACCGTTCCTTTTTTCCGACACCGTAGCGAACAACATCGCGTTGGGTTGCCCGAATGCCACCCAGCAAGAGATTGAGCATGTCGCGCGGTTAGCCAGCGTACATGACGATATTTTGCGTCTACCGCAAGGTTACGATACAGAAGTGGGCGAGCGCGGCGTGATGCTTTCCGGCGGGCAAAAACAGCGTATCTCTATTGCTCGTGCGTTATTAGTCAACGCGGAAATCCTCATCCTTGATGATGCGCTTTCGGCAGTAGACGGACGCACAGAGCACCAGATCCTGCATAACCTGCGTCAGTGGGGGCAGGGAAGAACGGTAATCATCAGCGCCCATCGCCTTTCTGCACTGACGGAAGCCAGTGAAATTATTGTGATGCAGCACGGACATATCGCCCAGCGTGGCAATCATGATGAGCTGGCGCAACAAAGCGGCTGGTATCGCGATATGTATCGCTATCAACAACTGGAGGCGGCGCTCGACGACGCTCCGGAAATTCGCGAGGAGGCCATCGATGCGTAGTTTTAGCCAACTGTGGCCGACTCTCAAGCGTCTGTTAGCGTACGGTTCGCCGTGGCGTAAACCGCTGGGGATTGCGGTCCTGATGATGTGGGTTGCGGCAGCGGCAGAAGTCAGTGGGCCGCTGCTTATCAGCTATTTTATCGACAATATGGTAGCGAAAAATAACCTGCCGTTGAAAGTGGTTGCAGGGCTGGCTGCGGCGTATGTTGGGCTGCAACTGTTTGCCGCCGGGCTACATTACGCGCAGTCGCTGCTGTTTAATCGGGCGGCAGTAGGCGTAGTGCAACAGTTGCGTACCGACGTGATGGATGCTGCGTTACGCCAGCCATTAAGCGAGTTTGATACCCAACCCGTCGGGCAGGTGATTTCCCGCGTCACTAATGACACTGAAGTGATCCGCGACCTCTACGTTACCGTAGTGGCAACTGTCCTGCGTAGCGCCGCACTGGTGGGCGCGATGCTGGTGAGCTTGGCTCTTCTGCTGGCCCTCTTGGTGTGGTACGTGTTCTGGCTGCGGGCCCGCATCCCCGATGTGGGGGTGAGCTTCAGGGCGCTCACCGAGGGTCGGTACGAGGGAGTACCCTTATCGGTCTTGGCTGCGACACGACCGACGAGCCACAGTACCCAACCCTGAGTGGCATGTTGATGCAGGTCGTCAATCACCGAGTGTGGTCCCTTGGGGTCCGTCAAGTCGTAGCGGATCCAGTCAAAGGGCAACCAGCAAGCGTCTCGGTATGCGCGCACAAAGAGTTCACGCAACGCTTTACGGCGAAACGTATCATCCACACTTTGCGCGACCTGTGCCCACGCGTTCACCTGTGTGGGCGTATTGAGCACCGACAAGTAGGCTTTGGTCGTCTTAACAATCGGATGATTAAACACATCTGCGCCCGAGACTTTAAAGTGCCCGATGCCGTTTTCTTTGAGCGCCATACTTAATTGATCCGCATCAGTATTGCGGGGAACCAGAATCGCGGAGGTACTCGTGGCACTTGTTTTGTTCCAGGTCGCAATTGTGCGCACCACTTCGCGATCCATGCGTCGCGGATCACACCACTGCCAAGTGAGACTATCTTTGGGCTGACGACCCGCCACGACCGCTTCGGGTAACCAACGCGTGTTGCATCCGAGCGTATCACGCGCGTAGACGTTGAAGAGTTCGAGTAGATACTTGGGTGAGCGGTAGTTTTTATAGAGACGGTGAACTTGAGCTCCCGACTGAGCTAACTGGCTCAATGTGTGGAATTTCGCCCCTAAGAACGAATAAATCGCCTGCTGTTCGTCCCCAAAGTAAACCAGCACGCTCTGGGG